>Ga0316224_1004005_pt1 | contig 11503 bp, 8 predicted proteins | sample TBH18013metaG_FD_206254 | JGI IMG/M metagenome (GOLD analysis project Ga0316224, IMG submission 206254) | Freshwater microbial communities from Trout Bog Lake, Wisconsin, USA - TBH18013 | ecosystem: Environmental > Aquatic > Freshwater > Lake > Hypolimnion/Profundal zone | place: USA: Wisconsin...
CCGCGACATTCCCCCCTTCTCCCTCTCCGGCGGCTGCGGATGCGCCTTCTCCCCCGACTCCAGGGAACTGGCCTTCACCGAAAACCTCGACGAAGAACCGGCCATCTCCACCAACGCCGACATCTTCACCCTCGACCTCACAAATCAGGCCTCCAAGCCCGTCCAGATCTCCACCTCCAAAGGCGGCGACTTCTCACCCGCCTACTCCCCCGACGGCCACTACCTCGCCTGGCGCAGCCAACAACGCCCCGGCTACGAAAGCGACAAATTCCGGCTTGCCCTCTACGACCGAACCCAAAAGAACATCGAGTACATGCTGCCAGAGTTCGACCGCTGGATAGACGAATTCGCCTGGGGCCCGAGCTCGAAAATTGTGTTCTTTACAGCCGGCGACAAGGGTCAAGAGTCTATCTACGGCCTGGTGCTGAATAAGGGCACAAACGTCTACAAGCAGGCATGGCAATTCGAAGCATTTCCACCAGATGTTCTCAAGACGGGGGGCAACCTCATTCCTTTTGAAAAGCCCTCTGAATTTGGAGATCTCCATCCGACACCCGACGGGACCTCTGTCATTGCGACAAGGATGATGGTAGACACGCCCCAAGAAGTCGTCGGACTTGATGTCAAGAATGCAGAGAACCGCGTTTGTACATGCAACTTTGACAGTCCTTCAATTTTCCCTAGCATCAACGGTGTAGTTCCCATCACCCACCTCAACGACACCCTCCTCTCCCAGCTCGACCTTCCCAAAATGGAGTCCTTCTGGTTCCCCGCCGCCGACGGCGTCAAAGTCCAGGGCTTCCTCATCCGTCCCCCCGCCTTTGACCCAGCCAAAAAATACCCCGTCAAGTTCCTCATCCACGGCGGTCCCCAGGGCGCATGGGGAGACTCCTGGTCCTACCGCTGGAACGCCGAACTCTTCGCCGCCAACGGATACGCCGTCGTCATGGTCAACCCCCGCGGCTCCACTGGCTACGGCCAGGCCTTCGTCGATGGCGTCAACGGCGACTGGGGCGGCAAGCCCTTCAGTGATTTGATGCTGGGTCTGGACGCCGCCGAACGCCAGTTCCCCTTCCTTGACAAATCCCGCGAGTGCGCCCTCGGCGCAAGCTACGGCGGATACATGGCCAACTGGATCCTCGGCCACACCAACCGCTTCCGCTGCATCGTCACCCACGACGGCATGTACAACCCCGAAGCCGCCTACGGCCAAACCGAAGAGCTCTGGTTCAACGAGTGGGAATTCAAAGGCCAACCCTGGAACTACTACGGCAAACCCGACAGCGAAAACCCCTTCAGAAAATGGTCCCCGGCCCTCAGCGCCAAAAACTTCAAGACCCCCACCCTCGTAGTCCACAGCCAGCTCGACTACCGCCTCGACGTCTCCCAGGGCTACGACCTCTTCACCACCCTCCAGCGCCTCAAGGTCCCCAGCCGCATGCTCTACTTCCCCGACGAAGGCCACTGGGTCCTCAAACCCCAAAACTCCCAACTCTGGTACCAAACCGTCAACGCCTGGGTCGACCAATGGACCAAATAGCCCACACTTCCCGTTCACTCACATTCGCTGTCTTGTCCCCAGTCACGACATCTGTCATCCTGACTTTGCCTGGCTTTCAGTTCACGGCAGGTTAAGAAAGCCAAGCCTTGGACAATTCTTCAGCGTATGATTTCCGTGCTTCCAAAGAACCTGCACCGAAGAAGCTTTGTAACAGGGCACGACTTTAGTCGTGCCGCAACAACTGCAAGAAAGGCGGGCGGGCTTTAGCCCCTGCCATGGCAAGACCAGCACGCAATTCCGACCCAGCCGCCATCCTCGCCCCTACGCGTGTTTTCTTCGCCACCACCAAAACCAGCATGGGCCGCCGCCTCCTTCAATCCGAGCGCAACGCAACTTTGCTCGTCGACGTCATGCGCTCCCTCGTCGTCGAACACAAATTCCAAATACACGACTTCGTTGTCATGCCCGACCATCTCCACGTGCTTCTTTCAGTCTCTGATGACATGACAATCGAAAAGGCAATGCAACTCATCAAGGGTCGATTTTCTCGTCGCTTTGCCCTGGATTCGGGGAACTCCGGAGAAATCTGGCAGCGCGGATTCTCCGAAGTGCAGGTTCCCGACCAGGAAGGCTTCCTGAACTTCCGAAGGTACATCGCGATGAATCCCGTCAAAGCCGGTCTGGCTTCAACGCCCGAGCAATATCCGATCTGCTTTGAATCCCTTGCAAGAGAAAAGTCAAACCGCCCACACCTTGCAAAGACTGAAGCCCCATAAGCTTCAATTTTGCATCCGGCACAGCTTCGCAACTCAACGAGTAGTCCGCACCGAAAAAGCTTTGGAACAGGGCACGACTTCAGTGCCGCAACAACTGCAAGAAAGGCGGGCGGGCTTCAGCCCCTGCCATGGCCAAACCACCACGCAATTCGGCCCCTTCCGCCTCCTGATTCCCCCGGAGTAACCCCATGCCCTTCCCCCGCTCCAACAAACCCCGCCCCAACCTTGACGAGCCCGCCCTCTACGACTACGCCCTCGCCTCCCTCGGCCGCCGCATGCGCACCGTCTCCGAACTCCAGCGCCTCCTCCGCGCCAAAGTCGAACCCGGCGAACACGGCCAGGCCATCATCGACCGCACCCTCGCCCGCCTCCGCGAATACCGCTTCCTCGACGACCAGGCCTTCGCCGACAACTACACCCAGCTCCGCCAGCAAAACGAAAAACACGGCGCACGCCGCGTCCGCCAGGACCTCGCCATCAAGGGTGTCCCCGCCGACGTCATCACCCAGGCCGTCGAAGCCCGCTACGCCGAAGTCTCCGAAGAAACCCTCGCCCGCGAACACCTCGAACGCAAGCGCATCCGCAAGCCCGAAAACGAGAAAGAAACCGCCCGCATCATGCGCCGCCTCGTCACCGCCGGCTTCTCCCCCACCGTCATCTACAAAATCCTCCGCCAGTGGTCCATCCCCGACGAAACCCTCGCCGCCCTGGATAACCTTGACAATCTCGACAATCTGGAAACTCACGAAGCCGACCCCGCCGAACACACCCCTTCGGAATACGACTCCGACTAACCCTCCATTCGGCCGGATCCCTCCCGTCTCACTGTCCCCCTCAACCTACTCTGCCTTCCCCAACTCCGCCAGCATCGCCTCCGCCGTCGTCCGGTCTCCGTGGCTCTTCACCACCTTCGCAAAAAAGACCTTCCCCTTCCGGTCAATCAGAAACGTCGAAGGATACGCCGTCTCCGCCTCCGCATCCCATCGCAGCCCATACTGCTTCGTAAACGAATAATCCGGATCAAGCACCAGATGCACGTTTCCCGGCAGCGAATCCTCCTGGCTCAGAAACTCCTTCGCCCGCTCGCCCAGTTGCACCCCCGGCCCCGGATACACAAACAGAACCTCCGCACCCTTCTCCGCGAACCCCTTGGCATGGCTCACAAAATCATGCACCTGCTTCTGGCAGAACGGGCATTGGTACCCTGGGTATCCGCGCAGCACCACCAGCACAACCGTCCCCCGCCCCGTCAGCTCTGTCAGCCTCACACTCTTGCCCTCCGGCGTCGCCAGCGCAAACTCCGGTGCCTTCTCGCCCACCTGCGGGCTCCCGCCCTGCGCCCAACCCACCATCGCTGGCAACATCGCCAAACCCAGCACCGCCGCCCTGCCGGCATTCGTCCTCCGGCACCACTCCGCAATCCGCTTCGCCATCCTCATATCCAAGCTCCTCTCGCACAAACCTGCTTCCCCTTCGATACTCTCACCGCTCCCAAAGTTACCGGCAAACCAACCCTTTCTCCACCCACCGCTCCTTCAACAAATCCCCCACCTCTCCCCCTCAGCCACCCCCTCCCGCCGATTACACTGGAATTGCCATGCAAACCAGAACCGGCAATGAAATCCGCGAGATGTTTCTGCGCTTTTTTGAGTCCAAAGCGCATCGTCGTGTGCACTCCAGCTCCCTCGTACCGGCCAATGACCCCACGTTGCTCTTCACCAACGCGGGCATGAACCAGTTCAAGGACCTCTTCCTTGGTGCCGAGCGCCGCGACTACTCCCGCGCCACCACCAGCCAGAAGTGTGTCCGCGCCGGCGGCAAGCACAACGACCTCGAAAACGTCGGGTTCACCCGCCGCCATCACACCTTCTTCGAAATGCTCGGCAACTTCAGCTTCGGCGACTACTTCAAACAGGACGCCATCGCCTTCGCCTGGGAGCTCATCACCAGCCCCGAATGGTACGCCATCCCCAAAGACCGCCTCTACGTCACCATCTTTGAAGGCGACCCCGCCAATAACGTCCCCCGCGACGACGAAGCCGAGCAGTTCTGGATCGCCGCCGGCGTCCCCAAAGACCGCATCCGCCAGTACGGCCTCAAAGACAACTTCTGGCAAATGGGCGAAACCGGCCCCTGCGGCCCCTGCTCCGAAATCTTCTACGACCTCGGCCTCGAAGCCAGCGAACACGGCAAGGACCTCCCCTTCGGCGAAGACGACGCCCGCTACGTCGAAATCTGGAACCTCGTCTTCATGCAATTCGACCGCTCCGCCATCGTCGAAGCCGGCAAAACCATCGGCTACAAACTCACCCCCCTCCCCAAGCCCTCCATCGACACCGGCATGGGCCTCGAGCGCGTCTCCGCAGTCCTCCAGGGCAAACTCTCCAACTTCGAAACCGACCTCTTCACGCCACTGATACAGTCGGCAATATTGGCGATCTTTCCCGAAATGACCACCCCATACGATTCGCAGGAGGTTAATGCATCCTTTAGGATCATCGCCGACCACTCACGGGCGGCGACCTTCTTGATCTCGGACGGAGTCCTGCCTTCAAACGAGGGACGTGGATATGTTCTGAGGAAAATTTTGCGCCGTGCGATTCGCCACGGAAGAAAACTGGGGAAAGATACACCGTTCCTCAGCCAAATGGTCTACGCTGTCCGCGACCTCATGCACGGAGCGTACCCTGAACTTCTCTTCAGCGCCGACAAGGTTGCGCAGGTCGTTCATGCAGAGGAAGTGCGCTTTGCAAGGACGCTTTCTACCGGACTTGCGAAGCTTGAGGCGGCATTCGAAACGATAAGGGAAGAGTACCAGGAAGCTGAAAACAAGGTTCACAGTGGTCTCGCTCCAGAAGATCAAGCTTGGAGCCCGGCCGAAATTGAAGAGGCGCAAGAAATTTTGGATAGGGGCGATACCCTGCCCGGAGCCAGAGCATTCTTCCTTTACGAAACCTATGGGCTCCCAAAAGATTTCATTCAAGAGGCTTGCCACGACGCTTCATTCAAATTCGACGATTTTGGCTTTGAGCAGGCTAGGGAAGCCGAACAGTCTCGCGCCCGGGCGAGCTGGAAAGGGGGCAGTCAAAAGTCTGCGAGCCCCGCATATCGTGACTTGCCCCGAACTTCATTCCTTGGCTACACCGAACTGAAAGTCTCAGGCGCCGAGGTTATCGCGATTGTCAAGAACGGAGTTGGCGTTCCCTTCGCAGGCACCGGCGAGTCCGTCGAAGTTGTGTTGGACGAGACCAGCTTCTACGCCGACTCCGGCGGCCAAACCGGCGACACCGGCTGGCTCCAGTCCGCTGACGGCAACTCCACCGTCGCCGAAATCTCCGGCTGCGTCGCCCCCGTCCAGGGCGTCCGCGCCCACAAGGCCCTCCTCAAGCAGCCCCTCGCCCTCGGCGACCGCGTCACCGCCGTCGTCGATGGCCTCCGCCGCGACGCCATCCGCCGCAACCACACCGGCACACACCTCCTCCACGCCGCCCTCCGCCAGGTCCTCGGCACCCACGTCAAGCAGGCCGGCTCCTCCGTCGACCCCACCCGCCTCCGCTTCGACTTCTCCCACTTCGCCCAGGTCGCCGACGAGGAACTCGCCGAAATCGAGTCCATCGTCAACCGCGAAGTCCTCGCCAACTCCGGCGTCGAAACCCTCGTTGACGTCCCCATCGACGTCGCCGTGAACGAATACCACGCCATGGCCCTCTTCGGCGAAAAATACGGCGACAAGGTCCGCGTCGTCCGTGTTCTCGACGGCTTCTCCACCGAGCTCTGCGGCGGCACACACACCTCCGCCACCGGCGAAATCGGCCTCATCAAAATCCTCTCCGAGTCCTCCGTCAGCTCCGGCGTCCGCCGTCTCGAAGCCATCAGCGGCTTCGGCTCCCTCGCCCAGTTCCGCCTCGCCGACTCCGTCGCCCAGGTCGCCGCGCAAGCTGCGCCGGGCCCCGACCCGGCCGAGTCCCTCCGCCTCAAATTCCAGAACCACGAGGAAGAGCTCAAGCGCCTCCGCCGCGAACTCGACGAACTCCGCATGAAGTCCGCCGCCGCTAGCCTCTCAGAAGCCCTCGCCGCCTCCGTCGAGGTCTCCGGCATCCGCGTCGCCACCCTCCGTGCCGACTCGCTCGACCGCGGCCAGCTCCGCACCCTCGTCGACAACCTCAAAGACGCCCTCACCCAGAAATACTCTGACGGCGTAGTCGTCCTCGGCAGCGCCCAGCCGGAAGGCAAAGTCGCCATCATCGCCGGCGTCACCCCCGGCCTCACCAAACGCATCCAGGCCGGCAAACTCGTCGGCGCAGTCGCCAAACTCGTCGGCGGCTCCGGCGGCGGCAAACCCGAAATCGCCGAAGCCGGCGGCAAAGACCAATCCCAACTCGCCCCCGCCCTCTCCGCCGTCCCCGCCATCGTCAAAGACCTCCTCGGCTAGACGTTTCAACTCCAAGCAGCTTTTTCAGTTGACTTTGCTCTCCAGATGAGCGACGCTAAACCCAACACGGCCGGTCCCTCTTCGCAATCTCGTACGGGCCGGTTTTCTTTTTATGAGCACACCCCCTGCTGACCCGCATAGATACGCTAAGCCCTACTTATCCATTTCCGACCAGATTGCTTTGTTGACCAGCCGAGGAATGGAGATTTCCGACCACGCCGCTGCGGCTTCCTGTCTCGAACGAATCGGATACTACCGTTTAAGCGGCTACTGGTATCCCTTCCGGAAGTTCACGTGGAGAATGGACAAGGCTGAAAAGAAGCCACGGCGATTCGTTGAGAACTCCTTCCAGCCCGGAACATCGCTCCAATCGGTCATGGACCTTTATGTCTACGACAAGCGCCTTAGATTACTGTTCCTGGATGCAATCGAGCGGGTTGAGGTGGCTCTCCGAGTCGATATTGCGCTCTTGCTTGGAGCCCGTGACCCATGGGCGCATCGCAACCCGAATCATCTTCACGGTCGATTCTGGAAGCGTCCAGACCCCAAAAGCGGCCAAAATGAATTTCAGAAGTGGCTTGGAAAACTTGACCATGCCTTTGATCGCTCTCGGGAAGAATTTGCGCTGCACTTCAAGCGGAAATACCCCGGCGAGCAACCACCCGTCTGGATTGCAATCGAACTCTGGGATTTCGGTATGCTTTCCGTGTTCCTGTCTGGAATGAAAATTGCGGATCAACAGAATCTCGCGCTCAAATACGGCCTCCCGCGTCCAGATCTTCTAACCACTTGGATCCGCAACATGAACCACGTCCGCAACATCTGCGCGCACCATAGTCGCCTGTGGAACCGATCGCTTGCAGACCAGATTGCACCGCCCAAACATGGGGAGATTCCACTCCTCAATCATCTGGCTCACAATCAGCCAGCCCAAAGTCGCCTCTACGCGACCGCAGCAACCTTGCAGTTTCTGCTCAGGACAATCCACCCCGGTTCATCATGGGGAGCGAGACTCAAAGAGCACTGCATGTCATTTCCAACTTCCGCGATGGTTCGCCTTTCCGAAAGCGGCTTCCCTCAGCAGTGGGCTGACCTTCCACTGTGGAAAGAATTTCAATCATCATTTAGGAACTCCGCGATAGACCCTCCGCAATCATCACCCGTCTGGCCGACAAACTAAACCTTGCCGGCCTTTCTCTTTAGCCCCACCTTCATCTCCCCCACCCGCTCCGCTACCAGCCGCTCCACCAACTCCCGCGGCAACCCCTCCTCCAGCCCAAAGTGGATCGCCCCGCTGGTGCACTCATACCCCGCCAGCTCCGGGGCCATCCGCGTAATCACCCGCCCGCTCATCGGGTAGTAGCTCCCATGCTTCTTCGCCGCGCCATACCCGGCAATCCCCTGCCCCAGCCGGAACGCCGGCACCCCATAGCTCATGCACTCCTCAGCCCCCTCCGGCACCACCTCCAGCAGCGTCGCCCGCAACCGCCGCAGCGTCCCCTGCCCCGGCTCCGGAACCCCCGCCAGATACGCCTCCACCTCCACCGGCGCTACTCTCACCTTGCCCATCGCTTCCTCCTCCTGCAAATTCCTGGCTACCCCTTGATTTCCCGTCCCCGACAGTCTATCCACCCACCCAAACTCGGTAAAATAAAGGGGCGATGACAAACTCTGCCGCTCCCAAAACATTTGCCGACCGCATAGGCCGGATTGAGGTTTCGGCCACCATGGCCGTTGCTGCCGAGGCTGCCAAGCTCCGCGCCCAGGGTGCTTCCCTGGTGGACTTCGGAGCCGGTGAGCCCCACTTCCCCACCCCGCGCCACATCAAGGACGCGGCCATTGCCGCCATCGAGGCCAACTTCACCCGCTACACCGTCGTCCCCGGCATCCCCGACGTCCGCAAGGCCATCATCGATCGCCATGCCGCAGACTTCGGCTCCGACTACTCCATCGACGAAGCCATCTTCACCGCCGGCGGCAAGCTCGCCCTCTTCAACACCCTCCAAATCCTCATCGAGCACGGCGACGAAGTCATCCTCCCCGTCCCCTACTGGGTCAGCTTCAAAGACATCATCCAGTACGCCGGCGGCAAGGTCGTCTTCCTCGAAACCGAGGAATCCGAAAGCTTCCGCATCACCGCCGACGCCATCGAAAAGGCCATCACCCCAAAAACCAAAGCCATTATCCTCAACTCGCCTTCGAACCCCGCCGGCTCCGTCGTCAGCGCGGAAGACCTTGAGCGCATCGTCACCCTCGCCCACCAGCGCGGCATCTATCTCCTCCTCGACGAGTGCTACGTCTACCTCAACTACGAGGGCAAGCCCGTCTCCGGCGGCAGCTTCACCTTCGCCAAGGACCACATCATCGTCCTCGGCTCCCTCTCCAAAACCTACTCCATGACCGGCTGGCGCGCCGGCTACGCCCTCGGCCCCAAGGCCGTCGTAGCCAACCTCTCCAAGCTCCAGTCCCAGTCCACCTCCAACGCCACCAGCTTCGTCCAGAAGGGCGCCATCGCCGCCCTCGCCGGCTCCCAGCAGTGCGTTGAAGAGTTCCGCGCCGAGTTCATCACCCTGCGCGACTACATGCTCGCCAAACTCGCTGAAATCCCCGACGTCACCTGCACCAAGCCCGGCGGCGCATTCTACGTCTACCCCAACATCGGTGCCTACATCGGCCGAGGCGGCATCCGGTCCGCCACCGAGCTCGCCACCCGCCTCCTCCACGAGGGCCATGTCGTCACCGTCCCCGGCGAGGCATTCGGCACCAGCTCCCACGTCCGCCTCAGCTACCCCGTCACCAAGGAAAACATCGACGAGGGCATCCGCCGCATGAAGGACTTCCTCCTCAAGCTCTAACCCCCCACCTGCTTCGAATCACTCGCCCTCTCTCCCCCCAGGCCTTGGAAAGCCTCCCCGGAGCGGGGGCGTTTCACATTCCGGCATACCTCCCCAAAATAACTCCCCTGTCTGCAACACTTTTGTTCACTTACCCTCGCCAAGCCTGTTCCCGTTGGGGTAGGATAGCGGTTTCATGCGTACTGATATCGACTTCCGCCCCGTGATTCTGGCAGGAGGCAGCGGCACCCGCTTCTGGCCTCGCTCCCGCCGCGCCCATGCCAAGCAGGTCCTCGCCCTTGACGGGGATCGCTCCATGCTCCAGCAAACCGTTGACCGCCTCGAACCCCTCGCCGGCCAGGACAAGGTCTGGATTATCACCAACGAGCTCCTCTCTGGCGAAATCCAGAGCCAGTTGGAAGGCGTCCCTTCACGCCAAATCGTCGAGGAGCCCGCCGCCCGCAACACCGCGCCCGCCTGCGGCCTCGCCGCCTTCCTCATCGAGCGCGAAAACCCCGACGCCGTCATCGGCGTCTTCCCTTCCGACCACGTCATCGGCGACGAGCCCCGCTTCCTCAAAATCATCGAGCACGGCATCGCCCTGGCTGCGCAAGCTGACACCATGGTCGTCCTCGGCATCGAGCCCACCCGCGCTGAAACCGGCTACGGCTACATCGAAACCGGCGACGAGGCCCCCGGCGACGCCCTCCACGTCCGCCGCTTTACCGAGAAACCCAGCCGCGACCGCGCCGAAGTCTTCGTAGCTGCCGGCAACTACTTCTGGAACTCCGGCATGTTCCTCTGGTCCGCACGCACACTGGCCAACGCCATGCGCGAGCACCTCCCAGAGACTGCCCCCCTCCTTGAAGAAATCGCCGCCGCCTTCGGCACTCCCCGCTTCGCTGAAGTCTTCGCCGAGCTCTACCCCAAGTGCGAAAACATCTCCGTCGACTACGCCATCCTCGAACCCCGCTCCGCCAAGGGCGAGCACCACTCCCAGCTCTTCTGCCTCCCTGCAGAATTCGGCTGGAATGACCTCGGCTCCTGGGCCAGCCTCTACGAGTACCAGCTTGAAACCCGCCTCCGCGGCGACGAAGAAGGCAACGTCAGCGAAACCGCCGGCACCCTCACCATCGAGTCCAGCGACAACTACGTCTTCAGCCCCAAAAAGTTCGTCGCCATGGTCGGCGTTCAGGACCTCGTCGTCGTCGAAACCGAAGACGCCCTCCTCATCACCCACCGCGACCACTCCCAGGACGTCGGCAAAATCGTCAAGGAACTCTCCTCCCTCGGCCGCACCGACCTCATCTAACCCCGCCCAAATTTGATATCTTCACGACCCCTCCACCCCGAGGGGTCGTGCTGTCTCATCCCCCTCCGTTTACACTGTCAAGACTGACTCTTCTCCCAGGGGGCTCTCATGGCGCATCCAGTAATCAAATTCGGCACCGACGGCTGGCGCGGACTCTTCGCCCGCGACTTCACCTTTGACAACGTGGCCATCGCCGCCCGCGCCGTCGCCGCCTACCTGCACGCCAGCACCAATCCCGCCGAAGCCCCCTCCCGCGGCGTCTGCATCGCCTATGACTCCCGCTTCCTCTCCAACGAGTTCGCCCGCACCTGCGCCGAGGTCATCGCCGCCACCGGCATCCCCGTCCGGCTCGCCCGCGAAATCACCCCCACCCCCGCCCTTTCCCTCGCCGTCCGCGACCTCGGCGCAGCAGGCGGCATCATGATTACCTCCTCCCACAACCCCTACCAGTGGAACGGCGTCAAGTACAAAGCCTTCTTCGGCGGCTCCGGCAGCCCCGCCATCATCTCCAGCATCGAGTCCTTCCTCGGCGTCCCCGTACCCGCCGCCGCCACCCCCGCCCCCATTGAGCTCGTCGACTTCATCACCCCCTACATGGCCGCCATTCAGGCCTTCGCCGACCTCGACCTCATCGCCAAATCCGGCTTC
>Ga0316224_1004006_pt1 | contig 11502 bp, 10 predicted proteins | sample TBH18013metaG_FD_206254 | JGI IMG/M metagenome (GOLD analysis project Ga0316224, IMG submission 206254) | Freshwater microbial communities from Trout Bog Lake, Wisconsin, USA - TBH18013 | ecosystem: Environmental > Aquatic > Freshwater > Lake > Hypolimnion/Profundal zone | place: USA: Wisconsin...
CTCCGCCGAGAACGCCGGCAAGATGTTCGCGGTGCTGCAAACCAAGATGCACCTGGAACACCCGGAAGATTTTCTCAATGCCACGGCGCTGATCCGCAAACAGGTGCAGGGGATCGAGGGCGGGGTGGACGCCTTCGCCGAGGCCATCGACCGCATGGGCGACAGCGTCGAAGCCCTGGGCCTGAAGGGGCCGCAGGCGGTCGCCGCGCTGGGCGCCGTTTATGCCGTCGCGGCCAAGGGTGCCGGCGGCAATGCCCGCAAAGCGATCTCGGCCACCGAAGGCTGGTTGAGCGACCTGAGAAACAAGGACTATCGTGCCCAGTTAAGCCAAGGCCTGGGCGAGCGGGCCACCGACCAGAACGACCGCGTCAAAGATCCGCGCGAGCTGATGCAGAAGATGGCGGCCAAGTATGGCCAGGCCCTGACGCTGCCGGAAGATCAGCAGGTGGCGGCCATCGCCCGGCTGGATGCCCTGTTCGGCGAATCCGCCGCCAAGATGTTCAAGGCGGTCGGCGGCGAGATCAAGGCCACCGGCCATTCCGAGACCATGGACCGCATCCTGGGGGCCAAGGGCGACAGCGTCGAGATGATGCATAAGGCGGCCGAGGCCGGCGAGACCCTCACCGCCGCCATGAACCGGCTGAAGGGGTCGATGGCCATCGCCGCCGAAAGCGTCTTCGCCGGCCCAATCGAGACCTTCGCCAATGCCCTGAACGCCTGCGGCGGCGTGGTCGGCAAGGTGGTGATGGCGCTGGCCGCCCTGGCGGTGATCGGCCATATCATCACCTGGGTGGCGGGGGCGGTGGCAGGGTTCCGCCTGCTCCAGGCCACCCTGTTGACCTTCCGCATCGGCAGCCTGGTCAGCGGCCTCGCCGGCATCGCCACCGGCATGGTGCCGGTGATCGCCGCCACCTGGGCATGGACGGCGGCGCTGCTGGCCAATCCCATCACCTGGGTCGTGCTGGCGGTGGTCGCGGCGATTGCGGCGGTGGGGACGGCGATCTACGCCCTCTACACCCACTGGGACAAGATCTGGAAGGCCATCGGCGGCACCGTGATGACGGCGGTGATGCCGATCACCTATCTCGCCACGGTCATCAAGGAGACCCTCGGCGGCGCCTGGGATTGGGTCGGCAACAAGGTCAAGGACGTGATCGATTGGGCATCGCGGAAGCTCGACGTGCTGATCGACAAGCTCAATCTGGTCAAAGGCTGGGTCGGCGACACCACCCGGCCGGCCCGCACCGCCGCCAAGAAAGCCGTAGCGGCGGTGGCCAACAGTGCCCCGGTCAAATATGTCGGCCATGCCGTCGGCCAGGTCTCGGCGGCGGTGGGCGACAAGACCCGGCAGGCGGTCGCCTTTTTCGAGGGCAAGGGCTGGGGCCACAACCAGGCCGCCGGCATCGCCGCCAGTCTGGCCGCCGAATCCGGCTTCAAGCCCGGCGCCGTCGGCGACAGCGGCCACGCCTATGGTTTGGGGCAATGGCATGGCGACCGCCAGGCCGAATTCGCCAAATGGGCCGGCCACGATATCCGCCAGTCCACCATGGAAGAGCAGATGGGGTTTGCCCATTACGAGCTGACCGAGGGCAAGGAAAAGGCGGCGGGCAAGGCGCTGGCCCAGACCTCGACGGCGGCCGATGCCGGCGCGGTGGTGTCCAAGCGCTATGAACGCCCGGCCGACCGGGAGGGCGAGGCCGCCCGCCGCGCCGCCAGCGCCGAGGCCATCGCCGCCCAGCCCAGCCCGATGGAGCCCCCCCAGCCCCTCAGCCGGTCCGACCTGGCCAGCGGCGGCACCAAGACCCCTGGCGTTGTCGTCGTCCGCTTCGAGAACCTGCCCAAGGGCGCCAATCCCCAGGTCCAGACCCAGTCCCCCGATCTCGGCCTGCAGCTGGATCGCGGCCCCAGCATGGCGATGGGGTGATCATGGCGTGGCTTGATGAGCTTCTCGACGCCAGCTTCCGCGCCGTGCCCTTCGCGGTCGAAAAGAACACGACCAAGGGCGGAAGGCGGGTGGCCAACCATCAGTATCCCAAGCGCGACAAGCCCTATGCCGAGGATCTGGGGCGCAAGCAGCGCGGCTATACCTTCGACGCCTACACCCTTGGCGCCAACGCCCTGGGCGCCCGCGACGCCCTGATCACCGCCTTGGAGGCTGCGGGTGCCGGGACGCTGATCCATCCGACCTTCGGGACGCTGCGGGTACAGTGCGAGGACTGGGCGGTCACCGAGGATCTGATCAAGGAGCGGGGCATCTGCCGCTTCAGCCTGACCTTCGTCGAGGCTGGCGATACGCCTTCGCCCACCGTCACCGCCGACACCAGCGCCCAGGCCGGCACGGCGGCCAATACCGCGACCTCGACCAATCAGGCCGCCTTCGCCGGAAGCTTTGTCGCATGAGCACCGATGCCGTCACCCTGGCCGCCATCGCCGATACCGGCGCCGTGCTCGATGTCCTGGCCGATTTCGCCGCCACCATCGACTTTGCCGCCAGCGTCGCCTCGGCCACTTCCTCGACCGGGGCGGTGACCATGGACCAGGTGGCAGGGCTGTCGATTCTGGACGATATCGCCACCGCCCAGGGCAATCTGGCCCAGTTGGTGGCGGTGCCGGCGACCCTGGCCGCCACCCTGGTGTCGCTGATTCAGGAGTTTCAGGCCACCGGCATCGACTTCCGGACGCTGTCCGATGCCAGCGCCACCATCACCTGGGCGTCCTCGATCCCCGCCGCCGGCATCGGCTCCGCCCAGATCATCGCCAACCGCACCGCCCTGGCCAACCTGCTGGCGATCCAGGGACTGATCGAGGCGGTGCGCGCCGCCACCTCGGCCACCTATGATTCGCAACAGGCGGCCCTGGCCATGCGCGACGATCTGGCCAACCGGCTGGACATTGCCTCCGCCGCCACCACCAGCCGGCCGTTGCGCGCCACCCTGGACGGGTTGCGGGTGGCCCTGGTGATCGACATCAACACCCGCGCCGCCACCCTGGCCGCGCTGGAGACTTGGGTCGCGCCCCAGGTGCTGCCGGCGCTGGTGATCGCCCAGACCCTTTACGACGATCCCACCCGGGCCGGCGAGATCTGCGCCCGCAACGCCGTGCTGCATCCCGGCTTCGTTCCGGCCGGTCCATTGACGGTGCTGGCGTCATGATGTCAGACCTCGTCACCCTCAAGCTGGGCGGCCAGATCCACGGCGGTTGGACCGAGGTGGCCATCGAGTCGTCGCTGACCTCCGTCAGTGACAGCTTCACCGTCTCGATCACCGACCTCTATCCGGGACAGCAGGCCAGTTTCGCCGTCGCCGCCGGGAATCCCTGCTCGCTGGCCATCGGTGACACCACCCTGATCACCGGCTATGTCAACGACGTGGACATCTCCTACGATGCCGCGTCGCACCGCGTCACCCTGCGCGGCCGCGACAAGACCGGCGACCTGGTGGACAGCTCCGCCCTGGTCAGCGGGGTCGGGGCGTGGAATGGCGTCAGCGTCATGACCATCGCTTCCCAGCTGCTGGCGCCATTCGGCATCTCGGTCAGTTCGACCGTTCCCGACACAGCCAAGGTGCTGGCCGGCCATGCCCTGCAAATGGGCGAGACGGTGTGGGAGTGCCTCGACCGCGCCATCCGCCAGTACGGCGTCATGGCCATGGCCGACGGCAACGGCAATGTGGTGCTGACGCGGCCCGGCGAAGGGGGCGCCCTGGCCGAGGCCCGGCTGGGCGCCAATATCCTGGCGGCAACGGCGGCCTTCAGCGAGCGCGAGACCTTCCGCGACTATTACGTCCTCGGCCAGTTCCCCGGCGGCAGTGATGCCTATTCCGATCCACGGGTGACCTCCGGCGCCAGCGCCCAGGCCAGCGATCCCAACGTCACCCGCTATCGCCCGCTGATCGTCCAGGTCGAATGCAACACCTCGGACATGACTTTCCTGCCGACCCGCGCCGCCTGGGAGGCCGCCTATCGCTCGGGCAAGGGCCGCCGCTTCACCGTGACCGTCGCCGGCTGGCGGGATGTCAACGGCGCGCTCTACCTGCCCAACACCATGATCCGGCTGGAGGATGATATCCTCGGCTGCCACGAGACCCTGCTGGTGGTGTCGGTCAAGCTGACCTTGAGCGATGCCGGCCAGTTGACCGAGCTTGTCCTGTGCCGCAAGGAGGCCTTCCTGCCGGCGCCCTTGACCAGCCTGCCGCCCTATGAAAATGCGACCACCGGGGTGGCGCCATGATGCGGTCCATCAACAAGTTGCTGGACCCGGTCAAGCGCCAGATCCGCAACAGTATCGCCCGGGGCGTCCTCAACCTGATCGACGACACCACCGCGTTGCAGCGGGTGCAGATCCAGTTGATGGCCATGCCCCAGCCGGACGGTTCCATGGCGGCCGAGATCAACTCGGACATCGAGGTGATGGCCCATTACGGATTCACCTCGGTGGCCCATCCCGGGGCCGAGGCGGCCTATGTCGCGGTCGGCGGCGTCCGCGCCCATGGCCTGGTCATCGCCATCGATGACCGGCGCTACCGCCTGACCGGATTGGCGGCGGGCGAAGTGGCGCTCTATGACGATCTCGGCCAGGTGGTCCACCTCACCCGCGCCGGCATCAAGGTCACCTCGCCGCTCAACATCGACATCGAGGCCGCCGGCACCCTGCGCCTGGCCGGCAACGACGTGGTCATCCATGCCACCAACGCCTACCGCTGGGATGTCAACGGCCACGCCCAATGCTGGTACGGCACCTATGTGGACACCTGGCAGATCGGCGAGACGGCGGGGACGCCCCATCCCATCGCCCCGCCGGAGGTGCCGGCGCCATGAGTGACATCGCTCTCTCGTTCAATCCGATCATTATGGAATGGGATATCAGCCTCGACGGTTCCGACCTGGCCACGGATGACGGGCTGGAAACCGCCATCGTCCTGTCGCTGTTCCTCGACCGCTACGCCAATGCCGATGATCCGTTACCCCCCGGTTCGACCCGGCGCGGCTGGTGGGGCGACCGGGTGGCGCCGCTGGCGCGGCCGGGTGCCGGCAATGGCGGCGACCCGGACCGGATCGGATCGCGCCTGTGGCTGCTGTGGCGCGAGCGGCAATTGCCGGCGGTGCTCCCCTTCGTCAAGGCCATCCTGACCGAGGCGCTGTCCTGGCTGGTCGAGGATGGCTGGGTCTCGTCGCTGGACATCGCCGTCTCGTTCCCGGCGCGCGGCTGGCTGGCCTTCGCCGTCACCGCCCATCGGCCGGTCGGCGCGGCGATCAGCATCACTCAAACCGTCGCCTGGGGGTCCTGATGCCCGTCACCGTGCCCGATCTCCCCACCATTTCGCAGTCCGCCGCCTCGGCCATCGCCACCCGCCTGCCCGGTGCCGACGCCACCCCGCCGCGTTCGGTGCTCGGCGTCCTGGCCAAGGTATTATCGGGGGCGGTCGACGGCCTCTATGGCGCGATCCAGACCGTGGCGGCCGAGATCATCTATGACACCGCGTCGGTGGAGTATCTGGTGCGCTGGGCCGGGATCTGGGGCCTGACCCTGGAAGCCCCGACCCCCGCCACCGGCCTGGTGACCTTTACCGGCAGCGCCACCACCACCGTCCTGGTGCCCGAGGGCACCCTGCTGGCGCGGTCCGATGGGGTTCAATACCTGCTCACCGCCGCCGTGACCCTGGTGGGCGGCACCGGTACCGGATCGGTCACCTGCACCAGCGCCGGCTCGGTCACCAATACCCCGGCTGGGGGCACCTTGAACCTGGCCTCGCCGGTGCCGGGAGTGGCGTCGGCCGTCACGGTCGGCAGCGGCGGTCTGGCGGCCGGCGCCGACCTGGAGAGCCCCCAGTCGCTGTTGGCGCGCCTGCTGCTGCGCATCCAGCAGACCCCCCAGGGCGGCAGCGACGCCGATTACGTCGAGTGGGCGCCCAAGGTCAACGGCGTCACCCGCACCTGGGTTTACCGCTGGTGGATGGGCACCGGCACGGTCGGCCTGACCTTCATGATGGACGGCCGCGTCAACCCGATACCGCTGGGCGCCGATGTGGCGGCGGTGCAGGCCCAGATCAACGCCCTGCGGCCGGTGGCGGCCCCCACCTTCGTCTTCGCGCCAACAGCGGCACCGCTGAATTTCACCATCCACCTCAATCCCGATTCGGCGGCCATCCGCGCCGCCATCACCGCCCAGCTGGCCAGCCTGATCGCCAACCAATGCACCCCCGGCGGCACCTATGAGGTGATGGGCGAGCCGGTGGCGGGGGGATTGCTCTATCTCACCCATATCTGGGCCTCCATCGCCGCCGCCGCCGGTGAGGTGGACTTCACCCTGATCTCGCCGACCGCCAACATCACCGTGCCGGCCGGCAGCATCACCACCATGGGGGCCATCACATGGGCGTGATGACCGCCACCGACTACCTCGCCCAGCTGCAGGCCCTGATGCCGTCCGGCCCCGGCCTGGCCCGCGCGCCCTCCGCCAATCTGACGGCGTTGCTGCAGGCCGTCGCCGATGTGCTGGCGCCGGTCGATGCCGCCATGAACGCGCTCTATGACGAGGCCGATCCGCGCACCACATCAGCCCTGCTGCCCGACTGGGAGCGGGTGGCCGGCCTGCCCGATCCTGCCATCGGCGGCGCCTATCAATCCGCCCTTGAGCGCCGCGACTGGCTGCTGATGCGGCTGACCTCGGTCGGGGGGCAGTCGCGGGCCTATTTTATCGCCCTGGCCGCATCGCTCGGCGCGGCGATCACCATCACCGAATTCCAGCCCTGGGGCTGTGGTCTCGGCGAGACAGGCCGCGATCAGATCGGCCACGACGACAGCATCTTCCTCCAGTGGCAGGTCAATATGCCGTAGCCGCCGGTCTACTATTTCCAGGCCGGTCTGTCCCAGGTGGGGGCCGATCCGCTGGGCTATTGCCGGACGGGCGTGATCGAGGCGCTGCTGCGCCGTTACAAGCCCGTTCAAACCACCTTGATTTTCAATTACGGGAGCTGACCATGAAGCGGATCGATGGCACCAATAACCTTCCCAACGCCAACGGCCCCGGCAAGGCCGGCTACCAGGACTACAACGCCGCCACCGGCCAGGCCGGGACCATCCCCAACGCCTCGACCCTCAATGCCTGGCAGGAAGAGCTGGCCGGCTACATGGAGACCATGGGGCTGACCCTCAACCCCGCCGACAGCACCCAACTTTATCAGGCAATCTCGGCCCATATCGCCACCCAGCAACGCGGCATGTTCGCCGCCGAGCCGACCTCTCCGGCCAGCATGGTGGTCACCCTGACCGCTGGTTTCATTCCCGGCTCCGGCACGGTGACGCCGGTGGGGTCTCAGTCCACCGCCGCCTTCGTGGCGCCGGTCGGCAATCCCCGTATCGACCGCATTGTGGTCAGCCGCACCACCGGCCTGCTGGCGGTGATCGCCGGCACCCCCGCCGCGACCCCGGTCCCCCCGGCGGTGCCCGGCGCCGATGTGCCCATCGCCCAGGTGCTGTTGACGCCCTCCACCACGGCGATCCCGGCGGCGCTGATCACCGACGAGCGCGATCTGCCGCCCCTCGGCCTCGGCGCCCTGGCCTTCCTCGGTGTCGGCGCCAATCTGGCGCTGGACGGCGCCGGCAACCTGACCCTGGCGGGGACGCCGGTCCTGACCGGCCTGACCGTGGGCGGCTCGGCGGCGGTCAATGCCGTCAGTTTCCAGCAGGCCACCCCCAGCAGCTGCAGCGCCGGGGGCACCGCCGATGCACTGACCGGCAGCTTCACCCCGGCGATCACCAGCCTCGCCGGCATCAGCGGCGTTCTGTCGCTGATGGTTCGCGCCGCCTCGGCCAATGTCACCACCACCCCGACCTTCACCCCCAACAGCGGCGTGGTCGCTCCCGCCGTCATCGTCAAGGGCAATGGCATCGCCCTGGCGCCGGGAGACATTGCCGGCGCCGGGCATTGGATCGAGCTGCAGTATGATCCCACCCTGGCGAAGTGGGTGCTGTTGAACCCGGCGACGGGGGTATCGCCCCAGGTGCCGGCGATCAGTTCGGTGGCGCTGGGCACCTCGACCGGTTCCGCCAATGCCCAGGTCTTCACCCCGACCACGGCGATCACCAGCTATGTGACCCAGACGGTGGGCTATGTCGGCACCGCCGGCTATGCCAATACCGGCGCGATGACGGTCAACATCTCCGGCCTCGGCCCGGTGGCGGTCTATAAGGACGGCCCGAGCGGCCCGACCGCCCTGACCGGCGGCGAGATCCAGCTGGGGCAGATTTTCCAGTTGCGCTACGACGGCACCCATTTCCAGCTTGGCACCGCCGAGGCCGGCAGCGCCGCCCTGGCCAATGCCTCCTCGTCCACCGGCGTGGTGGCGGCGGTCTATAACACCGTCACGGCGGGCCACCTGCCCGTGTTCAAGGACACGTCGGGGACGGTGCAGGATGGCGGTGTCGCCGGCACGGCGGCGAACAAAAACACCGGCACCACCGTCATCGATCCCGGCACCGGGGCGCTGGAGGTGGCGTCGCCCTTCGTTGGTGGTGCCGCCCCCATCACCGGCGCCACCCGGACCTTCGCCGTCACCGACCGGGGCCAGGTGGTTCGCCGCGCCAACAGCGGCACCGCCATGACCGACACCCTGCCGGGTACCTCTTCTGCTGTGCTGGCGGCGGGCTGGTGGGGGGCGGTGATCAACACCGACCCCCTCGCCAATCTCACGATCGCTGTTGGCAGTGGTGCCGCGCTGGATAACGGCACCCCGCTGATCCTCGGACCGCTGCAAAGCGTCATGATTGGCTCGGATGGGACAAATTACTGGTCGGAGCGGGGGGCCGGACGCATCCAGTTGCGCGCGAACCTGACGCTCTATGTCAACGCCGGCACCGGCAACGACACGACCAACACCGGTCTTACCTCGGGCTCGGCCTTTGCCACCCTCAACCGCGCCTACTCCCTGTTGCAGGCGCAGTACGACCTCAATGGCTATGTGGCGACCATCCAGCTTGCGCCCGGCACCTATGCCGGGGCGACCTTCGCCGCCCCGGTCATCGGCAGCGCCGGCCCGGCGTCCGTCGTCATTCTGGGCAATACCGGGTCACCGGCCAGCTATGTCATCCAGGGCTCGTCCAGCATCGCCATCAACGCAAACTCGGGGGCGATGGTAACGCTGTCGGGCGTCCAGATCGGTGGCAGCACGACCACCTACGGCATTCTGGCGATGAACGGAGCTCTTGTGTCGTTTGGCGCCGTCATCTTCGGCGCCTGCTCGTCCTATCAGATCATGAGCCAGTCGTTCGCGGTGGTGACCGCAACGGCGTCCTACTCGATCACCGCCGGATCGAACGTCCATCTCACCGCCTTCGCCCAGGGCCGCATCTACATCAACAGCGGCATCACCGTTACCGTGACCGGTACCCCGGCTTTCTCGTCATCGTTTGCATCAACAGCCGATGCCTCAGTGATCACCTGTTCCGGCGTGACCTACAGCGGTTCCGCGACAGGGATTCGATATGCCGCTAACAGCAATTCGGTGATCGAGACCGCCGGCAGCGGCGCAAGCTATTTCCCTGGTAACAGTGCTGGCAGCACGGCGACCGGTGGCCAATACATCTAAGGAGACATGGACATGACTTACACCCCGAGCAACTGGTATTGGATCGTCGGCGGTGACGAATCGCAGGCGTGGTCAAGCGCGGCGGGGACCTATGTACCGGCCACCGACGCCACCTTTGCCGCATGGCTGGCCGCCGGCAATGTGCCGACCCGCATCCTCGACGCGGCCGAACTGATCGCGGTGCTGCAGAGCCAGGCGCCTGGGTGCTCCGTCATGGGCCTGATGTCGCTGGCACAGGCACAGGCGGCCCAGGGCGTCAGCCTCGGCACCGCCTATGCGGCGGCCTGCGCCCAGCCGGTCAGCTTCACCACCGCGGGCAAGGTGACCAAGACCTTCCAGGCCGATCCCGGCTCTGTGCAGGTGTTGCAACAGACCCTGGCCGGCCTGTCCGGCGCTCAGGCAACGCCGGCTGGATTCTATTGGGTCGCGGCGGACAATACCCAGGTGCCGTTCACCTTCGCCGATCTCCAGGGTTTGGCGGCGGTGATGCTGGACTGCGGCTGGATCGCTTTCCAACATTTGCAGACGCTCAAGGCCGAGGTCGCCGCCGCCACCACCGTCGCGGCGGTCCAGGCCATCGGCTGGTAGGGTTTTCCTCGCCGGCTTCGGCCGGCGGGGGCTGGGGTGCGCTAACACCCCGAGCCGCGAGCTAGAGACTCGCATGACCGACATCGGCCGATTGTCGGCCACCCCGCCACCCCTGCAGGGGCGGGAATGAGGTATCTCTAAATGCCCATCGAGTCCAGCCGTTCCCCCGTCTCTCCCGTCCGGCCCGTCGCCCCCTATCTGGGCGGCAAGCGTAATCTGGCCAAGCGGGTCTGCACCCTGATCGATCAGATTCCCCATACCATCTATGCCGAACCCTTCGTCGGCATGGGCGGTGTGTTCCTGCGGCGCGAGACCGCGCCAAAATCCGAGGTGATCAACGACTTCAGCCGCGAGGTTGCCACCTTCTTCCGCATCCTTCAGCGCCACTACGTCGCCTTCATGGAGATGATCAAGTTCCAGGTCACCACCAGGGCGGACTTCGTGCGCCTGGTCGCCACCGACCCGACCACCCTGACCGATCTGGAACGCGCAGCCCGATTCCTCTACCTCCAGCGCACTGCCTTCGGCGGTAAGGTATCGGGGCGCAACTTCGGGATTTCCCCAGCCACGCCGGCTCGCTTCGACATCACCAAGCTGGGGCCGATGCTGGAGGATCTCCACACCCGCCTGGCCGGGGTGGTGATCGAGTGCCTGCCCTACGGCGAGTTCATCACCCGCTATGACCGGCCGGAGACGCTGTTCTACCTTGACCCGCCCTATTGGGGCTGTGAGGGCGACTATGGCAAGACGCTGTTCGAGCGGGCGGACTTCGAGCGTTTGGCCGACCTTTTAAGCGGCATTCAAGGGCGGTTCATAATGTCGCTGAACGACCGGCCGGTGATCCGCAAGATCTTCTCCGCCTTCGAGATCGAGGCGGTGCAGACCAGCTACAGCATTAGCCGTAAGGTCGAGAGCCGGGGAACGGTCGGAGAGGTGCTGATCACGGGCGGAAAGGGGGCTGTTCGCTAAAACACAGGTGCTACAACACCATGTGTCTTTCCCTCCAAAACCATGTGGCGCGCTACATCGGGCACCCCAGCTTGTGCCCCCACGCCAAGCGCGTACCCTCTCCGGGGCACAACACCGCGTGCATGGGGAATGCCTGCTTTCGGGGCGTCGGGAGGTTCCGGGACGTTCCGCTATGCGCCGTCCCTATGGTTTGTGCCCCCTTTTGTGCCCCGAAGCACCCCGAGAAACTCAAAAGGCTTCCAGATTTCGCTGGAAGCCTTTGAAAAAGGCTCTATTCGCAATTCGTATTGATGGTTACGCCCCCATGGCGGCGGCGAGGCAATATCGCGGGGTCGGGTCCGGGTGAAGGCCGATGAGGTGG
>Ga0316224_1004008_pt1 | contig 11495 bp, 17 predicted proteins | sample TBH18013metaG_FD_206254 | JGI IMG/M metagenome (GOLD analysis project Ga0316224, IMG submission 206254) | Freshwater microbial communities from Trout Bog Lake, Wisconsin, USA - TBH18013 | ecosystem: Environmental > Aquatic > Freshwater > Lake > Hypolimnion/Profundal zone | place: USA: Wisconsin...
ATCCAAAAAGGTCCTCAAAGAAATCGACAGAACATGATGTCGATATCGGTTTATATGACCTCTTCATCGACAGCTTTGGCGATCCTCCTCCGAAACCCTAGCGAGTATCTGGCAAACTATTCAGTTATCAGGCAGATTCAAGATGCTGACTATGGAGGCCCAAATACATGACGACTTACCGATACGAGATTGAACCCCAGCCATTGGATTTGGGCGGCGGCTATAGGTTGCGATTGCTTGAAGATGGCGAAGAAGTGGGGGGAGGGGTATTTCCTCTCGATGAGTATCCAGAATCCGAGAGGGAGGAAGCCGGAAAGCTTGCTTTCAGTGATGCCCAAAACGAAGGGCTGGATTAGATGGCTTCCAGGGGGAAATCATGAGTACATCGATCATCATCAAGGCTGCACAGTTCGCAGCAGAAAAGCATAAGAATCAGCGTCGGAAGGATGCTGACGCATCACCGTACATCAATCATCCTTTGGCTCTGGCAAGTGTATTGGCCGTTGAAGGTGGCGTTGATGATCCCGAAATGATCTGTGCCGCATTACTTCACGACACCATTGAGGATACCCAGACAACGGCTAAGGAGCTGATTTCGATATTTGGAGAAACCGTGACGGGTATCGTTCTCGAAGTCACCGATGATAAGACGCTGGATAAGACGGCGAGAAAGGAAGAGCAAGTTCGTCACGCCGCTCACTCTTCCAACAAAGCCAAGTTGGTCAAACTGGCAGACAAAATATCTAATCTGCGTGACATCCTGGCATCACCTCCAGCGGATTGGACCTCGGAAAGGAAGCGTGAATACTTCGATTGGGCGGCTCGGGTAGTGGCTGGTGTGCGTGGCGTTCACCCTGGCCTTGAGGCCATTTTTGATGACGTACATGCCAAAGGGGTGGAGAAACTCTAAGATGCCGATTTTCAGTATTACCCAAGGGAAGCTAAAAAAGCTCAATGCCATTCAGCTCGATAAAGAGAAGACGCTGCAAAAGCTCGTAGAAGAGAATCTGAAGACTGTTCTTGATCTGGAGTTTCTTGCTACGGAATACGCCACGACTTTTGGCGGAAGAATAGATACGCTGGCCGTTGACTCCAGCGGTTCCCCGGTCATCATCGAATACAAGAGAAACAAAAACGATAACGTCATTAACCAGGCCCTTTCCTATCTCAAATGGCTGAAGTCTCAGAAGCCTGGTTTCTTTGAGAAGCTCATTCAAGATAAGCTCGGACAGCGTGTCTCTGACTCCATTGTGCTGGATTGGAGTTCACCGCGAGTCATCTGCATTGCAGAGTCATACAGTAAATTTGATATTGATACAGCAGAGGTCGTACCTCTCAGAATCGAGCTTCTGCGATATCGCTATTACGATGGGGATATCTTTTCACTAGAGCCTGTTGCCGTCGATGCAGCCGCTCAACCATATACCTCTTCATCCAAAACGGATGACAAGTCAGAGCCAAGAGAAAAGACAACCTCACTTGAAGATCTGGTAAGCAAAGCGAACCTGGAAACACAGGAAGCCTTTCATCAGCTTCGGGAACGTATCATGGCCATTGACGAGTCAATCGAAGAAAAGCCGAATACGCTGTATGTGGCCTATCGAAGCTCAAAGAACTTTGCTGAGGTCAATATCAACAAGACCCAGCTCAAAATTCATCTTCGTCCAATATCCTATGTAGACCCTCAAGGGATGGTCGAGAAAATTCCAGACGGCTACAACTGGACCATGGATAGGCGCGTGTACCTCAAGAACAAAAGCGAACTCGATTATGTCTTCGGTCTTATCGAGCAATCGTACAAGGACGTCATCTGAGGGTTAGATCGTCGTCCTACTCTGCATCATGCTGCCACCCTTCTCCGAAGTCCTCTCCGGTTCCGTTTAGATTGCCTTGAGAGCCTTCCTGGAATCCACGCCCAAAGTTCTGACCGGTCCCATGAAGATTCCCCTGAGAATCACGCCGCCAACCCTGCCCGAAGTTCTCGCCGGAACCCTTTAGCCCACCGCGCCCATCAGAGGTCCAATTCTTTCCGAAGTTAGTGCCGGTTCCCCGGTATCCCCCGTGACCATCAGGAGCCCAGCCTTCCCCGAAATCCTTCCCGGTTCCGTGGAGGTTTCCGTGCGAATCGCGCTGCCACCCTTCACCAAAGTTTTTTCCTGTGCCCGTGTAGCTATCCGCCATTACAGCATGAGGAAATAGGAAATTGATCAGAATCAGGATGCCAGACAAAACGAATATTGTTCGCTGGCTTGCTTGGGGGTGATTACGCTTCATAACGGGACATGAGCTTAGAAACTTCCTCAAGAATCGTCTTTCTCAATGCTTTGGGCGCAATAACCTCAGCATTAGAACCGTGCCTCATAATGTCCATGATCAGTTCGGTCGGAATGTTGTAGGGAACGGTGAGGTGATAGTAACCATGCTCATCGAAATGACCTGATTGACCCTCGTGCCATTCTTCATCAGCTACCCACTTTGCAGCTAATGGGGTGAACCTGATGACGGCCTTGTACTTGGCTTTGCCACTATAGATTCCGTAGGAGTCGCCAAATACCGCATCAAGATCGGTATCCGGAACGGACTCTGCAGTTTCTTTTTTTACCTCTACGGATCTAAAGGCATCAAGGGAGAACGCCCTGAGATCACGTCTTTCATGACACCAAGCTTCGAGATACCAGTTACTTCGGTAGAAGGTGAGCCGCTGGGGGGAGAGCGTTCGCAAGGTCTGATCGTCCTTCTCGCGGTTATAGTGAATCACTTCGATTCTTTGTCGATCCATCAAGGCCTTGGAGACCACCCGAAAGAGGTCTGGGCTTCTGCGCCTTCTGCCAGTTTTAGTGAGCCGGATTCTTTTAGAGAGGTCTCGAAGAGAGGTGCCGGCCTCAGCGGCAATGGATTCTAGACGGGTGATGAGTGGCCCTACGTGGGGGCCTAAAAGCGCAGGTTCTAGATCACTTAGGAGTTGATGAAGACTCAAGAGTGCAATGACCTCATCCGCGCTGAACCAAAGGCCTGGAAGTTCGTATTTGGGTCCTAAGGATGGGGTGTCGAAACGGTAGCCGCCGATATCGTTGTCAAAAATAATAGGCGCATTTAAGCGGTCTCTAAGATAAGCGAGGTCTCGTTTGAGTGTGCTCCAGGAGATCTCGAGGGCATCGATCAGTTCCTGTCGGGTGACTGCTTTTCTTGAGGAGATCAGTTGATCGATTTGGTAAAGTCGCTCAGTTCGGTTCATGAATCCCCCTTCTGCGAGATGGACAGTAAAGACATTAGAATCTTATTGCTCGGGCTCATCTAATGAGCCTCATGTCGCCTATTCTATAACCGTAATCTGATAGGCAACGTTTAACGATTGTCGCTTCCTCGGATTAGGCTGGCACAGAAGCCACCAGCAACCTTTCCTCACCTAATCCATAGTTACTCCGTCTTAGCGGGCTTAGTATGTTCAAAATCGTGATGTTATTTCTTTGTCTTGGGTTCTACGGTTGTTCAAGTAATCCCCCAGAATCGCCGGCGGTCTATCCGTTACGGAATTATGAGGGGCCAGAAGCTCTGACTTCTGATGATGTCTTCACCAAATCCCGTGAGTGCGTCATGAACAAGATGCGACCCAACGTTAACTACCTTTATGTAAATACGGATCAGGGCAAGGCTCCAGTTCCGATTAGCGTGATTTGTTCGCCCTTCTAGCGGAGGATCTATGTTTTTTATGAATGTCCTATGTTTTTTCCTAGGTTTCATCGCCTATCCCTACATCAACCATCTTCCTTTCCCTAACACACAACAAACACCCGTCGAAACCATCGTTGAACAAAAAAAACCTGTGGATGAGCGGCGAGAAACCTACCTTCAGGAGTGTCCGCGCTATGGCTTCTCGAGGACCGAATGTGAACGGTTTTGGGATAGTCAGCCATCATAGCGGTCGATACCCATGGCAAGCCTACGGCTAGAAGTTCCAGAAAACAGGAGTAAAAAATATGCTGGGTTGGCATATCATCGTCAGGAAAGCGGAGACACAAGAAATCTTGACGAGTTGGGTTGTAGGACTTGCTGGTATCGACTGGCTCAGAGATCTGGTATTAGAGGGGTGGGCGGAACAAACCCATAAGGGTTGCTTACCCAACTCCTTTTTACTCAAGGCTCATCATGCCTTACCGTTTCTCAAGGCCAGAAAATTGCCTGCGTATGGCGGTTCGGTCGTCGGTGGTGAAAATTCCGTTCGATTTCCCGGGTGGCGTGCAGATATCGAATTCTTCGATGACATCATTGAGGCTACCCATGACGATGATATGCTCAACGTGGCGGCCTGGGATGATGATTGACTAGAACCCTACATTAATGAGAACCGAATGAACCGATATACCCGAGCCGTGTGTCTTGCGGCAGAAGCCCATCAGGGGCAATTCAGAAAAAGCACCACAATCCCTTACATCACCCATCCCGTGGCGGTCGCGGGGCTTGTTGCTAAATATGGGGGCGATGAGGATCAGCAGATTGCGGGGCTCCTGCATGATGTCCTCGAGGATTCGCCTGAGTTTGGAGATCGGGTAGCAGAGTTTGGTCCACGTGTGCTCGATATCGTTAAAGCCTGTACCGATGGCGTCCCTGATCCAACCAGTGGTCACAAAGCCCCTTGGAAAGAGCGGAAGGAAAACTATCTGGTACATTTGCGTGAAGAGCCTGCTGAAGCTTTACTCGTCTCTGCGTGTGACAAACTCCACAATTTGGAATCGATCCTTCTCGATCTCACGGAGATTGGTCATCAGGTCTTCGACCGATTCAGTGCCGAAAGAGCGCAAGTGCTTTGGTACTACTCCAGTTTAATTGAGGTCTTTGAAGAGCGTCAGATTGCACCTGCCGAGGCCTTGAGAAGAACCTATTCAAGGGTTGTCGATTTGTCTGAGAAGACGTGATGGAGACAAGATGAGCAATTCTTATTCGGTCTATTCCTATGATGCTTTCGACGCCCCCCCTGATCGGCGAGATATATTGCAGGGGGAGTTTGATACGCTCGATGGAGCTGTCGATTTTGCAAAGAAGATGATCGATGACGCAATCAATGCCGAGATTGCTAGAGGTAAAACACTTGAGTCGGCTGTTGAGTCTTACAGAAATACTGGTGAAATCCCCATGGTATTCGGAGAAAAGGATCATCCGTTCTCCGCCTACGACTATCTGAGCTCGCTACTAGAGAAACGTCGGTAGATAAAAACAAGAAGAGGAAGCAGGGAAGATGGCTTTCACCGATACCCAAAACGAAGGGCCGAATTGGATGGCTTCCAGAAACAGATACCCAGATAGTCCATGACCCATCTCCTGTCGCTCATGCTCTTGGCACTCTCAATGTCTGCGGCGGCTGACGGATACGGGCAACAACATTCGGCATCTCCCGAGGAGTGGGCTTCGCAATATCCTCCATCCAATCCCAACGCTGATCAGAACACTCCCGGAGGATTTAATGTAATTCGGAATGGCAATCAGCTCTATGGGACAGGGGCCAATCAAGGATCTGGATTTGTGAAAGATCAGCAAGGCAACTGGCATGGAACAGGGTCTCTTAGCGGAAAGACCTGTATTCAGATGCCTTATGGTGGGGTTTCGTGTCGGTGAACGAAGCAGCCGAGATCAAACGGGCGATCAGCCAGGCAAAACATGACGCGAAGGAAGAGCGAGCGGTCCAGCGAGCTTTTGAGGACGGGCAAACCGCCCAGCTTGTCGGAGAGACATTAGCAAGCTGTCGCCTCAAGCTACCCGCGCGTCGTAATGCCTGGGAGCGGGGATGGTTGGATGCGGAACGGAAGAGGGCAGAGCAAAATGTGATTAAGGGCATGAGTGAGACAGAAAAGGCCGACATACGGCAAAATCTATCCTCCATCAAGACAATGCTAGAGGGGGAATGACTGTAGATGGATATTGTTTATGTATTAACGAATCCGGCAATGCCTGGGTTGGTGAAAATCGGTTTTACAGCGTCGGAAGATGCCAACTCGCGTATCGGTCAGCTTTACACAACTGGGGTTCCAGTCCCTTTTGAGCTCAGATATGCCTGCAAGGTAGACAATGGGATTGAGGTTGAGCGAGCCCTGCACATAGCCTTCTCCCCCAACCGAGTCAATCCAAAGAGGGAGTTCTTCCAGATTGAGGCCGACCAAGCCATTGCCATCCTCAAGCTTCTCCATACAGAAGATGCAACTAAGGATGTATCTGAGCAACCGAGTAGCGTAGATACACAATCTATCGAAGCCGCAGAACAGCTGAGGGCACGGCGACCAAACCTTAACTTTGAAGAAATGGGCATACCGCTTGGGGCCGAATTGTGGTCAACGACGTCAGACACCTTGGTTACGGTAGTCGGGCCAAAGAAAGTGCTCCTTGGTGATGACACGCTATCTCTAACCGCGGCGACGAGAATTGTGAAGGGACTTGAATACAGTGTCGCTCCTGGGCCTTTCTGGACCTACGAAGGTAAACTCATCAGTCAAATTTACGAAGATACCTACGGGATAGCTGAGTAGGATCTTTTACATAATTAGCCCTACTTGCCTCACCGCTCATAGTCCCTATCTTTCTTGCGCTCCGGTTGTGGTGGCTTAATCTCAAGGTCTGGCTCCCTCTGCTGTTCTGCCGTTCTCTCTTTCGTCCATCGACCCATAACAGCCTTGCCTCGCGCCCGGTTTTCTTGTTTTTCAACGCGAAGACGGTCTAGCTCAGCGTTCATGTTTGGATCATTGAACTGAACCTGTAGACCCATCTTCAAGGCAGCCATCACCGTCTGCTGTTTGAATTCATCGGTCCCCTCGACTTTGAGGTTCATCCCGAACTTTTGGACCGCTAGACGTAAGCCGATTTCAATGGATTTTCTGTTCTTTAAATCTTCTACTTGAACCTCTTCAGCCCGGTCCACGACCAGGACTTTCTTTTTGGCCTTGTCGGCAAAGTAGGTGACATTCCCATCCCCATCGGTCTGATGGGTGAGGTTCTTGAACAGAGATTCAGTGTGTTTGGCATCCGCCTGAGCGGCCTTGGCTTCCGGATTCTGGCTCCGATAGGCATTAACCGCGGGCCGGTTGGGATCGTTTTTCCGTTGGCGGCGGAGTGCATCCAGTGCGGCCGCCTCCCCACGCGCGGCTTCGCTCAGCACGAAGTTTTCGTAGCGGGTTTGGTACGGCTTTCCATAACGATCCTTGAGTGATTGTCGTTCGGCTTGGATGGATTCGCTAAGAGTCATGTCGCGGGCGACACGCTCCATTCGAGCCAATGACAGGGCGGTCTTCCGTTCCCCAGCATTCGGAAACCAATCCTCCTTGAGTTTTCGCCGTTCGGCCTGGTAGCCAGCACGAATCTCGGCTCGACGCTGCTTCTCGCTCTCCCGCTGAATCGCCCAATCCAGCGTTCTCTTCTTTTGCTGGGCCTGGTCAAAGGTCTTGAAGGTTTCCCAGAGTTCTTGATTCGGCTTCTGCCGTGGCTCAACCTTCTCGAATCCTTTCTGCTCGGCGTACACCGCCCGGAGAATCGGGGCCGCTTCCTTGAAGCTCATCCGCATTTCCTGAGTGAGGAAATCGGCTACATTGAGATTCCGGGTTCCCGCCTTGATGCGGTCGCCGCCATCCTTGCCTTGGGTGATGGCGTATTTATCGGGGATGACGCCATGCGTCTGACTCAAATGGACCAGCAGTCGACTGGCTTCGAGTTCAAGCTTGATCGTTTTGAATTCTTCCGCCCGTGCGGCTTTTTCGGCCTGAGCCTTGGCCTCCTGTTCGGCCTGAAGCTGGCTCACCACGTTATCTTGACTGCGTTGGCTTCGCTCTGTGGCTTCCTGTGTCTGTTCCTGGGCGGGTTCTCGTTCAGATTGAGGCTCTTGGGCTTTCTCAAGATCCGCTTCCAACCCCTTCCGGTGCTTTCGATAAAACTGTTCGGCAAGGTCTTTTAGGATCGCTTGACGCTGTTCCGGGTCGGCTTCTTTGTAAGACGCATAGCCCTTCTTGTGGCCACTGTTGAGGTATTTGATTTCAAGCGCCCGGACGTTATGCCATTCCGTCAACAAATCGCGGTAACGGTCCTCCGGCTGAGTGGCTTCGCCTATGCTCTCGTATGGGGTTGTATCTGGATGAGATTCCCCGATCAGAAACGCCTGTTTTTGCTCCTGCGACTTCTCGAGGAATTCACGGCTAAACACGTAGTCCTTGAGATTGACACCCTTGGCAGCCTCATCGGGCTTCACATTGAGATATTCGCGGACACCCCCCTCGTTCCGAACACGGATTTCACCGTAGCCAGAAAGCAGCGTTTTGAATCGCTCATAGTCCCTAATTTCCTGATCAAGGATGTCGGCTAGAAGACGCTCTTTGAGCGCCCTGCCCTGTCCTTCGAAGACATCGCCCTTGTGGCGGCTGATCATTTCACTGGCATCGGTGAATTCGACCCTGCGGTTATCCTTGGGACTCGCAAGCCCATACTTCGCGTTGGTGAATTCCTGAAAGGCGTCAATAAAGGCCGTTTGTTGTTCAACCCGTCCGAAAGGATTGAGGTTCTGACCGCTCAACACGTTCTGCTGAGGGATGACGATGTGGATGTGTGGCTTCCGCTCCACCAGAGCGCCGGTCTTCCGGTGAAGGACGCTCTTAATTTTGGGGAGATGCGCTTCGGCGTAGAAGTTGAATTCATCGGCCTCAAAGGCCGTCATCGCAAACTGTTTAAAGTCCTGGGTAATGGCGTAGAGGGTTTCAGGCGAAACCTCATCCTCCTTGAAGGCGAGCGTGATATGGAGATAGCGGTCGCCCCGCTTGTCCATGCTGTTGATAAAGGCGTCGGTGAGCTCAAGATCCCCATCCAGAATGACCCGCTCATCGAGTTCGTCCCGCGACTGCTCCCTGCCCTGCTTCTGTCCGTTTTCCAGATAGTCGGCGATGCCTGATCGACCCCCGCTGATTCGGGCGAGCATAAAAACCCCTAATCGACGAGGCGATTACAGCGGCTACTTCTTCCCATAAGCCCCGTCGTGATCTGGATGAAGCGCAGAAAATCGCATCCATGCCCCCTCTCGCGTCACAACGGCTCGGTAGGAACTAGAGAGCCGGATGCTGTACTTCCCCGTCATGCTGATGATCTCTTCCCAGTGAAGCCCCTTATCAACGAAGACGTCATGCCAAACCATCTTTCGAATCTTCTTGAGAGTCTTGATGACCTTCTTCAGGTCAGGAACATCAAGGTCAAATAGATCGTCCTGGAAAGTCGGCGCATTAAGATCAACTAAAACCTTGGAATCGTTTCCACTCATTCTTTGCCCACTAGCCGAGCTTCAAGGGCATCGATATCGGTCTCCTGTGGCTGGTTTTCACGCATCCACGCATCGGCTTTAGCTAACTTCTCTTTCATGGCCGGTTCATGTAACCAGCGTTCATTCTGGGGGATGACCACAGCACGCTTCAGCACAATGTCCCCACCCGGCAGCTGTTCGACGAGAAACTCCATCCCGGCAAGCGCTTTCCCTAATGATATCTGCCCACTCTTTCCAACAACTTTAATCGCATGCATAACAAACCTCCATTCATGCCGCATGATTGCATGATACGTTTTTTTGATCCTGTTTGCAGTGGATAAGTTCGCATCTTTCTATCGCCACCCACTAATCCACCCGCCGGAGAATGTCCTTCATGTCGCGGGAAAGATCATCCAGAGCATCCAGAATCTCCCGGTAGGTGCCATCGGAAAGACTGCCCCCCTTGTGCTCACTGTTGGCACGATGCGCGAGCTGATTGATGTTGTTGCTGGCCTTGTTGAATAGATAGAGCAATCGACCCTTCTCAAGGCTCGACTTGGGCCGCGCGATGATCTGCGTCTTGTTGGTGAGGACGCAATCGCGGAAAAAGGTGGAGGGTTTAAGGCCGGAGGCTTCGACCTTTTCTAGATACGCCTGGTGGTCTGCCTCAGTGAGACGGAAGCTGACCAGGTGGGTAAGTTTCTGGGTGTCTTCCTTCATCTCTTGGCTTGCCTCTCGGCTAACCGCCGACAACCCAGCGCGTTGATCTTTTCCATCAGGTACAAGGCAAGAAAGGTATCTGCCACTGTTGTTTTCTGCCGGACCAGATTTTCATGAACCGGGCTAAGACATAGTTTCAGATTCATGCTGAAAATAAAGTTTCATGAGTTAGCCTAACTTTTCGTTGAGCCAGTTAATGACTTCGATTACGTTCTTATCTGGGGGGAAAACGGGATAGAAGCATTTCTTGATCTCGTTCTCCTTGAGAATAAGCGTCAACCGCCTGATCATTTTTCGGCCTTCAACTTCAAGCACTGGCAGCTCAATAGCTGAGACTAAATCGTATTCAGCATCGCTCAAAAGTGGGTATGGCAGACCCAAACGACCAACGGCTTCTTTTTGCTCATCTGTTGTTTGAGTGCTTACTCCGTAAATCCCAACACCACGTTGCTTGAACCATGGTTGATTTTCTCTATATGCACATACCTGAGGAGTACATCCAGCAGCCCCGGGGATATTTATCCATCCTGTGGGAACAGGAGAACCTGGTCGGCCAGTCATTGGATAGCAAAAAATCACGTTCCAGCCAGAAAGGCACGATAAGTTGATTTCTTGATCATCAGTTGAAAATAGAGAGACCTTAGGTACGCTCATATTCTCCAAATGATCACACGCTCCATCATATAAAGGGATTGGCAAATCATCAGGAACAAATCCCAGAACATCAGATGGGGGGTTACGCATCGTTATGCGTCCATCATGGTGTATGTCTTCGCCACGCTCGCTTTTAGTCAACGTCTCATCCGTTATTTCATTCACCTGCTTGTTGAACGCCTGCATTTCTCTCATCACGCGATCGGTTTCTCCCATATCGGTAATGGACTCACCACATGCAGGGCAAAAGTCCCCCGTGACCGATGGAATCAGACTCGTTTCACCCTTGTAGATGTAGGACAGATCACGGGTGTCGTGAATCAGCTCTGCCGCTCCACAATTAGGACATTTCATGGTCGGCCCCCCATCCCACTAAATCGGCTCCGCTCATCATGACTTATAGACCTCTCTGCGATTTCCGATACGCACAACGAGAATCCGTACTTCGTTGTCCTCAATGTTTGCAATGATCCGGTAATCGCCTACACGGTACTTCCAGAAGTCCCCGAGCTTTGAGCCTTTGAGTGCCTCGCCAATACTGCGCGGATCATCCAGGGGCGCGAGACGGTCTCGGAGAAACCCAAGAATGCGTCGAGCAAGGGTGGATCCAGCTTGCTTAATTCACGTTCTACACCCGGATCTAGCTCAATCTTCCACGCCATAACGCTTCATCACTTCTTCAAGCGGCAGGGCTTTGGTTTTGCCGGATTGCAGATCAATCAGCCGTTGCTCGGCCAGATACAAATCTTCCAGGTCGCTCAGGTGTTCAAGAATGGCTTCGCGAGCGTAGAAGGTCTTGGTTCGTCCGGTGGCTTTCGCCAGCGCTTCGAGGCGTCCTTCAATCTCGGTGGGTAGACGGATG
>Ga0316224_1004013_pt1 | contig 11478 bp, 13 predicted proteins | sample TBH18013metaG_FD_206254 | JGI IMG/M metagenome (GOLD analysis project Ga0316224, IMG submission 206254) | Freshwater microbial communities from Trout Bog Lake, Wisconsin, USA - TBH18013 | ecosystem: Environmental > Aquatic > Freshwater > Lake > Hypolimnion/Profundal zone | place: USA: Wisconsin...
CTATCCTTGGCGCTTTATGGGCAGCAGAAGCATGGGGAGGATATTGGTCATGGGATCCGAAAGAAACCTGGGCGCTGATTGTCTGGTTGAACTATGCTGCGTGGTTGCATATGCGCCTTATGAAGGGCTTGCGCGGTCAGGTCGCAGCGTGGTGGGCACTGGTGGGCTTACTTGTCACGACATTTGCTTTCCTCGGCGTGAATATGTTCTTGTCAGGTTTGCATTCTTACGGGACCTTATAAGTAGTTTGGTCTATAAGTAACGTTTTTGAATAAACTTCAAACTCCTTAATGCCAGGCTCAGAGAAAAAATTAGTTTTCTCTGAGCCTCTCCGAACATCAACACTGCTGGCATTGGTCTTTTGCTAAGGTGTTTGTTCAAGACTCCCCGAAAAATGTAAGGTTCAGCAGAGTTCTCCGACTCATGAGAAACTAAGTAGCAAAACAGCGGTCAGAACCATCACTGTTTTGCCTGGCATCTCAACTACGGAGTCCAATATGCTGATTAAATCTCGTCCTGACGGCATCGATCTGCCGCTTTCTTCCGAAATCACACCGCGCGCAATATTCGAGTCGCGACGTGACTTTATTCGCCAATTAGCCGTTGGTTCGATCGCTGGCACTTCTTTGTACGAAATGGCCAATCGCGAAGCCTTTGCGCAAACACCGGGCGCCCAAAAAATGGCTGCCACAGTCAATCCCGCGTACGCGCTGATCGAGAAAAAGACAGCGTACAAAGATGCTACGACTTACAATAATTTTTATGAATTTGGCACTGATAAGTCAGAGCCTGCCCAAACCGCTGGCAGCCTGAAAACGCGACCATGGACGGTCACGATAGAAGGCGAAGTCAAGAAACCGATCACGCTCGATATCGATAGCCTGATTAAGTTAGCCCCGCTTGAAGAGCGTATTTATCGCCATCGTTGTGTCGAAGGGTGGTCGATGGTGATACCTTGGATTGGTTATTCACTATCGAATCTGATCAAAAAAGTAGAACCGACCGCGAACGCGCGCTACATTGAATTCATCACCTTAGATGACAAAAAACAAATGCCAGGTTTGCGTAGTCCCGTGTTGGAATGGCCTTACGTTGAAGGCCTACGTTTAGATGAGGCAAATCACCCATTGGCATTGCTCACCTTTGGAATGTACGGTGAAGTATTGCCGAATCAAAATGGTGCACCGGTACGCATCGCTTTGCCATGGAAATACGGTTTCAAATCGGCCAAATCGATCGTTAAAATTCGTTTCGTCAAAGACCAACCACGAACCGCCTGGAATAGTACCGCGCCACACGAATACGGTTTTTACTCGAATGTGAATCCTGAAGTGGATCATCCGCGCTGGTCACAGGCGACAGAACGCCGGATTGGTGAAGATGGCCTATTTGCTCGCAAGCGTAAAACCCTGATGTTTAATGGTTATAACGAAGTGGCTTCCTTGTATTCCGGCATGGATCTCAAAAAGTTTTTCTGATATGGCACTCTCACAAAAACAAATTTCGGGCATTAAAGCAATTGTTTTTTTGCTGGCGCTGCTGCCGTTTTTTCGCCTCGTCACATTCGCGTTTCTGGATCAACTTGGTGCCAATCCTGTGGAATTTATTACCCGCAATACTGGTGATTGGACCTTGTATTTTCTATGTATCGCTTTAGCAGTGACACCGGTACGCAGGTTGCTGAATGTGCCGTGGTTATTAAAGCTGCGCCGTATGTTGGGTCTGTATGGCTTTTTTTATGCAAGTCTGCACTTTTTGACTTTCTTGTGGTTCGATCATTTTTTTGATGTACAGGAAATGTGGAAAGATGTACTCAAACGCCCGTTTATTACTGTGGGTTTTATCGCTTTCGCAGGCTTGCTACCACTCGCTCTCACCAGTACCAATGGGATGATCAAGCGTCTCGGCGGCAAACGTTGGCAACTCTTGCATAAGCTGGTTTATGTGATCGTGCCGCTTGGCGTTTTGCATTATTACTGGATGAAATCTGGTAAGCATGATTTGACGCAACCATTGATGTTTGCTGCCTTAGTCGCCACCTTGTTGCTAGCACGTGTTTGGTGGCATTGGTCCGCGACAGCGCGCAGTCAGGCCAACGCATAGCGGATAGCGGGCAGGGCACAAAAATGCTGCACTGCTTTTGCTTCCCGCGATGTTACGCGGCATAATGTTCAGCTCTCATTTTATTCGGCAAGAGCAGCTGATCAAGTATGACGACATATCAACTACAAAAAGAACAAGCGGAGACCTTCACCCAACGTTGTGCTATCCGGGTGTTAAGCGGTATAGGCTGGAAAGTAAATTACCGGCCATTACCAGGACCTTTAGGCGTCATTATCGTTTATCCACATACATCTAATTGGGATTTTGCTATCGGTATTTTGGCTAAACTCGCGATAGGGATGCCATTTCATTTCATTGCTAAATCGAGCTTATTTGAAGGAATTACCGGCGCCACTATCGGTCGCATCATTCGCAAGTTGGGCGGTGAGCCAATAGAGCGTGGCGTATCTACAGGTGCTATTGCCAGATTGGCAGAGAAAATTAATCGTTCCAATTGGTATTGGTTAGCTATTACACCAGAGGGTACGCGTAGTTTCCGTCCTTACTTACGCAGTGGTTTTTATCACATTGCGCTCGCAGCCAAAGTTCCATTGGGCTGCGCATATTTCGATTTTGCGCGCAAAGAAATCAGTCTGGTCGATTACATGGAACTCAGCGGTGACACGAACACCGATTTACAAAAAATTCGTGATGTGTACGCTGGTGTTCAAGGCTACCGGCCAAAAGATGCTGGCACGATACAATTCCGCGAAAATTAAATTCTTCGAAAAGCAGAAGTAAAAAATACCTCTTTGACACCCAGCGCAAAGAGGTATCTTTTTATGTCAGCATCTTGTTATTTTTTAACGCTGCTCTCGCTGGTGCTTTCCACGGTGGCGCTGGCTGCAGCAGGTGCCGTCTCCTGCGCAGGCTTGGTCGGCCCTGAGGTCGTTGCCGGTCTGGATATTGGCAATTCATTGGTTAAGGCTTTATTTGGCATATACAAAGGGCCCCGCGCACCGCAAGCACCAAGCAGGCTTGCTGACAGGGCTGCTAAAATAAAAGAGTAAATAAGTGGTCGCATCTTGAATTTGTCTAACAACGTATAGAATGGCGTTTTAAGTGTGAATCAACACGTGAATCAATTCAAGGGAGTGTAGCATGACTGAATCTGAATTCCTGATCCTGGCGGAGTCTTGCCTGGCGCAGGTAGAAGAAATGTTTGAAAAAGCCTTCGATAATGACGAGTTAGACGTTGAATGCAGTCGGAGCGGCAATGTATTGACGATAGAATTCGTCAATAATGGCTCAAAAATGATCGTCAATAGTCAGGCACCAATGCAAGAAATGTGGCTGGCGGCACGTAGCGGTGGTTTTCATTACAAATACGACGGGCAGCATTGGTTGAACACCAGAGACGGTTCTGAATTATTTGCAACCTTGGCGCGGTTGGGAAAAGAGCAAGGCCAGTAATTAATGTGGGTCGTCATTGATTTAAAAAAACGCAGATTATCATTCCAGTTGCAAACATAGGGAAGCGCATGTTTGTGTATGGTGGGTGTTCACCGCCAGGCAATCTGGGAGGGCGCTTAGATGTTTTTCGAGATTCAGTGCGCAGGAGTGAAAAAAAAGGGCAATCATCTGATTGCCCTTTTTATTTGGAAGCGAGAAATTTGCTGCTTTGTTGCTTGAAGCCTCGCTTAGTTCGTTTCGTCAATGACGGTTGGTATACTTAAATCTTGTACGGCCACACCAGGTGGATTTTCTGCGTAGTAGAAATCACCGTTTGCTGAAATTATCCCATTGGGAACCGGGCGCTCTTCCATCGGTACGTCTTTAAGTGCTTTTTGCATATAACCTATCCAGATTGGTAGCGCCAGACCACCGCCGGTTTCGCGGTTACCGAGGTTTCTAGGCTGATCAAAGCCTATCCATGCGATGCCTACCAATTTTGATTGATAACCTGCAAACCATGCATCGAAAGAATCATTGGTGGTACCAGTTTTACCAGCCAGATCGGTACGTTTTAACACCATCGCTTTTGCTGCAGTCCCGTAACGCACCACGTCTTTGAGCATGCTATCAATCAGGAATGCATTGCGCTCGTCGATCACACGACTCGCTTCATCACCAGCTTTGTCCGGCTTGGCTTGCACCAGAATATTGCCATTGTTGTCGGTGATTTTATTGATCAGGTAGGGATTGATTTTATAACCACCATTCGCGAACACGGAATAAGCACCAGCCATCTGAAGCGGCGTGACTGCACCTGCTCCGAGTGCCAAGGTCAGGTAAGGTGGTTTTTTTCGGGAGAAAAACCAAATCGTGTCGTGTATTCCTGACCATATTTTGCACCGATTCTATGCAAAATCCGGATTGAAATCATGTTCTTCGACTTGGTCAGACCTTTGCGCATGGTCATTGGTCCCTCATATTTGCCATCGTAGTTTTTTGGTTCCCATGCCTGTCCACCCGTTTGACCTGCGTCGAAACTGATTGGTGCATCGTCGATGATGGTCGCAGGGGATAATCCTTTTTCTAGTGAGGCAGAATAAATAAAAGGTTTGAAGCTGGAGCCCGGTTGACGCCACGCTTGCGTCACATGATTAAATTTATTCAGGTTGTAGTCAAAACCCCCAACGAGCGCTTTGATCGCACCATCACTGGTATTGGTTGCGATAAAGGCAGACTGCACCTCCGGCATTTGGGTGATCACCCAATTTTTACCTTCTTGCATCACGCGTATAACGGCGCCACGTTGGATACGTTTGTTCGCTGGTGCTTTGTTACTTAAGCCGCTAGCCGCAAAACTGATGCCCGCTTCATCCATTGTGATTTCTTCACCATCAGCCAATACTGCCCGGACAGATTTCGGACTTGCGTCAAGCACCATGGCGACCTGCAAATCATCGCTATTCGTGTGTTCTGCTAACGCTTTTTCAATTGCATCGTCTGCGGCTTCTTTACCTTCAGGAATTGTAATGATCGCTTCCGGACCGCGGTAACCATGCCGTTTTTCATAATCCATGACACCACGTCGCAAAGATAGATAAGCTGCATCCTGATCCGCTTTGGTGATCGTTGTGTAGACATTCAGACCGCGGGTGTAGGTGTCTTCTTTGAATTGCTCGTAGACTAATTGACGTGCCATCTCAGCGACGTATTCGGCGTGGATGCCAAATTCGCTACTATCTGTTTTTGTGATGATTTCTTCTTTCTTCGCCTGCTCATATTGCGCGTCTGTGATGTACTTCAGATCGTGCATACGCAATAAAATGTATTGCTGGCGCACTGTTGCACGCTGCGGATTTGCAACGGGGTTGTATGCTGATGGCGCTTTAGGTAAGCCGGCTAACATCGCTGCTTCGGCAATCGTCAGGTCTTTGATATTTTTTCCGAAATAAATTTGCGCGGCGGAAGCAAATCCATACGCACGCTGCCCCAGATAAATCTGGTTCATATAGACTTCAAGAATCTGATCTTTAGTCAGGTTTTGTTCTATTTTCCATGCCAGCAAAACTTCGTAAATTTTGCGTTTAAACGTCTGCTCGCTGGACAAGAAGAAGTTGCGTGCAACTTGTTGGGTAATGGTCGACGCGCCTTGTTTTGCGCCACCAGTTAAGTTGTGTAACGCAGCCCGCGTAATACCGACGTAATCGACGCCGCCATGTTCGTAAAAACGGTCATCCTCGATCGCGAGTACCGCCTTTTTCATGATCTCCGGGATCTGATCAAATCGAACGACGTTGCGCCTTTCTTCGCCGAACTCGCCGATCAGGACATTGTCTGCCGAAAAAATCCGCAATGGCATCTTGGGCTTGTAACTTGTAATTGAATCGAGTTCAGGCAAATTGGGGTAGGCCAAGGTGAGGGCGAAAGCAATGATGAGTGCTATGGCGACGCCGGATCCAATAACAATACTCAGCATCGCCATCAGGATGCGTCGTCCCATACTGGACTTTGCTGCCGGTTTTTGTTGATTCTCGTTCGGTGTGGAGATTTCTTTATCTGACATGAGTTTGTAGTGTGACAATCGCAACCGTCATTATAACGGTTGTCGCTGCGCATCCCTGTAAAGTGTGCGGCTTTAATTCTATTTAGATATCATTTATGCATTGAGTGGAAATTTGGCAACGCAATCTGAACGTGCCCTGAGGAAAGTCCTTTACCAATGCGGGCTATATTGCTAGGATTTCATGTAGGATTGGATAATTGTCTCGTAAATAGCGGTTTTTAAAGAGATTTTTCCAAATAGCGGCATCCAGGCAACATGCTTTGTTTCAATTTGTAAAAAATACACACAAATGTGTTTATGAGGGGATATTCTTGGCTTTAGATCTTGCTTCACTGCTTGGCAGAAAAAATCCGCCGCTTATTGGGCTGGATATCAGTTCGTTCGACATTAAACTTGTTGAACTCACTGAGGGCAGTAATAAGACATATCGTCTCGAACGCTATGCGTCTGAACCTTTACCAAAAGGTGCGGTTCAGGATGGAAATATAGAAAATATCGAGCAAGTTTCAGACGCGATCCGTAAGTTGGTAAAACGGAGTGGTGCGGGTACAAAGAATGTTGCTTTAGCTATGCCTGCTGCTGCAGTGATCACTAAAAAAATATTGTTGGCTGCGACGTTAAGCGATCAGGCATTGGAAGTTCAGGTGGAATCAGAGGCTAGTCAATATATTCCGTTTTCTATGGATGAGGTAAGTTTGGATTTTTGTGTTATCGGACCGGCGCCAAATCAAGAAGACGTTGAAGTCATGTTAGCTGCATCCCGTAAAGAAAAAATTGAGGATCGTGTTGCGGTTGCGCAGGCAGCGGGTCTGCAGGCAAAAGTCATGGATGTTGAGTCTTATGCCGCTCGTGCGGCGATGATGCGCCTCATCGAAATGCAAGCAAATGAAGGTCGTGACCAGATTTACGCGGTTTTCCAGATAGGTGCTAAACGCACAAATATTTATATTTTGCTCAATGGTGAAGTGGTGTACGAACGTGAGCAGCAATTTGGCGGGAGTCAATTAACCCAGGATATTGTTCGTAATTATGGTTTATCTCAAGAAGAAGCAGAATTGAAGAAAAAAACCGGAGATTTGCCAGATAGCTACGAAATGGAATTGCTGGAGCCCTTTTTAGAAAATGCTGCGCTCGAAGTGACGCGGGCAATCCAGTTTTTCTTTACTTCTACTCCTTATACCCGGGTCGATCAGATATTTCTGACCGGTGGGTGTGCCGTTGTAACTGGTTTGGTTGATATTGTCGCGGAGCGCACCAAAATTTCTACTGCGGTCGTCAGTCCATTTAAAGGGATGGAGTTGGCGGCTGGGGTCAATGAAAAAGTATTGCGCAATGATGCTCCAGCCTACACGATTGCCTGCGGTTTGGCCTTGCGGAGATTCGGCTGATGATAAAAATCAATCTTCTTCCACATCGAGAAGAAAAGCGCAAACAACTCAAAAAAGATTTTTACTCTTTGCTATTGCTGGCAGCGATTGTCGGGGCGCTCATCACGATTGCTGTTGGCGCAATCAATGCTAGTGAGCTTGCTACGCAAACAGACAGGGTTAATTTCATCAAAAAAGAAAATGGCAAGCTTGATGAAAAAATTAAAGAAATCGTTGATTTGAGGCAAGAGATTGATGCGTTGAAGGCGAGACAGCAAGCGGTTGAAGACTTGCAAGGCGATAGAAATCAACCAGTTTATCTCCTCGATGAATTAGTGAAACATACCCCTGAAGGGATGTATTTGCGTCAGTTAAAACAAGACGGCCAAAAAATAACGCTAAGTGGTTACGCTCAGTCTCAAGAACGGGTGGCAGATTACATCCGCAGTTTGGGAAGCAAATCTGAGTGGATGTATAAACCTGAACTTGTTGATATTCATTCCTCTGGCTTAGGTCAGGGTCGAGACGCGAAAAAGGTGTACGAATTTTCGATTAATGTTGCAATCAAGCGTCCGAGAGAGAAAGAAGAAGTTGCATCAGGTGCTGCGGACAATCAGCCGCAGGACAAAAATCGACCAACTCCTGGTCAACAAGTTAAATGAATTGGAAGGTCAGGAATGGCAATTAATGTACAAGAGCTATTTGATGATTTTGGCGCACAGTTTCGTGATTTAAACGGCTTGCATCCGGGGCTTTGGCCGATTATCCCAAGAATAGCATCTGCGTTCGCGGTATTGGCTGTTGTTATTCTATTAGGTTGGTTTTTTTATTGGGATGGTCAAAATGACGAAATCAACCAGAAACAGCAAGAAGAGGTAAAGCTCAAGCAAGAATATAAAGATAAATTGCAGCAGGCCATTAATCTCGATGCCTTAAAGGATCAGCGCGTTTTGGTGCAGCAGTATGTTGCGGCGATGGAAAGACAGCTTCCCAGCAAAGCAGAGATGGATGCGCTTCTTTCTGATATTAACCAGGCTGGTGCTGGACGTGGTTTGGCGTTTGAATCATTTAAGCCTGGTGTCGCCACAGTAAAAGATTACTACGCGGAGTTACCGATCGATATTAAGTTGACGGGTAATTATCATGATCTCGGTGAGTTCGTTGCAGATATTGCGAAGTTGCCAAGGATCGTTACTTTAAATAATTTAAGTATTTCGAGTAATAGCAAAGATAGCAATCTGACTTTGGATGTTGTCGCTAAAACCTTCCGCTACCTGGATAAAGATGAAGTTTTGGCTCAGGCTAACCTGAAAAAGGCCTCGAAAAAATGACGTTTAATAAGTTCACATTTTTAATTTTACTGATGCCATTAAGTTTGCTTAGCGCTTGTGGCGACAACGGTACGAGCGAATTAACTGAATGGATGGCGACCGCCAGAAAAGAGACAAAATTGTCTACGCCCAAGCTCGTGCCACCAAAAGTTTTCGTACCGGCTTCATATACACAAAAAGACGAGCTGGATCCTTTTAATGCATCGAAATTGTTGGCAGTACTCGCAAGAATGAAAGCAGATTCGAATAACGGTCCGGACATGGAGCGTAGGAAAGAAGCACTCGAAGCTTATCCGTTGGACTCTCTCAAAATGGTTGGCACCATTGAAAAAGGTGGCTTGAAGCAGGCTCTGGTTCAGGCAGATAAGACGGTCTATCAGGCAAAAGTAGGTGGATACATCGGACAGAATTTCGGATTGATTATTGGCATTGCCGAAGATGGTATTGATATAAAGGAAACCGTACAAGATGCTGCGGGAGAGTGGGTTGAACGTAAGGTCAAGCTTGAGTTGCAGGAGAGTCAAAAATGAATGCGTTGATAAATAAAAGTAAAAGGGGCGCTATGTTTGTTAGAGCTTGTATGCTGCTGCTATTGGGTATAAGCCAGTTGGCATTCGCACAATCGAATAGTATTGAATCCATCGTTGCAAATCAGCAGGGGGCTAATATTATTGTGAAAATAGCTATGAAAAACCCTTTGGTGAAGTTGCCAGTAGGTTTTTCTATCGCTAGCCCTGCTCGTATTGCTTTGGATTTTGCGGATGTGACAAACGGTACTGGAAAGACCTCTGTCGATATCAACACCGGGGACCTGAGAACGGTGACCTTGGTAGAGGCAACAGGGCGTTCGAGAATGATTTTTAACTTGAATAAACCCCTCAATTACGCGGCAACGATTGAAGGTAAATTTCTGATTGTCACTATTGACGGCTCTGGTGGCGTTGCAACGGCGGTTAACTCTCAAGGATTACCGGTCAACAGTAACTCGACGTCCTTGCCTTACGGTAAGCCTATGCTTCACGATATCGATTTTCGTCGCGGTGTTGGTGGAGAGGGACGTATCGTTGTTGATCTACCTTTAAACCAGGTTGCAGTGGATGTTCGTCAGCAAGGCGAAAAAATCTACGTCACTTTCCTTAAGGCTGGTTTGCCAGATGTTTTACGTCGACGTTTGGACGTTGCTGATTTTGGTTCACCTGTCCAAACGATCACGACAACACCATCCGGTGAAAATGTACAGATGGTGATTGAACCTAAAGGATTGTGGGAGCAAAGCTCTTATCAAAGCGATACTCAATTTGTTTTAGAAGTTAAACCAATTAAAGAAGATCCGAACAAACTGACGCAAGGTACGCAAGGCTACCGTGGTGAAAAGTTGTCCTTCAACTTCCAAAATATTGAAGTACGTGCGATCTTACAAATTATTGCCGAAGTGAGCGGGTTGAACGTTATCGCGAGTGATACGGTAACTGGCACCATTACTTTGCGTTTGAAGGATGTACCTTGGGATCAGGCATTGGACAATATTATGCAAATCAAGGGTCTTGATATGCGTAAGAATGGTAATGTTATCTGGGTTGCACCTAAAGATGAATTGCTGACTAAAGAAAAACTTGAATTGGAACAAAAGGCACAAATTGCGGATTTAGAGCCGTTAAAAACAGAATCTTTCCAACTCAACTACCAAAAAGCTGAGGCTTTTAAACAAGTCTTTGGCGTCGATGGACAGTCTACGAATCGACTGTTGTCTAAGCGAGGTAGTGCAGTGATCGAACCGCGTACGAATCAATTGTTTATTACAGATATTCCTTCCAAGATTGAGGAGGTTCGTAAGCTGATACAGAAGACTGATATCGCTTCGAAACAAGTGATGATCGAGGCGCGAATCGTCGAAGCGGATGACAGTTTCAGCAAAAATCTTGGTGCGAAGTTAGGATTTACCGACTTACGTGGCATTAATGGTGGTACTCCAGGTTATCAAATCAGTGGTAACCAGCGGATTGCTGTTACCGGCAACATACAAGGCGTAGGCGAGCAAACTGGACAAACACCTGTATCGAGCTCCAGCTACGCACCAAATTCGCAGTTCGTGAATTTGCCAGCAGCAGGTATTGGTGGTTTGAATCCTGGCAGTCTCGCGGTTAGTTTATTTTCTTCGGCAGCGAATCGTTTCCTGAATTTAGAACTTTCTGCGCTGGAAGCGGATGGTAAAGGTAAAGTAATTTCCAGTCCACGCGTCGTAACAGCAGACCAATTGAAAGCATTGATTGAGCAAGGTACAGAGCTACCTTACCAAGTAGCGACATCCAGCGGCGCCACATCGATTTCTTTCCGAAAAGCGACCATGCGCTTAGAGGTCACTCCGCAAATTACGCCAGACGGAAATATTATTTTGGATGTGGAAGTACATAAAGATTCTGTTGGTCAGCAAACAACGATGGGTTTTGCGATCGATACCAAAGAAGTGAAAACCATGGTTTTGGTCGAGAATGGCGGAACAGTTGTGTTAGGTGGTATTTATCAACAAACTGAAGCAGATAATGTGACTAAGATCCCGTTCTTTGGTGACCTGCCGTTGTTAGGAAATTTATTCAAAACGACTGGCAAAAGTAATCAAAAGACAGAATTATTGATCTTCATTACGCCGAAAATTATGACTGACCGCTTAGGTTTGAAGTAAACTTAACTTTTTAAAATAGAACCATACAAATGCTTTCGCTCA
>Ga0316224_1004015_pt1 | contig 11473 bp, 13 predicted proteins | sample TBH18013metaG_FD_206254 | JGI IMG/M metagenome (GOLD analysis project Ga0316224, IMG submission 206254) | Freshwater microbial communities from Trout Bog Lake, Wisconsin, USA - TBH18013 | ecosystem: Environmental > Aquatic > Freshwater > Lake > Hypolimnion/Profundal zone | place: USA: Wisconsin...
CTCGGGCTCGGAGGGGCTTCAGCAGGATTGCTCCGGAACGGAGACGAGCCTGGGGCCGACCGCTCGTGAAGCCGCTCACTCTCGGGTGAAGCAGATCTTCCGTTTCGGCAAGGCCAACAACCTCGACTACGAGGCGGTCGAGGCTCTGCTGGGCACGCCGGCGGCCCCGGCCGTGGCGAGGACCGTGGCAGTTGCTCCTACCATCCGGCGGCCCGAGCCGGAGCATCGCTTCCATGCCAACGGCTGACAGCCTGTTAGAATTAGCTCTCGCCGAGGCGCCGGCCTGGTTCCAGGTAGGCGCCTCGTTCCCGAACCGCGCAAGGGGTCTGGCCGCGGTGACACTCAATGCCGCGGTGGCGTCGTTCGTCGTCGAGCTTGAGGTAGCTGAGCTCGACGGGGCGGTGCGAGCACGTGAACACGTCCCAGGCACGGTATTCCCGGTTCGCTGCTTCGAGCGGCACATAGAGGCGGATGGCTGGTTCTGCCTTGGCCTGCCTGAGCAGGCCGCAGTTTCCGACCGGCCGTCGGCTGCGGGATGGTGGAACCGGCTTGAGGATTACCTGCGCATGCAGCGTACCGCAGCCCGGACAGGTCTCTGGCCCGAGCAGCACGCTTTGTCGCATGGCGCGGCAGGCCTCCATCACCAGCGTGCCCTCGATCATGCCGGAAGGGCGGGGCTCGCCGATGCTTACGAAGCCTTCATGCTGGGCGACCCCTCTCTGCTCGCCTCGCTCGAACCGCTCCTGCGGAGGACGGGGGACCGACTTCGGAACGGCCGTTGTCCGTGTCCATGTGGCCGCAGGCGACGGGATGGCCATGCCGTCCTAAGACGGAACTGCCCGCACCGCGAGGACGTGGTGGGCGTGTTGCGCGAGGAGCGACTTCGTAAGGAGAAGCTGGTACAGTTCGTCGCTGCCGCGAAGCTGTCCGGCATGACCTGCTGCGGTACGATGCAGGCCTGCCCGCTCCGGTGAGCGCCCGAGGCCGATCCCGTCGGGATGACGCTGCCGGCCGCGAACGACGTTGAGCGGACGGTCCCGTTCACCATACCTTTTCCGATGGCTACCCGGACGAATCCGTCAGTGGTACGCTGATCCGCGAATTGGCTGACAATGGCAGATCGCACATGTCCTCGACTTTTGGCTCCTACATCGCGGCACGGAGAAAGCAGCTCGGCATCAGCCAAAAGGAGCTGGCGAGCATGATCATGAAGGAGGATGACGAGAGGCCAATCACGCCTCAATACCTAAATGATATTGAGAGAGACAGAAGACAGCCAACATCTGATCATATAATTAGCCAATTTTCAGAGGCTCTAAAAATTGAATCAGACTATTTGTTTTATCTATCTGGTATATTACCTTCAGATGTGAGGGATGCGAATATACCGCGCGAGGACGTCGTGCAAATGTTTAGCGCCTTCCGTCGAACTGCCAAATAGGCTCTGAAGATGGTCTCCTGGGTCGTCGATAGGACAGGTCGCTTTGGCAAGCGCCCATACTACCGAGAGAAAGACCTCGACCGTGCATGCGAGGTCATCGTACGTCGTCTCCTCCAGGACAAAGTAGGACGCATCCGCTTTCCTTTGACCACCGACGAGCTCTGTGTCCTCGTCGAGCAGCATGTCTCAGATCTCGACGTTTACGCCGACCTCACCGATGACGGCTTCGACGTTGAGGGCGTCACCAACTTTTCCGTTGGAGTTCGACCAGAGATCAAGGTCTCTCAGACACTTTCCGCGAGCGATACCAGGGAGAACCGTTATAGAACAACACTCGCACATGAACTGGGCCATGCCGTCTTCCATGACGAAGTTTTCCAGTTGAGATTTGCCGCCGGAGACCTGTTCGTCGAACGAGGTGGGGCACGCGTCGTCTGCAAGCGTGAAACGATGCTGGATGCCCCTCAGGTCGATTGGATGGAGTGGCAGGCGTCCTACGCGAGCGGTGCTTTTTTGATGCCTCGGGAGGCGCTCACTGACCTGCTTCGGCCCCTCGTTCTAGCAAGCGGGAAGCTCACCCCCTTTCGCATCGGAACCGAACTTTCCGATCAATTGATTGCTGCAATTACCGACGCCTTCGCAGTTTCCAGGGAGGCGGCGAAGATCCGCCTCATCAAGCTGAATTACCTTTCGGACAAGCCTGTAACAGCGACACTTTTCGACTGAAGTTCAACTCGGTTCGTATCCCCGAAAGAGGGCTTTTATTCGCGCGTGGGGTATCAGGTAGCGCTACCCGATATCCCGCTACTGAGTCGCGTTTTCGGGCACCGGCCCGGCGAATCGGAACCGCCTTCGGCACCGCTACGGCGTCGCTGTGCTGTGGATCCCGGCGCCCCAGGCTTGCACAGGCACCCCGCACCGATACACGGTCGATCACCCTCAGGAGACACCGCCATGAAACCCGACCGCGAGCGCCCGACCGACTGACCGCCGGAGTGCCGCCGCGTGCCGAGCCTCCGCATCCCGCGAGGCTCCGATGCCATCCAGAACCCTATTTTCGAGCGACCACCATTTCGGCCACCGGGCCCTTCTGGGCGAGCAGATGACCACCCGCCGTCCGTTTACCTCCATCGAGGAACACGACGAGGCGCTGATCGCGAACTGGAACGCCGCGGTCGGCCCCGAGGACACGGTCTGGCACCTCGGCGACTTCTGCTACCGTTGCGGCGAGGACTACGCCCGTTCCGTCTTCGGCCGCCTCCGCGGACGTCGTCGTTTCCTCGTCCGGGGCAACCACGACAAGATCGGTTCGCGGTTACCCTGGGACGGCATCGTCGACGTGGCCCGGGTGGTCGTCCCCGGACCGGACGGTGCGCCGCAGGGGGTCTGGCTGAGCCACTACGCCCATCGCATCTGGCCGCGCATGCACCGCGGCGACCTACACCTCTACGGGCATTCCCACGGTACGCTGCCGGGTACCGCGGCCAGCACCGACGTCGGTGTCGATTGCTTCGGCTTCCGACCCGTCACCCTCGACGAAATTCGGGCGCGGTTGGCCGAGAACGCGTCAGTGGCGACGGGACCGCCATGACCTGCACCCTTGCAGGATCCATCCACACCTATCCACCGGCCGAACGCTGCAGACTGCCGAGGATCGCCTGACGCCTTGACGTCCTGCCCGCCTGTTGCCAGTTTGTTCCGAACCTGGGCGGTCACCCGTCCCCTCGCGAGATCACCGTGCCCCGTTCCCTGCACCTCATACGGAGAGCCCCGGCCATCGGCCGAACCCCGCTTCCCCCCGACGCCCTACAGGGGGCCTGACCGACGCTTGGCGTCCGGCGGCCCTACGGAGGCCGCCTTGACCGACGCCATCACCGAGCCCGCCGACGCCCCCGTCGCGTCCGGCCATGTACCTACCCATTCCTTCGCCGCACCCCCGCCCGAGACCGAGGACCCCGCCCGCCAGGTTGGCGAGATCTTCAGGCGGCTCAGCGGCTGCCACGCCACCTACGGCGAGGCGGCGTTCGCCCGTATCGCCGCCGCCGTGCTCGTCGCCCTCGGCAGGTCCGCCCTTGAGGAGGCCGAAGCCCAAGCCCTGCGGCTAAGGGAACGGTCGGCCCCGGCCCACCCCGGTATCAGGGTGTCCGCGACGGCACGCCGGGTCGACTTCGACGCCTGGGACCCCGGCGACCCGGACTGACCCTCACGCGCACGATCCTCCGGGAGAAACCCATGACCCGCCTTGAACGCATACCGCGCGCCGCCGGCGCCCAGCCGGCCCGCCACCTCCCCACCCGATCCGACAAACCCGCAGGGGTCTGACCGGCGCGCATCGACGCGCGGCGGCCCCATGCCGGCGGCCGCCATGAACACCAGGAAGACTCCCGCCAGCGCGCTGCTGGACCACGCCCGCCGCGCAGCCCGCCAAGCCGAGCGTGACGACCTCCTCGACGACCGGGACGCCGACGCCGTCCATGCATCTCCCGAGGAAGCGCACGCCGCCTTCCTCGACAAGAATTCCGTCCCTCGGATGCTCGCGACCGCAATGTTGGTGGAGGCATTGTCCGAGCGCGATCAAGCCGCCATCAGGAGGCGCAGCGGCCTCGCCGTCGTCGTCGAGGTAGCACACCCCGAGATGGTCCAGCCGGTCGGCGATGCACTCCGTACCGCGGGAGCGTTCGCGGAAATCTTCCGGCGCTCCGGAACCAAGAGGACACAGGATCTCCCCGACCAGGGATGCGATACGGTGGCCGCCCTGCTCGGGGGCGGCTCCAACGTCGCGGGCGTCTCGCAGGCGCCCGAACGCTACCTGCCGTCCACCCTGACAGTGGCCGCCGACATCCGGCTGAGGCTGGGCGCCCCGACGCCGAAGGCGGTCCGGACGGTGATCACGCTGGTCACCGGCCGCCGGCCCCGCAAGCTTCCGCCGCTTGCCGGGCTGACGTTCCTCGACGCCTGCTCCGCCATCCGCCGCAACTCCACCGCGGCCACCTGCAAGAAGCGGCTCGCCGCCGTGGTCGCCGCAAGGCAGGCCGTGGTCGCGACCAACGACGCCCCACCCCTGGAACAGGTTTTCGGGCTCGGCGAGGCGAAGGAATGGGGCCTGGCGCTCGTGGCCGCCGTCGACGCGTGGCGCACCGAAGGCATCCCCTGGGCGGAAGCCGTCCAAGGTGACCGCGCGGTCATCGTCGCGGGACCGCCCGGCAACGGCAAGACGAGCTTTGCCGTCAGTTTGGCCAGGAGCTTGAAGCTCAGGCTTCACGTGGCCAGCGCGTCCGCGTGGTTCACGAACAACTCCGGACACCTCGGCGACGTAATCCGCGCCATTTCCAACACATTCCAGGAAGCATCCGCCAACGGTCCGGCGGTATTACTCATCGATGAGCTGGACGGGGTTCCGTCTCGTGAAAGTTTAGATAATCGCCACAGAGATTTTTGGACGCCAGTGATCACAGCCCTGTTGCAGGAGATCGACTCCTCTGCTTCATCGAGCGCCAGTTTAATCATCGTCGCGGCGACCAATTACCCGGACAGACTTGACCCGGCACTCGTCAGGCCGGGCCGCCTCAACAGGATCTTGAGGATCGGGCTCCCGGACGCCGAGGCCATCGTCGGCATCCTCTGCCAACACCTCGGCGACCACGTCCCGGCCGGGGCGGACCTGACGCCGCTCGGCATCCTCGGGCTCGGCGCCACCGGGGCCGACGTCGCCGGCTGGGCCAGGGGTGCCCGCGCCGCCGCCAGGGCCGACGGCCGCCCCGTGGCGATGGCCGACCTCGTGCGCCAGGTCTGCCCGCCCGAGACCCGTGCCCCCGAGACCGTCCGGGCCATCGCGCGCCACGAGGCCAGCCATGCCGTGATCGGCGAGGTGACCGCCACCTCGACGCTCGACGTCGTGACCATCGTCGAGCGTGGGGCCTGGGCCGGCAGCACGAACGCGCGCCTGCGAAATCCCGTCATGATGACCTCCGCGCAGGTCGAGGCGCTTGCCTGCACCCAACTCGCCGGCAGGGCGGCCGACGAAGTCTTCGGCGAGCCGACCTCGGGCGCCGGCGGCGAGCGCTTCAGCGACTTCGCCACCGCCACGGCCCTGCTCGCCTCGAAGGCCGCGTCCTGGGGCCTCTCAGGCTCGCTCCTTTACAGGGGTGATCATTCTGAAATGCACGCGCTCGTCCGCGCGGACGCCGAGCTCAGGGACAGCACGGCGCGCGAACTCGACCGCCTCTACGTCTGGACCCTCGCCCTGGTCCGCGCGAACCTCGACCGCATCGAGCGCGTCGCCTCCCGACTGGTCGAGCGGCGCGTCCTCGGCGGGAACGAGGTCCGCGCGATCATCGCGGAAACCCCGGCGACGCCGGCCGGCGAGGCGGGCGCCGTCGAAGGAGGGCCCCATGCACGGTGACGTCGATGCCCGCATCGCGGAGATCATCCTGGGCTTGGTCCGGCTCTCGCGCCTCCTGCCGACCGACGACATGGACAGCCTGCTCGGGTCCGTGGCCGTCGAGGTCGAGACAGGCATGGAGCTCGTCGAGGAACGCCGCCTGACCCGCCGGGCGGACGGCAACGTCGTGGCCTTCCCCGGGACGGGACGCCCGTGAGCGGGCGTCGACGGTCGTCACGCGTTGTCCACAGGCATCTCACCGGAAACCTACCGGCCAGGGAATTGTTAACCGGCCGTCAGCCTGGGCGGTGGCACGTTAACTTCACCGCCCGAACATTCATCCACCGGCCAGGACTTGGCCCCAACCCGAGGAGAGCGATCATGCCCAGCATATCCGCGCATTCCCTCCGGTCGGGCGACATCCGAATAGCGGAAATACTTCCCCACCGGAACTGACCCGGAGCGCCCATGGGCGCCCCGCCTTCGAGATTTCCCGAAGGCACGCCCGAGACGCGGCGTGACCCCGTCATCCCAGGGAGTATGTCCATGTCAGGATACGAGCGCATCCTCGCGGCCATGGCGTCCGGCCGGAACGTGCCCGGCCACGTCGCGGACTTCCTCGATCCCAAAGGGTGACAGGCTAGTCCCGGCCAAAGGGCGACACGGGCACTTCCGCGAGCGCGGAGCAGCCCGATCTCATCGGCGTCGACTTCGCGCGGACGAACCCGGACCGGGTGCTCGCACCGCAGAAGAAGGGACCGCAGGTCGGTACCGTCGGCGACCCCTTCCGCCACCGCACCTACTCCTACGAGAGCGAGGCCGAGCGGACCGTGATCACGGTCATCGGTTCCTTTCCCTCGGTCGTCGCCATCGATGTGTTTAGGCGTGGAATAAGGGCTCTGACTCACTCTCGCTGATGCCGGCGGCGTTGAGGTTGCGGATATCCACAATGGAGCCGCAGCATGCGCCCCCGCTTCAGGCCGTCGAGCCTCGTACCTGCCGGACTCGTCGTCGATCACCTCAATGTCGGCACCGATCGGATCGGTCTGGTCGTGAGGTCCGGATCTGCGAAGGCGACGTGCCCAGACTGCCGGACCTCTTCACGTCGCATCCAAAGCCGCTACCAGCGCCGTGCCGCCGACCTGCCGCTCGGTGGTCGGCGCGTCGAACTCCAAGTCATGGTGAGACGCTTCTGGTGTGACGCAGCGGCCTGTGGGCGGAAGATCTTCGCCGAGCGCTTCTCCGAGGACGTCCTGCCTACCTTCGCGCGACGCACCTCGCGGCTGGAGCAGATCGTCCATCACCTCGGGCTCGCACTCGGTGGGCGGCCCGGTGCAGGCCTCGCTCAGCGCCTGATGCTGCCCGTCAGCCGGGACACGCTCCTGCGCGTGATCCGCCGTCGGGCGACGACACACTCCGATCCACTCAGCATCATCGGCATCGACGACTTCGCCTGGCGGCGCAATCACCGCTACGGCACCCTCGTCTGCGATCTCGAACGCCGCCGCATCGTAGCGCTCCTGCCCGACCGCGAGCAGGCCACCGCGCAGACATGGCTGAAGATGAACGGCTCGATCCGGATCGTCGCCCGCGACCGCGGGGGTGGATATGGCGAGGCCATCGCCCGTGCTCTGCCGCAGGCCATCCAGGTCGCCGACCGGTGGCACCTCATGGAGAATGCCAGCCATGGCTTCCTCGATGCCGTGCGCAGGTCGATGCGACAGGTTCGTGAGGTCGTCGGCGCAACCACGATCGATCCAGCGCTGCTCACTGCAGCCGAGCGCATCCAGTACGAGGGTTACCTGCGACGGGAGGAGGCGGACGCGGCCATCCGCGCACTCGCCGAGGCGGGCGTTCCGATACGCAGGATCTGCCAACGTCTTGGCCACAGCCGCAAGGTGGTGCGTGCGGTCCTACGCGGGGAGCGTACCGACGTCTTCCGGGTCCGCCAGAGTTCGCTTGACGCCTATCTGCCCTGGCTCGATGCCCAGTGGGATGCTGGCAGCCGCAACGCGACCGAACTTTGGCGCAGGGCGAAGGGACAATGCTTCCGGGGATCGCTGCGCGTGGTCGGGGAATGGGCGACGCGGCGTCGACGCGCTGAGCAGGCCAAGATCGAACGGCTGCAGCGTGTGCCGTCGGCACGAACCCTGGCGCGATGGCTGACGATGGGTCGCGACCGCTTGACCAAGGCGGAGACGCTGACCGTGGCTGCCGTCGAGGACGGCGTGCCGGCGCTGGTCGAGGCGCGCGAGGTGGTGGGCGCTTTCCAGACGATGGTCCGGGTGATGGCGCCGGACAGGCTCGAAGGGTGGCTCTCGCGTGCTGGCTCAGGCCTCGTCGCCTCGTTCGCCCGCGGTGTCGGTCAGGATCGAGCTGCGGTTCTGGCAGCGATCACGCTGCCATGGTCGAACGGCCAGACAGAGGGGCAGATCACCAAACTCAAGCTGGTCAAGCGTCAGATGTACGGCCGTGGCAAGATTGATCTTCTGCAAGCTCGCCTGATCGGCCTCACCTCCGGATGATCAGCGAGAGTGAGTCAGAGCCCCGATTGGAAGCCGATCCGGGGTCCCGTTCCGATGCCGTTTGACACCGGTAGCCGTAATGGCGGCCGTAGCGATGGTGCCGAGGACCGAAGCGGCGGTACTGGGCGTAGCTCGTCGGGAGGGCTCCGGCGGACAATGCCTCGACCTGGCTTCCGAACGGCTTGGCGGCGGCGGGCTGAGCGATCAGGAGCGCCGGAACCGTAGCGGCGAGGACAAGCGTAAGCTTCATGTTGGAGGAGCTCCTTAGGTTGGCAGGACTGAAGTTGAGAGCGGATAGCGTGGCAGTCGCGTTCGGATCGGGCCTTCTCGAAGCTTGTGTTTCATCCGTTTCAGAGCCCGCATTGCAATGAAGGGCACGGGCGCGTTCCGGCGACTTGCCGCCGTGTCTGTCCGTGCATCGTCCCTGGGTTTCGTAGCCGCCCGCCCCGAATGGGCGGGCGGCCGTCGCGTTTCCTCTCCAGACTTTTCAAGGGCTCGGGACCTGTGGTCCTCTTTCGGCTCGACTCTTCGGGAACCGTTTGCCGTGCCCTCCTTCAGCAAACTCGGATTGTGTCGGTCTCTACGGGCGCGGGTCAGGCATGACGGCCGTGCCGGCGGTCGACGCTCGAAAACAGCGCAAACGCTCCGACCGATGGGTGACATTCAATGGCTATACAGGCAGGGGGTACGAAGCGACGTGAGAAGTTCGTGGGTCACGCTGCCGAACACGAGCTCGCGCATCTTCGAGTGCCCGTAGGACCCCGCCACCACGAGACCTGCTGCCTCGTCTCGGGCAAGACCGGCCACCGCCTGAGCGACGTTTGCCGTCTCGGGAAGCTCAACACGCTCGCACTGCACGTCGTGGCCCTTCAGGTAGGCCTCGGTCGCCTCGGCGTTCGTGTTCGCCTCCGCCGACGCAATGGTTAGAAGAAGCACGCGTTCCGCCCTCCGCAGCAGCAGCAGCGCATCCGCGACGGCACGCCTGGCCTCGCGCGTGTCCTTCCATGCAATGATGGCGCACCCGAGGGACAGGTCATCCGCTTCCGAAGGCGTGACGAGCACGGGGCGACCCGCACGCAGGATGATCTCGGCCGGGCTGAGCGCCTCAACGATCTCACCGGAATCGCCGTCGTCGAGGCCTCGCGCGACCAGCAGGTCGCCGCGCGCGCATTCCTCGATCACGCACCCCAGCGGCTCTCTGTCGTACACGCGCAGCTGGGCTTTGTTGTAACCGCTGGTCATCTCATGGAAGACCGCCTGCTGCTTCGAGATCTCATCCCTTGCGCTGGCGGCGGCGATCTCGATGATGTTGCTGTCCAGGTACGATCCCTTCCCGTAGATCGAGATGGGCAGGGGATCTTGCGCGGCTACGCCGGTCAGGGTCGCGTCGAAGCTTCTGGCGAGGTTGCAGGCCAGCCGCACCCTTCCCGGGGTGGAGGCGCTGGCATCGAGGCTGACCACGATGTTGGAAAGCGTCATGATGACCTCCGTGAGGTAGGCGACCGGCCCTGATCGGCCGTCGTCCGCACTGATGCCGGGCATCGGTCGACGCTTGGTCGCCGCAGTTGGAGACGTTATCCTTCACTGGTGTGGGGCGAAGACGTCGCCGGCTGCGAGTTGAACGGTTGACGACAACGTAATCTTTCCATCTCGCGCATCGAGTCCGTGCAAACCCGGCCCATTGTCGGGCGAAACCCTACACGCATGCTGGCGGAAGCCGGGGTGGCTTACGGCTACTCGCCGAGCCGGTCACCCGTGCATGCTTCAACTAAACATGCGTGGCGTGCGACCGCCGCCTTCCCGCGTTCAACCGGGATGGGGACCCATTCGACGGCGGTCGTGCTCGGCCGCGAACACGTGGGCGTAGAGGTTGGCCATCCAGACACGCCCTTCCACCGTCAGGTCCAGGAAACGGGCCGCATCGCCGATCACCGGCTCGACCTTGCCCCAGAAGAACGCCGGGTAGCGCTCCGCGAGGTCGGCCGGGCTGTCGTAGCCGAGCTGGCCGTCGAGCCCGGCCTCTACGAACTCGTGGAACAGGGCGTTGAGCTTACGCGGGTAGAGGGGGTCGCCGAGCTGCCCGATCAGGTCGGCTGCTCGCAGGAGGCCCGCCTCCGTTCCGGTCTCCCGGTGCTCGTCGTCCTCGGGCACCGGGAAGCGGGTCAGCTCGATGGCCCGTATCACGCGGCCAGCGTCGACGATGTCGTGCGTGCCGAAGCGCTCCTGCACCGCGAGCTTGGAGCGCTCGATGTGGTGGGGTGTCAGGGCGGCGTCCGAGGCGCCGCGCGGCAGGCCTACCGTCGTGCCCTGGGCGTCGATGACGAAGGCGTTGGCCCTGTCCCCCGCGCAGACGCCGCGCACGTAGCCGATGTCGTGATAGAGGGCGGCCAGGATCATGTGCAGCCAATCCTCGGGCGTGATGCCACGCTGCAGGAAACGGCCGCGCAGGATGTCTTGGGCGACGAGGGTGACGAGGATCGTGTGGTCGCCGTCGTGGTAGAGCGCGTCGCTTCCGGCGATGCGCTCGATCGTGAGCCGCGCGGAAGCCTCGATGATCTCGGCGTATCGCGGCTCGCGGCTTCCGAACGTTCGCTGATACGTGAGTGCGAGGTGTTCGCCCAGGGCGTTGGCGACCACTTTCGTCGTGTCGAACATGGTCAAGAACTCGCGTCCGCGCGGAACGCCGACGAGGCTGGCCTCGCGCCCGCCGGTCATTGATGACCTATGTCTGCGTCGGCTGACGGAAACCCATCCTGGGATCCCTGACCATCCGAACCTGATGTTGCGTTTAAAGGCCGCCCCTCTTTCGCCCTTCAGAGGCTGCGGAACGACTGACTACGAGCGCCTTCGCCAAGAGCGTCTCGCTTGTGCTGGGTAGTCCCGAAGAACCAGGAGCATGTGGCCTTCAGGGTCTAGCTACCTCCATCAAAGGGGGGCGGTCGATCAGGGACGACTGCTTTAGATTATCAGGAAGCGGTCGGCTTAACAATAGTTCCGCCGAAGTAACTATTTCGCTTGCAGCCAACTCCTGCCGAACCCCGGATGTCCGCATTTTTATTTCTGTATCCGGAAGCAGACTGGCAGCTTTCCACCCAGAGCAGCCCTTCCGATAGCGACCCAACCCAG
>Ga0316224_1004016_pt1 | contig 11472 bp, 11 predicted proteins | sample TBH18013metaG_FD_206254 | JGI IMG/M metagenome (GOLD analysis project Ga0316224, IMG submission 206254) | Freshwater microbial communities from Trout Bog Lake, Wisconsin, USA - TBH18013 | ecosystem: Environmental > Aquatic > Freshwater > Lake > Hypolimnion/Profundal zone | place: USA: Wisconsin...
GAGGAACACCGGCCTTCCTTACGCCAAGGTTGTCGCGCTAAATTTACGGTATTGTTTCTTCAAGCTCGGAAAAAGAACTCGGGTTGCTGGTTTCGACTCTTTCTTAAACAGTGACAGACGTTACAATGAGGCTCCTTGTTCCGGGGAAAACGGTATTACCCAAACCCTCCGCAACCGCGCTATTTACCTCCCTGGCCGAAGAAAAGGGAGAAGATGCGATAGGGGTAGTTCTCTCTGGCACCGGTTCCGATGGTTCAGCGGGGATAGCCGCAATCAAAGCGGCAGGCGGCTTTACTTTGGCGCAAGACCCGCAAGCAGCCAAATACAATGGAATGCCACAGGCTGCGATTAGCACCGGTTGTGTTGAATGGGTACTGCCCTGCAAAGGGATAGCGGAAGAAATTACAGCTATCGCCCGTGCGCACGGCTTGATAGACCGTGCTTCCAAGCAAGGAATAGCACCGGCCACCATGAAGGGCCTGCTGCAGATGGTGTACAAACACTCCAAGATAGATTTCTCAGGTTACAAGGAGGCAACCTTATCACGCCGCGTTGAACGTCGCATGGCAGCTAATCGCCTGAATAATCTCGTCGCTTATTTTGATTTCTGCAGTAAAAATCCGGATGAATTAAGCAAGCTAAGCAAGGATATACTGATATCGGTTACTGCCTTCTTCCGTGATCGAAACAGTTTTGAGAAACTGCGAAAAATATTGGCGGCCATTATTTCCGAAAAACTGCGCGGGGATGAAATTCGCATCTGGGTACCCGGCTGTGCAACAGGTGAGGAAGCCTACTCGATCGCTATTCTGCTGTCTGAACTTCTGGGAAACAGTGCCGCTGATTTCCGCATCCAGATCTTTGCAACAGATATTGACTTGGATGCTATGGCAGTCGGCCGAAAAGGAATATATCCGGAAAGCTCACTTGGCGAAGTCAGCCCTGAAACGATCACCCGTTACTTCAGCAAACGGGTCGATCACTACGAAATCGCCCGTCCAGTTCGAGACATGGTAGTTTTTGCCAGACAAGACTTGGTGCTCGATCCACCATTTTTAAGACTTGATCTGGTCAGTTGCCGTAATCTGCTGATTTATTTTCAACCCCAGCTTCAAGCACGGGTATTTTCAATTTTTCATTTTGCGCTCAGGCCGTCTGCCTATTTATTTTTGGGAAAATCCGAGAGCATTGTTCATCAGGAGAGTTTATTTTCTCCTGTCAGCAAAGAGGCTCGTATTTTCAAGCGCATCGCAGCAAAGGATCAGATTATCCCGATTCCGCTTTATTCCAGCCAAGATGCAGGAGGCACCCCAAAACCGCCTATCACTCTCTCAGATCGCAGTTCCCGCAAACAGGAAAACAAACTGCAAAAAGCCCTCTCCGAGATTTATGCCCCACCCAGCGTGTTGATCAACAAAAACATGGATGTGGTTGAAGTCCATGGAGAAATGCAAAATTATTTGCATTTTCCGGCCGGGAAGCTGGAGTTGAATCTGGCACAACTATTACGACGCGAATGGCGTACGGAAGTGCAAACGCTGGTTCATCATGCAGAACTCAAACATAGCGCCACCATAGGCAGAATAAGGCCGATCAAAAACCGGACCGGCCATAGTGTTCAAATCGAAGTTCACCCGGTTCCATCGCGTGACGACCAAAAGTTATTTTTAATCAGCTTTATCTCGCTGTCCACAGAATCAGGTTTATCCGAGGTGGCCGAGCAACCCCAGGTTAATAACAGAGAGCTTGAGGATGAGCTGATCGCAACCCGTGAACATTTGCAAACTGTAATTGAAGAACTGGAAACATCCAACGAAGAATTGCAGGCACTCAATGAAGAAATGCAGGCTGCCAATGAAGAACTTCAATCGTCCAACGAAGAGCTCGAAGCATCCAATGAAGAATTGCAATCCACCAACGAAGAACTCACCACCGTTAATGAAGAGTTGATTGTTAAAGGCGGAGAGCTCAGTCTAGTCAATACCGAGTTGGAGAATCTACAAAACAGTACCGGATTCTCTCTCATATTGCTGGATCAGGAATTACGTTTGCAACGGTACAACAAAGAGGCTGCCAGCTTGTTTGGCTTTAGCGTGCACACTCTGGGCAAAAACGTAGCCGGTATTTCGCTTCCTGTAACAGAAGTGATTGATACAGCCAAACTGGCCATGTCAGACGGCATCAAGCGTCAGCAACAAACCAGTTTTGGCGGGAAACATTACAATGTGCTGTGTTTTCCCTATACCTCACATGATCAATCGCTTGGCGGTGTAATTATCACTTACATCGATGAAACCGAACTCATTGATGCCCAGCGAAGCATTTTATCCAGCCAGGAACGCTTAATCGCGGTGATGCAAAACTCACCCATGCTGATCAGTCTAAAAGATCCGGCAGGCCAATACCAATTTGTCAATAAAACCTTTGAAAGCGTATTCAATCTGGAACATGGCGATGTTATCGGGAAAACAGACACTCAGATATTTCCCGAGACGATAGCCATTCTTTTTGAACAATTGCATTTTAATGTCTTGCACAAAAAAGCCCGGGTGGAAATGGACGCATCCATCCACCTTAATGACAATCCGTCCTGGTTCACGTTTATTTCTTATCCAATCATTGATAAAGAAGGCTCGATCAGTGCCGTCTGCTGCCAGGCAATTGACATCAACGAACGCAAAGAACTGGATGAACAGAAGAAACTGACTGCAACCTTTTTTGAAGTTGCTTCAGAGGGGATTGTAATTACCGATCCCTACCAGAACATTGTCAAGGTCAATCCTGCCTTCACCAAAGTGACCGGATATGAAGCTGCAGAAGTCATCGGAAAAACACCCAAAATACTCAATTCCGGAAAACATGACGCCAAATTTTATGAATCCATGTGGAAGGCCATTAACACTAAGGGTTGGTGGCAGGGTGAACTATGGAACCAGCATAAGAATGGCAATAATTACCTAGAATGGTTAACGATCAATGCCGTACGGGATGAACGGGGAGAATTGGCTAACTATTTCGCCATTTTCTCGGATATCACGCTCATCAAGGCTTCCCAGCAAAGACTGGAATATATGGTTAACCATGATGAGCTTACTTCCCTTCCCAATCGCAATGAACTTAAGGGGCGTCTTGCACAAGCGTTCTCCCGAGCAAAACGTCGCAACAGCAATTTCGCATTAATGTACATTGATCTGGATAACTTCAAGAACGTTAACGATAACTTGGGACATGAATGCGGCGATTTGCTGCTACAGCAGGCATCTGAAAGACTGGGTTTATGTGTGCGTGTGGAAGATACCGTTGCGCGAATAGGCGGTGATGAATTCAACGTGCTACTGGAAGACGTGACAGAAACACAGATAGCCAATACCGCTCAACGTATTCTGGATCATATTTCCAAACCCTATCTTGTCAAAGAACAACAGGCATTTGTTTCCGCCAGTATTGGCATTGCAGTTTATCCAAAAGATGCAGATGACATAGAAACACTGGTTAAGAATGCCGATTCGGCAATGTATCTGGCAAAAGACAAAGGAAAAGATAGCTACCAATTTTTTACTTCGGATCTGAAGGAAAGAATTACTCATCATGTTGAGTTAGAAAATGCACTTCATGAAGCGATAAATGCCAACGAACTAAAATTAGTGTATCAGCCAGAATTTGACCTACAAACTGGGGAGTTACTTGGTGCGGAAGCACTGCTTCGGTGGAAAAGCAAAACATTTGGCCTGGTTGGTCCAGATGAGTTTATTCCGATTGCAGAGGAATCCGACCTTATTCTGGAAATTGGTGAATGGGTCATTGAACGTGCAGCCAAGCAACTAAATGATTGGATTAATCAAGGAAATCCGTTACCGGGGACGTTGTTTGTGAATGTTGCATCCCGGCAGTTGATGCGTCAACCACTTCTGGCAATTATTACAAGGCAATTGGAAAAATATGGGTTACCACCACGCTCCATCGGTATCGAAATTACCGAGCGCACGCTAATGGCTAACAGTGAAGAGATTACCCGAATACTGCACAATATTGAGCTGCAGCATATTCCGATTGCGATAGATGATTTCGGCACGGGCTATTCTTCCTTGTCTTATCTCAAAACATTTCCGATTTCCTACCTCAAGATACCGAACCAGTTTGTAGATGGCGTTTCGAAAGATGAAAGTGATAAGGGGATCGCAACCGCAATTCACGGCGTGAGCGTGGCCCTAAAATTGGAAACAATTGCTGAAGGAATCGAAACCGCCGAGCAACTTCATGTTTTACGCGAAATTGGATGTCATAGTGGACAAGGTTATTTGTTGGGAAAACCAGTTGAGGCAAAAATATTTGCAAAACAATTTATTCAAAACAGAGCTACAAAAACCAAGAAGTAATCAATATCAATAGATTTCATGGAAACCATTCCAAACAAAATGCTTTATCATCGAAATTGGCAGAAAAGCAGTCTGCTTATTGCCGGAGGTTCGGATCCTCTCACTCAGACCAGTTTTATATTATTAATACAATAACTTATAGAGTTTGTCACGCATCACTGTATTATTTATGATGATCTAAACCGCATACGCGATCACGCTAACCGGATTGGCACTGATCCACTTTAGACAAAGCAAGACAGCGTTTCTCCTCCTCTGACTATCTATCACTCGCGTCAGTTTCATGTCGTGTTGGGTTCGATACTAAGTTTACTCGCCATGCAGCGTCACGACAACGCAACGACTACCCCCTTGATTCCGGTGTTCACACAGGTAGATACCCTGCCAGATCCCCATCCTTGGGGATCCATCGGCAATCGGGATATTGAGGCTACTACCCAGCAAGCTGGATTTGATGTGCGCAGGCAGGTCGTCCGAACCCTCGTCACGATGCGAGTAATACGGTTCGTTCTCTGGAACGGCACGATTAAAGTAGCTTTCGAAATCTTGCCGTACCCTGCTATCGGCATTCTCGTTGATGGATAACGAAGCAGAAGTGTGCATGATGAAAATATTCATCATACCAACCTTGAAGTCACGAAGTTCGGGTAGTCCGCTCAGCAGTTCGTCTGTGATGAGGTGAAAGCCTCGCGTTCTGGGTTTCAGGCGTATTTCTTTTTGCAGCCACATAGCAATGCGTTTTCTCAGTTCCGAATCTTATCCTGGGATTCATTGACACGGACCACCTCCCCTTCGATGATCTCTCCTGCAAACTTCTCATGCGCCAGAGATGCGTCATCAGCAGGAGTATTCCTCATTTGCTTTCGAAGTTTACGTGTCTTCCACATCAGAACAGTCCATGCCACAGCAACCATGCTCAGAATGACAACCAAAAAAACAGCCGAGAACATGAACACCAATCCACTCAGCACAGTAGTCGCGGCAATCACACCCGCTCTTTGCAACAGGTTAGCAGGGGTGGTCGAAGTGCAGGAAAGATATTTCATCTGACTGATGAGTATGAGATTTTTTGAATGGACATTCTATACCATACATACGCCCTTCGTATCGACCTGAAAGACGACATTGATGTCTCTCGCTACAACGCTAAAACCGGTTACGAAGATTACGTAATTAACGCGAACTGACTTTTCAACCTAATCAGCGATCGTCACAAGCACAGAAGCTGTTGAGAATGATTTACAGTATTTGCTTCTGCCACCCAGTAAATCGATAATTTTTTCTACATTTGAAGCGCTATTGGTATCAATAAGGAAATTTCGACTCTTACCATCTTCCATTATCCCAAAACGGCTCACGCTTTCAATGCCATTGCAACTGGCAAGAACAGATTGAATTGCCTTAATTATTTGCGCTTCTGTGGAGTGCTTACTGAGCTGAGCTAGTGTTGTTGGCAAAGTTGACATAGAAAATTATGCGGGTAGAAAAGCGTGGTTGTCGCTTAGTTAATAATTTATCTGTTTTGCAATTTATGTACGAAATCACTCGTGCTAATTCCAAAGGCGAAAGCAATCTTTTCAATTGTCACAAGACTGGGACTGCGTTTTCCACATTCAAGCAATGAAATATGTGTGCGATGAAGTCCGGCTATGTTGGCAAGAAATTCTTGCGACATACCCATTTCTTGCCGTAACGTCCTTAACGCAACTGGAAAATCAATAAATTTGATATCAACTTTGTACATCATCCTCTAACCTACTTAGCCGCTCTACGTTGGAGCAGCCGAATATATATAAAAACCAGCAGCTAATCCGACCTAGCATATGCGTCCAAAGGCATAGGGACAACTGACAACTGTCATCAGGCGAACAAGAACTCGTTGTTGCATTTGTTCATATCCTTGCTGAGCTTATGATAGGATGCAGTTGTTAGCAGTTTGGCTTTTCAAATTACATTTAGTTCAAGCTGTTATTAGTGGCGAGTTTTGTTAAGCCAATCTTTTTAAAATTATCTGCCAACCCCACTCAAACCGGGTCACAATTCCGACTCCAGCATTTAGGGAGAAAGCTAATCATGAAAAAGAAACACCCCCCAGAACAATATACTGCGAAGCCTAAATCTGTGGCCGAGAAGCCTTTTGTCAAAACTTCGGAACATCCTTCCGTGGCAGTGGCAAAAAAATTGGTGGGCTGGCTGGATCGTGGCGACGTTCCCCCCAGCGTCGTCTTGTTACATGGCCTGCATTTTGCGCGCAGTCGGGAAAATGATGGACTTCCTGTAGACACATTTCGTCCTCTGATTCAGATGCAGGGGAACGATAACAGGACAATTTCTGAGGTCATGGATATTTTGGCCCAGCCCCAAGCCGTCAAAGCAAAAGTGATTGCGGCATGGCTTCAGGCTAATTGGGTGAACAAATCCCCCAGGAAGCCTCAACAGACTTCCAACCAAATTAAACCTCAAAAATCGCCAGCTGCCAAAAAGGTAGCGAAACCGTCACAAACACGATCAGGGCCCCCAGCCAAAAAAACTGTCGTCATCATCAAGAAGAAATAATTCACCAATTTCTTCAACGTGGAATTTTTTAGCCGGCTTCGTGAAGCCAATGCCTCATGTTGGCTCAATCTGTCAAACCAACAAATTCTATGTTACGATTTGCGCACTTTGAGGTGCTCGTTTGCCTGCAAGCGAGTTAAACGGGAAACAGGTGTAGAGCCTGTGCTGCCCCCGCAACGGTAAATAAGTGTGGGTTTGCCAATATGCCACTGTGAGCAATCATGGGAAGGCGGCAAATCAAAACTTATGAGCCCGGATACCGGCCTTGAACACGAACAGGAAATGCTGCGGGTGGCGCATGGACGGGTGTATTTAACCCCTTCTCGTTTTATCCCGGCTTTTCCTGTATTTGAATGTTCCAACGGGGAACTTTGGAATCAACTCAGGAAAGTCTCATGAAATCTTATCAGCCCAAACCCGGGATGACTTGGTCAGGCATTTTTTCACTCGCATTGGCTGCAACCCTTCTCCTCACTCAAGTCACTCGAGCTGAAGAGTCACTGCCTGAAATTTTAGTTACGGCATCACGGTTTGAAGAGAATTCCAACCATGTTCCTGCCAACGTCAAAATTATCAGCCGGGAAGATATCGAGAACTCCAGTTCCAATAATATTCCCGAGGTTTTATCCCAACTGGGCGGACTGGTGATCAGTGGCACCAGCTTGGGACAATTTGGGCTGGGTGCTTCTGTCGACATGGGTGGATATGGAGCCACGGCCAATAGCACGACTCTTATTCTGCTTGATGGACAAAGGCTTAACCCCATTGATTCATCGTCTATTTCATGGGAGTCAATTCCATTGGGATCGATACAGCGTATCGAAATTCTACGTGGGGGGGCAAGCGTCCAATACGGCAACGGTGCTGTGGGCGGGGTGATTAATATCATTACCCGAAATGGCGGCTCCAAAATTAACGAGGTCACCGTAAAGGCGGGTAGTTTCGGGACGTTCATGACGAACGGAGTTTTAAACCTTGGTTCAGAAAATACCACTTTGAGGCTAAATGCGAATACTGCCAATACCAATGGTTGGAGAGACAATTCAGCTGCCAATCTGTATTCGTTCGGAGGTAAATTAACTGAATTCTTGAATGGCTCGAATTCAATTTATATGGGGGTGAACGCAAGTCATTCGAATGCACAAGCTGCGGGGGGGGTATTGGGTGAGGTCGGACAGGGCAATCCCCAACTTGCTAAATTTAATAACGTAGGAGCTGCAAATGGGGTGGATAACTCCAGTATGTGGCTGGGAGATGTGCAGAGTTTGAATGACCAACTGAGCTTCGAAGGGGAAGCCATGTACAGCTCCCGGACGTCAAACTTCTATCAACCTTTTTATTCCACTTTGGCTGCATCCAGCGTCGGCTTTGCCAGTCCTACCAATAATAATTTACAAAGTTGGTCGTGGAATCTGACGCCTCGTATCAAAGCGGATTGGGGTAAGTGGGGGACTACCATTGTTGGGTTCGACATGAACAAGTCCAGCGAAGGAACGAATGATGAATATAGCACCGGTGCACAAGCCAACTTGATTGGAGCATCACGAATGAATGATAGCGGAAATGCGACATTGCTCAGTCACTCACCTTACATTATCGAGCGATTCCCACTAAATCCCTCCATGGAAGTTAGCGGTGGATTTAGGCGTCAGACACAATCTGCCTCGGCGTATGATGCAAATGCCTACTCTGTTTCCACTGTTATGGCGAGTAAGTCGTATTCGGCAAATGCAGCGGATTTAGCTTTTAACTTCAGCTATCTTGATGGACAGAAAACGTTTATCAAATGGAACCAGTCATTCCGTTTTCCCAATATAGACGAATTCTGGGGATGGGACTCTTCTTATTCAAACCGAATATTTAACGGTATTCTGCAACCCCAAATTTCCAAGATGATAGAACTCGGTGGTGAGTGGCATTTTTGGAAGAGTCGATTGACTGCCTCAATCTTCCATTCAAACTCCCACAATGAAATCAGTCTAAACTCATCAGGCGCCAACGTTAACGAGCCTTTCGACATCCTTCGCAAAGGAATTATGCTTGACTCGATCTCTCATGCGACATCCAATCTGACCGTTTCGGTAGGGGGGAAACTTCAGAAGTCGACTTACGCGGGAGGGCCTAACAATGGCAACACCATAAGCTTGGTGCCAGATTTAACACTTAGCACCAAGATTAGTTATGCTATGGGAGATCATTGGAGCTTGGGCGGGGTGGTCACGTACACAGGAAGCCAGTACTACGATGGGGACATAAATAATTCTTTAGATAAAATGCCCTCTTCGACTATCGCGGATATATATTCAAACTACCAATCGGGGCCATGGAATGCTCGTTTTACCATTAAAAATGTTGCTAACAAGAACTACGCAACGAATGGCGGACATAGTACCTTTGTGAGCTTGTCGGATGGTTCCTATATACCCAGTTACTATTACTATCCAAGCGACCCGAGAGCTTATTACTTGACAATTAAATACGCTTTTTAAGCATATCAACATCAGCAGTCTCGACCAGCCCCATCAAAAAATTCAAAAGCTCAATCGAAATTCTTTGATGGGTGATTTAACCGAGCGCTTCACCCGAGCGCCTAAAGCCTGCTTCGATTATTTCGCTGGTGCAGGAGCGGGCGTCGCAGTTGCCACAACTGTGTTTGTAGCGGTCGATGCTGAAGTCATATCCTGATGCACGCTGTCGCAAGCCATTATGTTTGCGCTCATAGCCAAGCCGAACAGAACAACCAGGGAAATCGCTAATTTTTGCATGATAAACCTCCAGTGAGATTACTATACCCAACCAATTTATATTAGTTTTATACTACTCTGAAGTTAAACTTTCAACCCTATTAGTGATAGAGTTTTTGTGATCAACTTGAGGTCGCTCATCGTACAACCCCTGCACTGTTACCACGCACAGCTTATTCTGGGACAAAACTTTTGGATGCGATAGCAACGAAATGTAGTAACATATTGTAAATTAAATAAAATAAATAAATCGCCGATGACAGATCAACAGAAGGTTACCACCAGCCCTGGATTGGTCAAAACCGAATCAAAGACTCAAGCGCTTCGTGTTTATAGCAAGATTCTGGACATCATTGTTACCGCCCTGATCTTTGTTATGGTGCTTACTTTGATGGGAGCACTGGTCGGGCTAGTGCTTGATTTTGTGTCAGCCGCAACCTCTTTCCGTGATGCCGTTTCAACTCACAATCTTGCACATGGACTGGTCGACGGCATTGACCGTGAGTTGGTTATTGATGTGCTTTCGGTCTTTGTTCTAATCGAACTATTTCGCACTTTCACTGACTATCTTGAGTACCGCCGAGTCCGTTTAAGAGTTCTGGCTGAAGTTGGAATCGCATTTATTCTGCGCGAAATATTTATCGGCCTCTATGACCACAGCATCAATTCTAACGAGGTGCTTTCGTTCTCTGTGCTCTTGGCCGTTCTGGTGACAGCACGGATTGCTGCCGTCAAATTTCAGCCATCCGACTACGGTACCGATCAGAATAACTACTAATGGAAGGAGCCTCACTTTGAAACTTCTGCGTTATGGACCTGCTGGGCAAGAACGTCCTGGAATGCTTGATTCTGCAGGGCGTATTCGTTCTTTGTTTCCGGTAGTTGCTGACTTGACTCCTGAATTACTGGGGCCAGAAGCCCTGGCAATACTGGGCGCTATCGATCCAGAACGGCTTCCTTTGGTAGAAGGCAATCCCCGCTTGGGTATGCCGATAGCAGGGGCGCGTGAATTTTACGCGGTCGGTTTGAATTACCGTGCTCACGCTGAAGAGGCAGGAATGAACATTCCTGTTGAGCCGATTGTTTTCAATAAGGCACTCAGCTCTCTGGCAGGTGCCACAGATGACGTTGTGATTCCAGAGGCATGCGTAAGTGTCGACTGGGAAATTGAACTCGGGTTTGTCATCGGTTCAGAAGCGTTTCAAGTCAAAGAAGAGGATGCACTAAATTACATAGCAGGCTATTTCACTGTTATTGATTTTTCCGAGCGCGATTTCCAGTCAAAGCGAGGGGGTCAATTTATCAAGGGGAAAAGCCTCCCCACTTTTGGTCCGATCGGCCCCTATCTCGTGACGCGTGATGAAGTCCCCGATCCCCAAAATTTGGACCTTCATCTGGAAGTGAATGGCGATATGCGCCAGAACAGCAATACCAGTGACATGTTATTCAGAGTCAAATGGCTGGTTGCCCACCTCAGCACATTTTTGCGGTTGATGCCGGGTGATTTGGTGACCACGGGAACACCTGCCGGGGTTGGGCTGGGCCACAAGCCACCGCTCTATCTGAAACCCGGAGATATTGTGACTGGAGAGGTGTGCGGGCTTGGTCGACAGGTAAAAAGAATGCGAAGTGCCTGATTCTTCCATGAGCACGCAGCAGTTATCACGATATAGATTTACGGTGACGGGCACTCAACGCTTATTCAACTCTGCCTCAAATTGTTCAATGGGCATAGGCTTACCAAAAAGATAGCCTTGGAAATGGTAACAGCTATTGTTCATCAGGAATGCAAGCTG
>Ga0316224_1004017_pt1 | contig 11471 bp, 10 predicted proteins | sample TBH18013metaG_FD_206254 | JGI IMG/M metagenome (GOLD analysis project Ga0316224, IMG submission 206254) | Freshwater microbial communities from Trout Bog Lake, Wisconsin, USA - TBH18013 | ecosystem: Environmental > Aquatic > Freshwater > Lake > Hypolimnion/Profundal zone | place: USA: Wisconsin...
AGCCGCTCCAGCACATACCCAAACAAGCCTACGGGGTCTGAGTCCGACATGTCATTGAAGGCGCCATAAGGAGATAGACGAACCCCTACGCGATCGCTTCCCCAAACAGCAGATACTGCCTTAATAACTTCAAGGGGTAGCCGCGCTCGATTTTCAAAACTACCGCCATAGGCATCGGTTCTGTGGTTGCTGCCATCTTGCAAAAATTGGTCCAATAAATATCCGTTGGCAGCATGCACTTCAACACCATCAAAGCCCGCCTTCTTGGCCTGTTGCGCGGCGTGAACATAACTGGCGATAAGCGCTGGAATTTCTGCCAATTCAAGGGCGCGGGGTGTTTCAAATTCTTCCAGTTTCCAAGCGGCGCTATACACCTTGCCGGTGGGTTTAATGGCGGAGGGGGCTACCGGTAATCCTTCAGCGGGGTGATGTGAGCTGTGAGAAATTCGGCCCACATGCCACAACTGCAACACAATCTTGCCGCCTTTGGCATGTACCGCATCAGTCACTTTTTTCCAACCCGCCACTTGAGCATCGCTGTAAATGCCGGGGGCGCCGGGATAACCTTTAGCCAATGGAGAAATATGAGTGGCCTCTGTAATAATAAGACCTGCACTGGCACGCTGCTCATAATAGGTTGCAGCCAAGGGGCCAGGTACGTCACCCTCAGATGAGCGCATGCGGGTTAAAGGGGCCATCACCACGCGATTAGAAATGACAATGCCGCCCAAGGTTTCAGGTGTTAGTAGTTTCATAGGTTTTTTACTCTTAAAGGTTAAACAATTTATGTTACTGAGCGGTCCAGCCCCCATCCATGGAAAGAATGGAACCCGTCACCGAAGCCGCATGCTCAGATGCCAAATAGACCGCCATACCTGCCACTTGTTCCATGGTGACAAACTTTTTAGTGGGTTGTGCGGCCAGCAACACTTTGGTCTTCACTTCTTCTTCAGTCATGCCACGGGTTTTCATTTGGTCTGGAATTTGTTTTTCAACCAAAGGGGTCCACACATAAGCCGGACATATGGCATTAACGGTAATCCCCAACTCGGCCACTTCTAGGGCTGCTGTTTTGGTTAACCCAGCAATGCCGTGTTTGGCTGCTACATAAGCGGATTTAAAGGGGGAAGCCACCAGCGCATGCGCTGAAGCAATATTAATAATACGCCCCCATTTTTTTACTTTCATGGCCGGCAGTGCGGCCTTAATGGTGTGAAAAGCAGAAGCCAGATTAATGGCGATAATGGCGTCAAATTTGTCTTCTGGAAATTCATCAATGGGTGCTACATATTGAATGCCTGCATTATTAACTAAAATATCCAGCGCCCCAAAATGGGCGATAGCATCCGCCACCATGGTTCTAATTTCAGCGGGCACCATCATATTGGCCGGGGAGTAGTGGCATTGCACTTTATGCTCTTTAATGATGGATTGGCGCAACATTTCAATTTCAGCTGCATCCCCTAATCCATTTAAAACAATATTGGCGCCCTGCCCGGCCAGTTCGCGCGCGATGGCCAAACCAATCCCGCTGGTAGAGCCTGTGATTAATGCCGTCTTGTTTGTAAATTCCATTATTCTTAAATTTCCGCAGGTTAAATATGCGCGAATCCTATTGACCCGCATTGCTTCGCTATTATTATTGCTCTACAGTAGCCCTTAATTCTTTTCCAATGCGCCTAGTTTAAGCCAATTGGACGTCAGATAACATCTTAATGCGGGCCCTACCCGTGGAGAACCGTATGAAAAAACTCAGCCCAGTCAATAGCCAAGGAAATCCTGCGGGGTTGATATTAATGGCAAGCTTGGTGGGTACAGCCATTGAGTTTTTTGACTTTTACATCTACGCCACCGCAGCTGTATTGGTGTTTCCCAAACTGTTCTTCCCCTCCAGCGACCCCGCCACGGCCACTTTGCAGTCGCTTGCCACCTTTGCTCTGGCCTTCTTCGCGCGCCCAGTAGGGGCCGCCCTCTTTGGGCATTTTGGCGATCGTGCCGGGCGTAAGACCACTTTGGTGGCCGCCCTTATGACCATGGGGCCGTCCACGGTGGCCATTGGTCTGTTACCCAGCTACGCCGCCATTGGCATTGCCGCCCCTATTTTATTGGCTGTTTTTCGCTTTGGCCAAGGGTTGGGCTTGGGCGGCGAATGGGGGGGCGCCGTTTTGCTGGCCACAGAAAACGCACCCCCGGGTAAAAAAGCCTGGTTTGGCATGTTTCCTCAATTGGGGGCGCCCATTGGCTTTCTGCTCTCCAGTGGCACATTCCTCATCCTGACCAACGCCCTCACCAATGAGCAATTCTTTGATTACGGTTGGCGCATTCCCTTTGTGGCAAGCGCTCTGCTGGTGGCTGTGGGTCTGTATGTGCGATTAAAACTAGAAGAAACCCCCGCCTTTCTGCGCGCCATTCAGAATAATGAGCGCGTACATCTGCCCATGATTGTGGTGTTTAAAAAACACACCCGCGCATTGGTGTTGGGCACAGTGGTGGCCATTACCACCTTCGTGCTGTTCTATCTGATGACGGTATTCACCCTAAGCTGGGGCACATCCGTGCTGCATTACCCGCGCTCCAGCTTTTTAATTGCACAAATGATTGCGGTACTGTTTTTTGCCTTGGGTATTCCCATCTCAGCCCACTATGCCGACCGCTATGGGCGCGGCAATATGTTGATTGTGGCAACCGTCTGTATTTTTTTCTTTGGCTTAATGCTGGCACCCCTATTTAGTACGGGCAGCTGGATTTTAACGGTGGGGTTTTTGGCTTTGGGGTTATTCCTGATGGGCCTAACCTACGGCCCCTTGGGAACAGCCTTAGCAGAGATATTCCCCACTTCCGTTCGTTACACAGGGGCCTCACTCTCTTTCACCTTAGCCGGCATCCTAGGCGCTTCATTAGCGCCCTACACCGCCACCTGGTTGGCCGGTACTTACGGCTTAGAGTTTGTCGGTTATTATTTATCAGTCGCCGCGCTGCTGACGTTTATAGCATTGTTGTTTGTCAGGCCCTCTATGCAATCTTAAGTGAGTGGCCGCCTACAAGTTAATCTTAGCGCCCAGCTCAATCACGCGACCGGCATCAATTTTAAAGAAGTCCGCGGTTCGGGAAGCGTTTTGCAACATCCAGACAAACAAATATTCGCGCCATAACGACATCTTATTTCCTGGTGTGGGTACCAATAAGTCGCGCGCTAAGAAAAACGAGGTTTCGTTAATCGGGCAACTGATGTGATGCTGAGAATCGAGTAAGTCCAGCACGCCAGTAATGTCGGGGGTTTCCTTGAAACCATAAATAGCACGCACCAAATACACATTACTGCCCATGTCTTTCACGGAAATCTTATCTTCGTCCGTTACGCGCGGTACGTCCCACACGCTAATCTTTAAAAAGATGACGCGTTCATGCAATACGCGATTATGTTTTAAGTTATGCAACAGAGCAGAAGGCACAAAATTTATATGCGCCGTCAAAAAAACAGCGGTGCCTTCAACGCGGTGCGGGGGATACTGCAATAGCGACGGAATAAAGCTATCAATGCGAATGCCGTTCTCTACGGCTTTGTCGCGCACCATTTTGCGGCCCTGATACCAGGTCATCATAAACAAAAAACAGATGGACCCAATCAGCATGGGTAGCCAACCGCCCTCCATCACTTTACTAAGATTAGAAGCAAAGAATCCAATATCAACCAACATAAAGACTGTGATAATTAAGGTTACCAAAAGCATGTTCCATTTCCAAACCGCCTTCATGACAATGGCTGCCAAGAAAGTAGTCATCAACATGGTGGTGGATACAGCAATGCCATAGGCCGCTGCCAAGTCATCGGATTTTTTAAAGGCCAGAACAACGCCAATCACAATAAAACATAAAATCCAATTGATGAAGGGAACATAAATTTGCCCTTTCTCACGCTCGGATGTGAATAAAATTTTCATACGCGGCAAGAAGCCCAATAAAATGGCTTCACTGGTCATGGAATAGGCGCCCGAAATACAGGCTTGCGAAGCAATCACGGTGGCTAAGGTGGCCAAAATAACCAATGTCAGCGTGTAGGTTTTAGGCACCATCAAGAAAAATGGGTTGGCAATGGTTTCGGGGTGATGCAAAAACATGGCCCCCTGACCAAAGTAATTCAGCAACAAACACGGCATCACCAAAAAGAACCAAGCAAACTTAATGGGTTTAATGCCAAAGTGGCCCATATCCGCATACAGCGCTTCGGCCCCCGTCAGTACCAAAAAAATAGACCCCATTACGGCGAAGGCAATCACCGAATCTTTCAGCATAAATCCAATTGCATATATGGGGCTTAAGGCCATCAAAATTTCTGGGGTTTCTTTAATTTGATAAAAACCCATTAGACCGATGGTGACAAACCAAAGCAACATAACAGGCCCAAAAAGCCTGCCCACAATGGCCGTTCCTTTTTTCTCAAAAATAAATAAAACAATGAGAATAACAATGGTGATGGGCAGCACATAAGGGGCAAATGCTTTAGAAACCACTTCAGTGCCCTCAACAGCCGAGAGCACGGAAATGGCAGGAGTCAGCACCGCATCACCATAAAACAAACAAGCCCCCAATACGCCCACCATCATGATGGTACCAGCCCGTTTGCTGCCGCTCTTAGCAGTACGCAGGGCCAAGGCCATCAATGACAGGATGCCCCCTTCCCCATGGTTATTGGCGCGCATCACAAATAAAACGTATTTCAGCGACACCACCACAATAAAGGCCCAGAACACCATGGAGATCACACCATAGATAGATTCAGTTGTCATGGGGATGCCATGATCTGGATCAAAGCAGGCTTTCAGTGCATACAATGGGCTGGTGCCAATATCGCCGAATACAACACCAATCGCACCAAAAGCCAAGGCAATCAAGCCGCCTTTGCTTTTGCCTTCCGCGCTCTTAATGTCAATGGGGCGCAATAAATCAGATTGGGAATATTCCGGGTTACTCAGGGACATAACGGCCTCGTTGCTCGATTAACTGGCTCAACTTCAATTCTCAGCATTATGACAGAACTAGGCTGCAATGTTTTCATCGCTCGTCGCATCATTAATAACTATACTATAAAGACTATGACCAGCCATCAAAACACACGCCACGCAACCTCTGGCGCGCCCTCTTTCTATCGTTGGGATGGAGATGTGTTAATAGTAAACATTTTAGGCAAACCCAGCGCACGCATGGACGCCATAGGGAAACCTCACGGATCTGAGCTAAAGGTAAGCGTTACCGCCACGCCTGCACTGGGGAAAGCCACTGATCATATGGTGCGATTTTTAGCCCGAGAATTTGGCGTATCTGTTTCAGCAATTGAAGTGGTGTTTGGGCAAACCAGCATTCACAAACAATTACGCATTCAATCCCCAACAAAATTGCCAAATGTATTCCAAGCAATTACGCAATAATTTTGCTGATTGGGGTTTTTAAGGGGCTATTAAGCGCGCCACTGATCGTGCATAAATAACCTCACCATTCACGAAGCGCTCATGATTCTCTTCAACAGTTGATAAATCATAGAGATAATTCACCATAATGCCAGCAGATTGGCGCAATCCTTTTCGGGACAGATCGCTGGCCCAATTAATTTGCTGCAATTTGGCCCCGTTAGTCAAATGGAATTTCGCTACCGGGTTGCCATTCGGGTTGGGCGACACAATGGTCAAATAAAGCCCCACTAAAGACAAGAGCGCTTCCTTTTCATGGGCTGATGCGTTAGCTGGCAACCAACCCGCCGAAATACGCTCGCCCCAGTTGTCGGACTCAGCCTTAATAACGCCCAATGCGTGATCACGAACGGTTTTTAAGGCCGGCTTAATGCCATCAGCAGCAGCGCCCGCACTTAAATGTGCGCCCGCCATAACCCAGTCCATTAAGCCCGGCACGGGGGACAGGGTAACAAATGTTTTTAAGGTGGGAAATTCAGCATGCAGTTGCTGGGCCACCCGTTTAATTAAAAAATTGCCCATAGAGACACCTCGCAAACCAGGCTCGCAATTACTAATGGAATAAAATGCCGCCACTTTATAGTGCTGAGCGGTATTTATAGGTTCGGCCTTCTTGTCCACCAAAGGCGCGATAGCCACTGGCACCTCTGACAGCAAGGCCACCTCTACAAAAATTAAAGGCTCATCGGGCAATTGCGGGTGAAAGAAAGCGAAACAACGACGGTCGGGTTGCAAGCGCCTGCGCAAATCATCCCAACCATCAATGGCGTGTACAGCTTCATGTGTGATAATTTTTTCCAATACTTCTGCTGGAGACTTCCAGTCCACACGATGCATTTTAAGGAAACCTGGGTTAAACCAAGAGGACAACAAATGCCGCATATCAAAATCTACCGCAGCAAGTTCTGGTTTTTTTTCCAGTATTTGGAGCAAATCACGCCGCATCTCCAAAACTGCTGCTGTGCCATTACGCGCACGATTTAATCGTCTTAATAATTCTTGGCGCGGGGACTCAGCAATTTTTTGCAAATGGATGTAATTGCGTGCGCTGGGGTCGGCGGCAAACGCTTGTGCAGTAGCCACAATTTTAACGGGATCTGGGTTCAGCTTTTCAAATAAAGACATAAAAAATCGTGAGTGCTGGTCTTTTCCTAATTTACGATAATTATGCAGAAATTCATCAGCCATACTGACTGCGTTAGATTCACCGCGCTCAGAAATTAAGCGATTAACCGCGCCCATGGCACGAGACAGATAGCGGGCTTTAGCAAGTTTTTCAAACATATTGATTTTCTGTGCCACAATCCTTATAAATTGATAGACAAACTATTGAATGCATAATGTATCACTTTAACTGTACATAGTCTGTTCATAATATATCGTCTGGACAATCTTTTTTTACTATATTACGAGGGTGTAAAATGCGTTACAGATTGCTAGGCCATACCGGTCTTTATGTTTCAGAGCTTTGCTTGGGCACCATGACTTTTGGCGCACAAGGCTTTTGGCAAGTAATGGGTGGACTGCTACAGACTGATGTCAACACCTTGGTGAAAGAATCGTTTAACGCCGGTATTAATTTTTATGACACCGCCAATGTTTATTCACTAGGTCAATCCGAGCAACTGTTAGGTGATGCCATTCGTCAGGTGGGCTTGCCCCGAGATGAAATTATCGTAGCCACTAAATCCACCGGCATTGTAGATCAGTCCCCCAACGGCAGAGGGCAATCACGGTTTCATATTTTTAACGCTGTGGATGCCAGCCTTAAGCGCTTACAGCTGGACCACATCGACCTCTATCAAATCCACGGTTTTGACCCATTAACACCCTTTGAAGAATCGCTCTCAGCTCTGAATGATCTGGTTCGGGCCGGTAAAATTCGTACCCTCGGCTTATGCAATCTGGCGGCCTGGCAAATCATGAAAGCCTTGAGCATTTCGCGCCACAACCAGTGGGCAGAATTTTCCAGTGTGCAAGCGTATTACTCTATAGCTGGAAGAGACCTTGAAAGAGAGGTTATGCCTTTGGTAGAAGACCAAAAACTGGGTTTAATGATTTGGAGCCCGTTGGCGGGCGGCTACCTATCCGGAAAATTTCGCCGCAACTCACTAACTCCCGATGAATCCCGGCGCTCTACTTTCGATTTTCCGCCAATTGATAAAGAGAAGGCTTTTGCTTGTATAGACGCCATGGAGCCCATCGCGAAAAATCATGGGGTGTCTATTGCCCAAGTGGCTTTGGCCTGGATTTTATCCAAGCAGTCGGTTTCCACCATCATTATTGGCGCGCGAAAGCTGGAGCAGCTAAAAGACAACATTGCCTCTACAAAATTAATACTCAATGAAGCTGAATTACAATCGCTTGACGCTGTCAGCGCTTTGGCGCCCGAATATCCCGGTTGGATGTTGGCCTTTCAAGGGCAGTACCGCGCCCAAGCGCCGTTCAAAGATTAAATCAAGGCGGATAGCCGTTCCAGAAACAGGGTTTCACCGTAACTGGCTTTATCCGCCCATTCTTTTCCGGACGCTTCGTTGGCCTCGTCCGATAAGTATTTAAATGAGCGCCAATGAATGCCAAACTCATCTGCAACAGAGGCAATTGCGTAAAGCTCCATGTCTACAACATCCACTTGGTTATAAATCAACCAATCATCTCTGCCCGTTACAAAACTGTCGCCGGTTGCACATACGCAATCCCCATACAAAGAATACAGCGCGTTGGGTTTATCTGAAAAAGGAACGGTGCCACGCGGGGCTAAGGGTTCGGCCATCATATCGCGCTGAATAACTTTTTTAACCTCTAACAATCCAAAGCATTTGGGGTTAATCTTACCGGCGGTACCAAAGTTGATAATCAACGCGGGTTGGTATTGTTGTATAGCTTTGAAAGTAGCCAGAGCAGCATTAATTTTTCCAATCCCTGAATACAGGATAGGGATGTGAGATGATAAAGCCGTGGGGGCCAGTTCGCGCTCTAGCGCTGTGATGATGACCAAAGGTGTTTTCATTTAAATTTTATGAATTTGCTCAATTATTTGCCAACGATACCTGATTTTCCAAAACCAGGAATTATGTTTAAAGACATATCCCCCCTATTGGCCGATGCCCAAGCGTTTTCAGTGGCCATTGAACAATTGCACCAATTAAGCCAGTTCTGCCAATACGACATACTATTAGGCATCGAGTCCAGAGGGTTTGTTTTTGCCGCGGCGCTTACACAGCACTCAAAATCCGGACTAATACTGGCACGAAAGCCCAATAAGCTGCCTAGCGCCACTTATCGTGAGTCCTATGGGTTAGAGTACGGTTCCGACGCATTAGAAATTCAGCGCAATATTATTCCCGCTCATGCGCGCGTGTTATTGGTTGATGACGTTCTGGCCACCGGCGGCACAATGGTGGCAGCAGCCAACTTAATCCGCAAAGCGGGGGCCCATGTGGCTGGGGCGCTTGTTTTACTGGAGATTACCAGCCTCAATGGCGCGCAAAAATTAACCGATATTTTGGTAGAAACAAGATCACTCATTCAAATTTAAAAACCCTACTATGAAAAAAGACGACATTCGAGCCGTTATTGAAAATACATTGAAGCAGGGCAGCAAAATGCCTGGCGTATTTTCCTTAGCCAAAATCATGTCTCTCAAAATGAAACTAGAGGCCTGCTCAACCACCGATGAGGTGGTTAAGACGCTTGAGGATAACCGCGACTTTGTATGCGCCTCGTTTGGCCTAAACAGCAACACTTACAGTGAAGGCATCACCATTATTAAAGCTTTATAATAGCGCGTCTGTGGATTTAAGCTGTTGTCGTAAGACATATTTCTGAATCTTTCCTGTGGCTGTTTTTGGAATAACGCCAAACACTACTTCGCGCGGTACTTTAAAACGCGCCAAATACGCCTGACAATGCGTAATAATGTCTTCTGCTTTTGTAGGGGCCCCCTCTTTCAGCTCAATAAATGCGCAAGGCACCTCGCCCCATTTCTGATCCGGTTTGGCAATTACCGCGGCCACCAATACATCCGGATGACGGTACAGCACATCTTCCACTTCCAATGAAGATATATTCTCTCCACCTGAAATGATGATGTCTTTACTGCGATCTTTAATCTTTACATAACCGTCGGCTTCAATAACGGCAATATCACCTGTATGAAACCAGCCTCCTGCAAATGCATCTTCTGTGGCCTGTGGATTTTTAAGATAACCCTTCATTACAATGTTGCCGCGAAACATAATTTCACCCATGGTGGTTCCATCATGAGGTACCGGCAACAATGTATTCGGGTTCAACACGGTCATGGCCTCTTCCATCAAATTAGGCACTCCTTGGCGCCCATTAAGACGCGCCCGCTCGGCTATAGATTCGTTATTCCAAGATTCTTGCTTAACGCATACGGCAGCAGGTCCGTAGGTTTCAGTGAGACCGTACACGTGGGTAATACTGACCCCAATCTTTTCCATCCCCTCAATTATGGCGGCCGGAGGGGCGGCACCGGCAATCAACGCAGACACTGGGTGCCCCAATCCATTAGGGATTAATTGTGCCGCATGAATCAACATTCCATGAACGATGGGAGCGCCACAGAAGTGGGTGACACGATGGCGCTCGATCAGATCAAAAATTACTTTTGGCTCTACGCGGCGCAGGAAAACATTAACACCAGCAATGGCCGCCACGGTCCAGGGAAAACACCACCCGTTGCAATGAAACATGGGCAAAGTCCAAAGATATACCGCATGGGTGGGCATGCTCCAACAAAGCGTGTTGGCCACCGCATTCAAATACGCGCCTCGATGGTGATACACCACGCCTTTTGGGTTTCCCGTGGTGCCAGACGTGTAATTAAGGGATATGGCATCCCATTCATCAGAGGGCAAGGACCACGCGTAGTGCGGGTCCCCGCTACACAAAAATGATTCATATTCAACAGTACCCTGCATTGCTCCACTGGCAGCTGGGTCATCTACATCAATAATTAATATCTCATAACCCACCAACAATTCTTTCACACGCGCAATGATGGGAGCGTACTCACGATCTGTAAGCAGTACGCGCGCCTCACTATGAGTCAACATAAACGCAATGCTTTGTGCGTCCAGGCGTGTATTCAGGGCGTTTAAAACAGCCCCGCACATGGGCACACCAAAGTGCGCCTCAAACAATGCCGGAACATTGGGCAACATGGCCGCAACGGTATCGCCCTGTTGTACGCCGTGGCGCACCAACGCAGAAGCCAGTTGACAGCAACGTGAATAGGTTTCACCCCAAGTAATGGTTCGCTCAGCGTAAATTGTGGCGGTTTTATTGGGAAATACCGCAGCAGCGCGCTCAAGAAACGTAACGGGAGAAAGCGCCACATGGTTGGCCGGATTACGGTCCAAGCCTGCTGCGTAAGGTCCTCTCTTCATCATAGAATTTCTACGAGCGCCTATACCTCTTTTTTTATTGTACGGTGCCCGCGTCTGGAGCGCGGCGAATACGCACCACGATTTCCGTACCCTCCAGGACCGTTCCGGCTGGCAAATCTGGCATTCCTGTAACCTGCATGAGTTTTGAATCAATATCAATAAGCGCACTTGTGCCCACATCATAAAAATGATTATGGGGTTCCATGTTGGTGCAATAGAACACACGTTCTGGATCTACAATCACTTCTCGCACCATGTTTTTTTCTACCAACAAATTTAAGGTATTGTAAATAGTGGCCTTGGAAACCTCAGCGTGGGTCTGATTCACGTGTGTCAATAACTGCTCTGCCGAAACATGCTGACGACGAGACAGTAACGCATGGGCAATGACCAAACGCTGGTGGGTAGGGATAATGCCGTGTTGTCGCAATAACTTCACGGTTTTGGTACGGTCTGCTGCATCAGAAAGGGTCATGAAAAAATCTCCTCTTGTTATACGCAAATATGGAAACGTGCGTCATCGTGGGTAATTCTAAGACCTTGTCAATTTTTGGTATTGATCTAAATCAATAAACAGTCAGATTGTAATCCC
>Ga0316224_1004023_pt1 | contig 11458 bp, 9 predicted proteins | sample TBH18013metaG_FD_206254 | JGI IMG/M metagenome (GOLD analysis project Ga0316224, IMG submission 206254) | Freshwater microbial communities from Trout Bog Lake, Wisconsin, USA - TBH18013 | ecosystem: Environmental > Aquatic > Freshwater > Lake > Hypolimnion/Profundal zone | place: USA: Wisconsin...
GAGGGGAAATATTGCCGGAAAAGCAAATCAAAGTTTATCCGGACATTGGTTTTGGGAAAATTACCACAGCGCCAGTTACCCAACTTCAGTTTCCTGCATGTCCATTTTCAGCCTTTTGGATTCGTTTTGCTGATATAGATTCCAGTTATCGCGGGCCTGGGTGAAGGAGGCCGTGTTTACTACATAGTTGGTACAAATGAGCTGCTCGTAGTCGGCAGGCTTTTTATCCAGGTGGTCTTGCAGCGAGCTTTTGAATACTATTTTCTTTAAAACCTCGGTGGCGCCTTTGCGGTAATGCCAAACAAACTTTATAAAATCGAGGATGCGGAAGTTGTAGAGATATACTTTGGCGTAGGCTTTTATTTGCAACCATTCTATCTGGCTGCGGGTAAGGTTTGCAAAGGCCATAGCGCCGCCAATTTGTTTGTTGTATTCATCCCAATTGGTGGTAAGCAGGCGGTAGCCCCCCTCACCTCTGGCGGCCATTTTTGCTATTTCGGTTCCGGGATAAGGGGTCATGAGGCCGAACATAGGAAGGTCGGGGTTAAGTTTTACGGCCAGGTTAATGGTTGAGGACATACTTTGCAGACTCTCATTTGGCTGACCGAAAAGGAAGAAGGTGCCGATCTTTACACCCTGTTTTTTTGCAGCATCGCAGGCTGCAAAAATTTTGCTCAGGTTTGTTCCTTTACCCATACGGCGCAGCGATTCCTCATCGCCGGTTTCTATGCCCAATTCAACGCGTTCAACATTGGCGCGCTTAAATTTTGCAAACATAGGCTCGTCAACAAAATGCACATGGGTTTGAACATCCCACGCTACTTTTTCGCCAATCTTGTTTTCAATCATGGCATCTAAAAGGGCGTGGGTGCGGGGCATATCTACACTGAACAGTTCATCGCCAAAGCTTATTTTTTGAGGGGCAAAGTCGCTGATGATCCAATTCAGTTCGTCAATAACGTTTTGAACGCTTCTTTTACGGGCTATTTTGCCATTGGGGTTCATACAAAACAGGCAGCTGAACGGGCAGCCGCGTTCTGATTGCACGAAATAGGTTTCGGCAGCAGGCATGAGGTCCCAGGCGGGAAAGGGAATGCTGTCCTGATCGGCAATGCGTTTTCGTGGCGCGGTTGTAACTACTTCAGTGCCGGTTCGGTAAACCAGGCCATCAATGCCGGCAAAGCCGGTGCCGTTACAAATGGCGTTGCACAATTCAAAAAAGGTTATTTCGCCTTCGCCCACCACGCCGATATCGAAAGCGGCAAATTCATGCAAGGTTTCCTTGGGCATGGAGGTAAGATGCACCCCACCAATAACCGTTTTAATATGCGGCAAATGTTTTTTGAGCAGCGCGGCCTGGTAAGCCGCAGGTTTTATTTCGTTGGTATAAGCGGTAAAGCCAACCAAATGGGGATTAAAAGCAGTTACCCTGTCGAGCACCTCTTTGAAGTTGAGGCGTTCGAGCTTGGCATCGATGATCTGGATAGCGTAGTTTGTGAATTTACGCAGATAGCCGGCCAGGTAAGCCAATCCGGTACGACCGAAAGATGGAGTATCGTACCACGGCTCCAGAATTCCGATAACCGGGGGATTGATAAGACAGACGCGAAACGGTGAAGGGGTAGACTGTGCCACAAGCCGAAAATAGGAAACAAACCTATACACACCTAATCCGGGGGCAGCGCGGCACCTGGTTTATTGATAAAATGGCTATGGAAGTGGCAGCGCTCTTTGCAGAGGAAGATACAGATACCAGGCAAGGGCGATGCTTTTATGAGCGAGGGTTAAAAGCGGTTTCGGCAGGCGTTTAAAAAAGACGATCTTCTCATCGAAGAATTTAATACTTAGTGCGGAAAGGCTTTGAGCGCTTACCCAATATTTTTGGTTTGCAAATTCGGGCCTTACAATATCGAACACCAGTACGAACCGGCGTTGGTCTGAGTCGTTCCAGACGGTGTGGCGGTGGCAATCACTGAAAATTGTGACCTTGCCATTTTGCCATCCTCGTTTTTCGTTGCCTACCTGAATGCCCATGACGGGAAACGGTGCCGGAATTGAAATACCCAGATGGCCCCGGATAGTTGTATTGGTTTCGCCGATGTGCGGTAAAACACGGGTATGAGGTTCAAGTACAGTAAACTCAGCAAATGTGAGGTTTGGAACTGATTTAAGGAAGGCAAAAGTTTTAGGGAAAAGCTTACAGTTTTTGTGATACTGCCACATGAAATTGTAAAAATAAATGTTTTTCCAGGCGGTAGGGTGCGAGAGATATGGTGGATTGGGGCTGCTTAATGTAATCTCTTTTCTGCCTGAAATGATATCATCCATTTCATCGCGGATGATATGCCAGTTGTCTTCCAGTACCTTGGCCCATGGGTATTTAGCCGGGTCGTAAAAGTACGGCTCGGGACCCTGGTAGGTCTCGTTTTCATCGAGAAAGAAAATTGCTTTTTCCTTCATTTTCTGCTGTTTCAGTTTAATACAATATCAATAAAAAATGCAAGCTTATCAAAAGTAAATAACTATTGGTGTTTTGAATGCGATAAGGTTTTTGAAATTGCTACAATTTGTTGCCAAGGTTGATTATCTTTTTTTTTACGCTTTTGGTTTCGCGATTAAGTGATTGCATAAATTCATCAGATGCTTTTAATCTTCCGGTTTCTATTTCAGTGGTCAGTAAAAGGTTGTCGTGCCAGCTTCCTATCAGATCCTGCATTTTGTTTAACCGGTTGTAGTATGTTTTGGGTAATAGGGTACGAACTTGATGCGCGGTTAAAAGCTTTGCGCAGTATAAGAGTTGCTTTAAATATTTTCGGAAATCATGCAGTTTGTCATCTTTTTCTGCGCCCCTCCATTTGCGTTTAAGCTGTTTGCATAATCTTTTGCAATAAGGGTAAATATTTTCCGGGCCAAGCCTTTGTAATTCGTTTTTAATAGCAGGGGCTATTTTTTTTATTGCTTTGAGATGCACCGGGGTAGATTTTACCAACTGTTTTACGAACCTACTGATAAGTGTAACGTAATCGTTATTAACCCCATTGCTTAGTCCGGCGTTTTTTAACCTGCTTGCCTGTAGTAGGGTCTGTCGAATGGGGCCTGTTTGTTTGAATAGCTTTTTGTAAGGCGCATAATTTTTTTCGTAATTGAAATCTTTATGAAGGTGTCTCAGCATTAACAGGATGGCCTTTATTTTTTTTAAGGCAACTCTTAACTGATGTAAATCTTCCTCATCTTTTTGAATGGTATAACCGACCAGGTAATTGCAGCAAAGGTGCTGTTGCAGCGAAAAGTATTTGTTGGCCGAAACTGCATGATTATTCATGGCTGCAAATTTAATACGGACCAGGTTTGCGTGGTGTTGTTGAAACGCAATTACAAAATTCAACTCTAATATCTCTTTTTGTTTATTACGGAGCGCTTTTGACGGGCTGATAAAAATCAATATCCTCGGTTTTGTTTTAATCAGGGCGGGGTGGTTGTTTTAAACAGCAGCTTCTGTCCATACAGGTTTGTTAAATCGGTTAGTTTTGTCAAGCGATAAAAAAAAAGCAACTTTGGTACATCTGTTCTGAAAGTGATTTTACCTGCATGAAATATTTTATTGCTTTAATGTTTTTCATAAACTCTGCGGTTGCGTTTTCGCAGGATGCAGACACTACAGGATTTGTTGGGTTTAAGACACCTGCAGCCAGAACGTCGGCCAAAAGTGCCAGCTCTGTTTTTAAGGTTGGCATCATACCGTTTCTTTTCGGCCAGGTTTACGGTACCGGGGAATTAAGATTTAATTACGAACGAGTGATAGCCCCGAAGCAATCTATCCTGGCGGGCATCTCATACGACTTCCCTAATCTAGTGGGGCTGGCTATTTATTCGGCCGGAGCGAGTGGCGGGCGGGGTAGCAGCGGGCGATATGGGGGGTATGGAAGCAGGCCTAGTTTCCTGGATGCTAATTATGCTTTTGAAGGGGTGCGTGGTATGCTTGGTTACCGCTATTATTTTTTAAAAAACAAAGGAGCGCCAAAGGGGCTTTATGCAGGGCCTTATGCCTCGTACAACTTTGTTGATGTAAGTGACAAATCGGCTCCGCAAAATCATGAGGGGCTTAATTATTTCGACTTGTGCGCGGTGTTTGGCGTACAGGTTATAAGCCGCAAGCACTTTGCTTTTGACGTGACCACAGGCCTGGGTTATAAAGACAATTTTGTAACCAATGCGAATGCTAACTTAGATTATAATGCCCCGATAAGCATAAAAGCGTTTGACCATGTGAAGTTTTTAGTGCAGCTGAATTTTGGCTATGGGCTTTAATAGCCGGTAAAGTGCAGAGGCTTTGTTTAGCCTGATAATATGATCAAGTTGGGTAAACAGAGCAAGGAGAAAGGGCAGGCAGGCAGATTTAATGTTGTTTCCATCTTATTAACAGACTTAAACGCTTGAACACAAACAGCATGGATTATGCAGGCAACATTGAATAATATCACTAATCTAGCATTGTAAATTTTACACTAAGCATTATGGTCATTGGTTTATTGAAAGAAAAAGAGGGTGAAAACCGGGTGTCAGTTTTACCTGAAGCTGTTATAGCGATAAAGAAATTGAAATGCCAATTCTGGTTTGAAAGCAACGCCGGCGCTGCGGCCTTTGAAGGCGACGCAAATTATATAAAAGCCGAAGCAGAATTAAAGACCCGCGACGAGATACTTGGCGGCGCAGATATTATCCTTTCCATACACCTTTTGGCGGCTACTGAAATATCGAAAATAAAAAGTGGTGCAGTTATTATAGGTGTGTTTCAACCACTAGCCAATTTTGCCCAGTTTTTTGCGTGGGCTGAAAAAGATATAACTACTTTTTCGTTAGATATGCTGCCACGTACAACCAGAGCACAGGCTATGGATGTACTTAGTTCGCAGGCCAGTGTTGCGGGTTATAAGGCAGTTTTGGTGGCGGCAGAATATTACCCCAGGTATTTTCCGATGTTGATGACTTCGGCAGGCACGGTTACGCCGGCCAAGGTATTGATACTTGGAGCGGGTGTTGCCGGCTTACAAGCAATAGCTACAGCTAAGCGTTTGGGAGCCGTTGTTGAAGTTTTTGATACCCGGCCTGCGGCAAAAGAAGAAGTAATGAGTTTGGGTGCCAAGTTTATTGAGGTGGAAGGTGCAGCAGATGCATCGAAAGCCGGGGGATATGCAGTTGAGCAGACAGAGGAATACAAGCAAAAGCAACAGATTAAAATAAATGAGGCAGTAGCAAAGGCAGATATAGTAATTACTACCGCACAAATACCCGGAAAGCGCGCGCCGCTGTTGCTCAGAACCCAGATGGTTGAGAGTATGAAGCCGGGCTCGGTAATTGTAGACCTGGCTGCATCATCGGGTGGAAACTGTGAGTTGACGAAGAATAATGAAGTAGTGCGGTATAACGGGGTATGCATAATAGGTAACAGCAACCTGCCTGGATCTGTACCTGCAGATGCGAGTAAATTATATGGCAAAAACATAGTTAATTTTTTAAAGCTGGTAATTACAGCTGAAGGACAGTTAAACCTGAATTTTGAGGATGACCTGGTTGCAGGTGCCTGTATTACAAATCATAAGGAGGTTGTTAATGACCGTGTTAAAGGAATGGCTGTACATAACTAAAGAGTAGCCATTTTCGTTTAAATAGTAACCATAAAACCAAAATTACCATGGAGAATTTTTTTGTTGGTTTAGAGCACCTGATTTCAGTACAAACTATATACATCGTTATTTTAATGGTGTTTTTGGGAATAGAAGTTATATCTCATGTACCAAGTATTTTGCATACCCCACTTATGAGCGGTGCAAACGCTATACACGGAGTGATAGTTATTGGTGCTATTATAGTCTTAGGCAAGGTTGAAAGCGGTAATGTGCCTGCTTTGGCCATGGGCTTTGCCGCAGTTTTACTGGGCACCCTGAACGTGGTAGGCGGATTTGTAGTGACCGACAGGATGCTTGAAATGTTCAAGAAGAAAAAATAGTAAGCAATAAGGATTCATGTAGTTAAAACAAAATTATGGAAACAGTAATGTCAGACATACTGGCGGCGGCCTATCTTGTAGCAGCAGTCAGTTATATTTTGGGCCTTAAAATGTTGAGTAAGCCGGACACCGCACGCAGGGGAAATACTATAGCTGCTGCAGGAATGGCCATAGCTATTTTTGCCACTATTTTTCTTTATACTGAGAACGGAAATCCGATAGGTAACAAGATCTACATTTTTGTTGCGCTTATTTTAGGAACAGTGATTGGCGTAAGAGCGGCACGCACGGTACAAATGACCCAAATGCCTGAGATGGTTTCGCTATTTAACGGTATGGGTGGCGCTTGCGCTGCTTTGATAGGCGTTATTGAAATATACCATACCCAATCCGGTGAAAAGACCAAGTTGCTGGCTATTTGTGCGGGTTTGGTAATAGGCACTGTATCTTTCAGCGGTTCGATGATAGCATGGGGCAAGCTTACCGGCAGAATAAGCGATAAGATATTTCCGATGCAACAGTTTTTGAATATTGGATTAATGACCGTTATACTGGTTATGGCAGGAGCAATTATATGGGCCCCGGTGGTTAACCCGGTTATGCTTTATATGGAGTTATTGCTTTGCGTTGGCTACGGCATTTTATTTGTGCTGCCTATTGGCGGTGCAGATATGCCCGTGGTTATATCGTTGCTTAACTCGTTTACAGGTGTTGCAGCGGCCTGCGCAGGATTTTTATACAACAACATGGCGATGCTTACCGGTGGTATACTTGTGGGTTCAGCGGGTACTATTCTTACTATTCTGATGTGTAAAGCGATGAACCGTTCATTAACCAATGTGTTAATTGGTGCGTTTAAGGCCAGTGGGCCGAAGGAAGCCGAATCGGAACACGGAGGGCACATTAAAGAGGTTTCTTTATCAGATGCAGCGGTAATGATGAGTTATGCCAAGAAAGTGATGATAGTGCCCGGCTATGGCTTAGCTGTTGCCCAGGCGCAGCATACCTGCCATGAACTTGAAAAGGCGTTGGAAGAAAAAGGTGTTGAGGTAAGATATGCTATACACCCGGTTGCGGGACGTATGCCCGGCCATATGAACGTGCTGCTGGCCGAAGCTGATGTTTCTTACTCGAAGCTGCTTGAAATGGATGAGGCCAACAGCGAGTTTTCGACTACTGATGTGGTTATGATATTAGGTGCCAATGATGTGGTGAACCCTGCGGCCAAGAACAATAAATCATCTCCGATATATGGCATGCCTATACTTGAAGTAGACCACGCGCATGCTGTAATAGTTAACAAGCGTTCGATGAATGCAGGATATGCAGGTATTCAGAATGAGCTTTTTTACGAGCCGCAGACTTCAATGCTGTTTGGGGATGCCAAGAAGGTGTTACAGCAGTTGGTGAGTGAGATAAAGGCGAACTAATTTATATTTATCCCTAAGCGTGGTTTGTGTTACATTTCAAGTGCTAAAGGCAGACCGCTCCCCCCCGCCCTTCGCTTCGCCGGGGTGCACTCTATCGCAGGCGATAGCGAGGGTAATGAATACTGAAGTTTGTGAAAATATATTAAATTCCTTTCCGATCGGGAAATAAATCAGTTTAGTTTTTAGGTGGTGCTACACCGCCGTTCAATGCATTCAGTTTTTGCTGGTACTCGGCTACTTTGTCTTTATCGCCGATGCGTTGGTAAGTGATGATCATGTTTTGCAGGCCGATGGTACTGTTAGGGTATAGCGAAAGCATTTTATTGAGAGTTTCGATATTGTCCTTGTAATCGTTCATCATGCCGTAGCAAATGGCCAGGTTAACCAGCGCTTCGGCTGAAGTGGGTTTTAATTCAACAGCACGTTTCATACATTTCAGTGCATTCTCAAAGTCACCTTTCTGTCCGTAATCGAAGCCCATTTTTTTATTCTCGAGGTATTCTTTATCCAATGCACTTTCGGCTGAAGTAGGCTCTTCAAGCGGTAATACTTTTATATCAAGCCCGGTGTTTTGGCGGTGTTTGTCTCTTTTAGACAGGATATCGTCGTCATAGGGATTTAATTCTACTGCCTTGTTGTAATAGTAGGATGCCAGTTCTTGCTTATCGAGGTTTTCATATGCCAGCGCCAGGCAAGCATAGGTTTTAGAATATTCAGGCGATTCTGCAATGGCGCGTTTACAATAAATAACGGCGGAGTCGAGATGCTGACTGGCATTTACATAAACCGAGGCGATGCCATAGTTGGCCTCCGGGTTAAAATTATCGATCAATAAACTGATGCGGAATTGCGCAAGGCTCTTTTGGTAGAAGTCTTGTTTCTTAACCGGGTCTTTTTCATTATTGCCCTGCTCCATGGTTATAAATGCCAGGTGTAAATGGGTTTGGCATGAGTTAGGCGCAACCTCAACATCGTGATTGTAAAGCGAGATATCATCGTGCCAAACAAAATTTCGCGAAAACGTTTCAGCACTGTATAAGGTGAAAATCAGGATAAGCGGAATAGAGAACGCGATGCGGCCCAGAACGGCGGGTAATTTAATTACAGGTGCATTTAAATCCGTACCGGTTATTTTGGCCAGCAGCCAAACAAGTATGATACTGAAGCCGAGCGCAGGGGCGTATAGCATCCTCTCGGCAAGTATGCCCCCCTTCAATAATACAAAGCCCATGGCAGGGGCCAGGGTTATGCCCCATAATAATAAGCCCAGGTTGAAAGGTGTTTTTTGATTGAAGTTACGGTAAACCACGTATAGCACAGCAACGGCCATGATGATGCCGCCCCAGGTTTGTGGAGAGGACCAATCGGTTGGCGGTAGCTGATTGAAAGCGTAATTATATGAAAGCGGGTAAGGGAATGTGATGAGTTTATTGCACCATAAGAATATCATGAATGAAGACGTAAGTTTGGCGTTAAATACCTCGTAAGGGTAATTTACTGCATCGTGCAGCGAAGCTACAGAAAGGGTGCCCAGCGCCCAGTATTTCTGCACCTGAAAAAGAGCCAGTAAGCCTAAAAAAGGTAAAGTGCGCAGGGCGATCTGTTTCAGATTTAATGGGGTGCTGAAGAAGAGTATAAGGGGGAGAAGGATGATACCGGTTAAGGCAGTTTCTTTTGATAAAAGAGCCAGGTAAAAGAAGAAGCCGGAAAGCAGATAGAAGCCTATGCGTGATGATTGCAGCGCATAAAGAAAAAGAGAAATGGAAATAACCGTGTTTAAAAAGGCCAGTATCTCATCGCGGCTTTTGATGTTGGCCACTACCTCGGTATGTACGGGATGGGCGATAAACAGCAACGTAATAAGAAATGCAAAAACGGGGTTGTACTTTTTAAAAATCTGCATCAGCAAGACACAGACAAAGAAGCCGGTCAGGGCATATAACAGCACATTGCCGAGGTGTTCAACATGGGGGTTGGAGGGGAAGAACTGGTTTTCGATAGCAAAGGTTACCAGCGATAGCGGGCGGTAATAACCCAGGGTAACATTGCCAAAGTGCCATATGTCAATACTGAACAAGGCCGGTATGCCTTTAAAGCCCTGCAGGATGAATTTGTTTTTGGTGATGATCATGATATCATCCAGGGCATATAAATTGGGAATGGTATTGGCGTAAAGCAGAAAGCCGGCAAGTGCACATACTGCAGCCAGCCACCAGTTTGGTTTAAAGGTGGTTTCGGCAGGTTTTGCTTTGGCCGTTTTGGGTGTTGTTTTTTGCTTCATGTACAGGTTGTAATATTACAAAAGAGGAAAAAAATAATTGCAGTGCAAATTTTACACCTGGGGAGATTATCAGGAAACCAAAATACAATTAAAATCAGCTGTTTAGCTTAAAATTTATTATGTTCATTCAATAATATTGCATTAAAATTAAACTATACCCATGACCAGAGAGGAATGGCTTAAACTTAGCGCCGTGTTTGGTGCCGGAGCGTTATTGCCTAAGGGATTATTAGCTCAACTAGTGGCTGAAGAACAATTAAAGCGGAGCGATTTCGGAAAAGATTTTGTGTGGGGTACTGCCTCGGCTGCATACCAGATAGAAGGCGGCTGGAATGAGGATGGTAAGGGTGAGTCTATCTGGGATCACTTTGTGCACCACCATCCGGGTAAAATAAAAACGCATGAAACTGCTGATGTTGCAGACGATTTTTACCACCTGTATAACAGCGATATTGAATTGATGCGGCAGATGCATATTCCGGCTTCGAGGTTTTCGATAGGCTGGAGCAGGGTAATGCCTCAGGGGACAGGGCAGGTAAACCAGAAAGGCATTGATTTTTATAACCGGGTTATTGATAAGTGTTTGAAAGAAAATATTACGCCATGGGTTACCTGCTATCACTGGGATCTGCCGCAGGCTTTGCAGGATAAAGGCGGTTGGCCTAACCGCGATGTAATAAAGTGGTTTGAAGATTACGTTGAAATATGTGCCAAAAACTTTGGCGACCGGGTAAAGAACTGGATGGTGTTTAATGAGCCAATGGCATTTACAGCTTTAGGGTATTTGCTTGGGATGCATGCGCCGGGAAAGTTAGGATTTAAAGGCTTTTGGCCGGCAGTTCACCATGCAGTTATGAGTCATGGGGCAGGAGGCAGGATTTTAAGAAGCCAGGTGAAGGACGCAAATATAGGCACCACTTTTTCGTGCGGTTTGGTAGATGCCTGGAAGGATAAGCCGGCAAACCAAAAGGCGGCTGTGCGCGGAGATGTGCTTATCAATCGTTTATATATTGAGCCTACGCTCGGCCTGGGCTATCCGGTAAAAGATCTGCCCGCGTTAAAGGGCATTGAAAAATATATTAAGCCGGGCGATGAAGAGAAGATGAAGTTTGATTTTGATTTTATCGGCCTTCAGAATTATACGCGCTCGGTAGTTAAATCACTTGCCCTGGTGCCGATGATACATGGAATTAATGTATCAACAAAAAAGCTGGGGCATCCTATAACCGAAATGGGATGGGAGGTTTACCCGGAGGGTATGTATCGTATTATTAAGCAGTTTGCTGCTTACAAAGGCGTGAAGAAAATTATTATTACCGAAAATGGTGCTGCGTTTAAAGATGAAGTAGTGAGCGGAGAGGTGCACGACCCTGAACGGACCCAGTTTTTAAAGGATTACCTGAAAAATATACTGAAGGCTAAAAACGAAGGGATAAATGTTGGCGGGTATTTTATATGGAGCTTTACCGACAACTTTGAATGGGCTGAAGGTTACAGGCCTAAATTCGGGTTGGTAAGTGTTGATTTTAAAACACAGAAACGGGTGGTGAAGGATAGTGGTAAGTGGTTTAGTGAGTTTTTGAAAACATGATGCTGAACACATTTTTTACCGCAAACAAGCAAAAGGCGCAACGTTTTAATACCAGGGGTAATGAAAGAGGGCTTTATAAAAGTTAATGGTATTCAACTTCATTTTGTAGAGGAAGGGCAGGGTGAGCTTGTTATTCTTTTACATGGGTT
>Ga0316224_1004024_pt1 | contig 11457 bp, 12 predicted proteins | sample TBH18013metaG_FD_206254 | JGI IMG/M metagenome (GOLD analysis project Ga0316224, IMG submission 206254) | Freshwater microbial communities from Trout Bog Lake, Wisconsin, USA - TBH18013 | ecosystem: Environmental > Aquatic > Freshwater > Lake > Hypolimnion/Profundal zone | place: USA: Wisconsin...
GACGGCGCGTCTTCCGCGCCACGATGCGCAACGCCATTCACGAGGACGCCGGGGCGGCGGGCGCCGCAGGCGCGGGAGCGGCGGGATCCGCGGGCGCCGTAGGCGCGGGAGCGGGAGCCGCGGGAGCGGGAGCCGCGGGAGCGGGAGCGGGAGTCGGAGCCGCCGTCAGCGTGGTTTTGATGGACGCGATGTTGGCGTGGATGCTGTCCACCGTCGCGTTGATCTGCGTGATGGTGTCCTGCGAGGCGGTCAGGTTGTCGAACAGGGTCTCCGCCACGGCGTTGTTGGACTGCACCAGCGCGGTGTACGCGGCGAACTTCGCCTGGATGTCGCCCTGCAGCGTCGTCAGGCGCGTGAGCGTCGCGGCCAGCGTCAGGCCGTCCAGCTGGCTCTTGAACTGCGCCAGGGACGCCGCCTCCGAGTTTTCGGCGTCGGTGGCGGCCGCGATGGCGGCGTACGCGTCGGTGGACGCGGACGTCACGCCGGCGTCCTTGGTCGCAAAGTCGGCGGCAAACTGGTTGAGCAGGTCGCGCTTGGTGCTGACGAGGTCGCTGATGGTCGGGGTGGCGGTGGCCATCGTGAGGAGGGCTGTCTATCTATGCGCGACATTTTTATTTAAAATCCCACGCGTATCTCACGTGTCGCAAGCGTAAGGACACCTCGCTATATTTTTAAGTTTGTCCACGCGAAACTCGCGCCGCAGTCGCAGCGTAAGTACACCTCGCGATTCGTCGCTTTTTCGAGAAACAAGACACAAAGTCTGCACTCGCGCTGGATGGTCTCGATGTTGGATCGGTTTTGGTTGAATATGCCATGGTGGTGGAGGCCAACGTAGCGCTTCGTCATTTTTTGAATGCGCGCCGCCACCGCGGTGGCGGCGGCGAGCTCGGCGTCGTCGACCGTCTTTCGCAGATCGGGCACGTCGACGTCGACGTCGATTTTGATATTCTCGAACCTTTCGAACTTTTCGGCGTTGCCTTCGTTGGTGGTGTCGCTACTGTCCCACATGTTTTCATCATCGACTGCGACGAACTCTCTGCAGGCTCCGCACCACATGCGAAGTCTATTAATCGAAAGTTTCTGGTTCGGGTTTCTCCAGCACTCGACGCACACGGGGCGGCCGCACACCAGGAAAGAGACGAAGGAGCGCTCCGATCCGGACGTGTAGCGCGCAGGCATGCAATTCACGCACACCAGCAAGTTGGCGCCCATGATGCGCAGCGCGTTTCGCACGGGATGCACGCCCGCGAGCGGCACCACGTCCCGCAGCAGGCGCTCGTCCTCATCGGACAGCTCGGTTTGCGTCGTGCGCAACTTGCGCACGACGATGGTGTGGAAGCGGCAGACGCAGGAGAGCGCGGCGGCGTCGTGGTTGGACAGCTTGTTCACCACGCACTTCCAGAGGTCGTCGCAGATGGTGCGGAACGGCTGGTCGCGATTGTGCAGCGTGGCCAGCTCCGCCCGGCGATATTCGTCCATGCGGGAAGGAGGGGGGGGGGCATAAAAATGCACAGTTGCTTGAAAATTAAATATTTTAAAGTGGGAGATGGTCAATGGAACGGGGGATTTTCGGGAACACGACGGGGGTCGTCGTCGCGGTCGCGGTCGCAGTCGTGGTCGCGATCGCTGGGACGAGGCTGTGGCGGCAGGCTTCGCCGCCGATCCATCGACGCCCTCCTCCTCCTCCCTCGGTGAATCGCGACAGCGACAGCGACAGCGACAGCGACCGCGAAGTCGTCCCGGTGGGCTTCCTGGTGCTGCGCGAAAAGCGCCTCGATCTCTTGAGCGTCACGGCGCACCCGGTTCAGCTGCCGCTGATGCGAGCGCAAGATGGGGCATACTACGCCCTGCCGGACAAGCGCATGGGTGCCAGCGTGAATGCGCGCGTGGTGGACGCGCGCGGCGTCGTCCAAACCGCGCCGACGCTGAACTTCGAGCGAACGCAGCATTTGACGGTCGAGGCGTCGCTGGGTCGGTGCGACGTTTTGCGCACCGGCGACGTGGTGACGGTTCCGGCGTATCAGCACGAGTTCGAGGTCGTGCTGTATTGAACGCAGGATGGGTGACGTCGACGCCACCCTTCGCGGGGCGGCGGTGATCGGCGCCGCCTTCGCGTTCATGAGCGTGGACGCGCTGGTGGTGGAGGTCCTCTACTTGACGTACGGCGTTCGCTCCTTTCAGACCGGGGCGGCGTGGAACGTGGCCGACCTGGCCTGCGTCATGTGCGTCGTGTGCGGCCTCGCGTCCATGGCGACGTGCGCGATGCTGTGGCGGCGGGAACGGAGGGTTGAACTCGCCGTTCTTCCCGAGCCGGTGCACGTGGTGCTGGTGCGTGACTCCGCGGGGAACGTGACGTGCGTGGCCACGTCGTGCGTTCGTGCCGCTTAAAGGGTTCGGACGGGGGAAGGGGGAATGCCCGTGTACGCGCCGCCGTCCGCGCTCGTGGCGCTCGCCGACGCGGCGTCGGCCGCGGACGCGCATCCCGTGGCGCTTCGCTATGGCGCCTTCTGGGGCGGGTTCCTGGGGGACCGGGAGAACAGCCTGCAGTGCTTGCTGCGCGCGCTGCTGTCGGGGCTGGGCCTCGCGGGCCGCACGGCGAACGTGGTGAGCGTGTTTCAGGGCATCATGGACCTGAAGCAGCCCACGTGGAGTCGGGACGGCGAACACGTGTTCGTCGCCTTCTCGGGGGAGCCGTTTTATTTGCCGCCCGAGTGGTTCGACGTCAGCCTCATCATGGCGCCCGAGGACCCGGCGCGCGGCGTGGTGTGCCTGCCGAACTTCGCCACCAACGCGCACGAGTTCGGGCTGTGGCCTGCGCTCGCGGCGCCGCGCCCCACCGTGACGTTGAGCGACCGACGGTTTTGCGTGTTCGTCGTCAAGAACGGGAGCGCGCGCGTGCGGAACGCGTTCATGGAGATGCTGAGCGGCGAGTACAAGCGCGTGGACAGCGCCGGCGGCTTCCGCAACAACATGCCCGGCGGGCAGACCGCGCCGGAGGACGCGGTGACGTACGGCGATCGTTACTTCCCCTTCTTGGCGCGCTACAAGTTCATGATCTGCTTCGAAAACTCGAAGCATCCCGGGTACGTCACGGAGAAGCTGCTGAACGCGTACCTGGGGGGCACCGTGCCGATCTATTGGGGCACGCCCGAGGTGTTGACGTGGCTCAACCTCAATGCGTTCCTGTTCCTGGAGGACGAGAGCGAGGACGCCATGCGCGCGCTCGTCGCGCGCGTGAAGGCGCTCGACGCCGACGACGCGGCGTACGCGGCCATGCACCGGGAGCCGCTGCTGCGCCCCGAGGGCGTGCCGTCGGAGTGGACGCTCGACAGCGTGCGCGCGCGCGTGCGCGCCGCGCTCGCGCGCCGCGGAAAAGTGGCCTCATGAGTAAGATGCGCGTCTGGACTGCCGCCAAGGTGTTCGCGGGGGTGGCCGTGTACGTGGCGGTGTCGGGGTGTCCGCGCGTCGGGCGCGGCGCGTGGCCTGCCCGTCGAATCCGATCGCGATCGTGTTGCTTGCGATGCTACTTGACCAGGTGATTTTGCTGCCTGCATTTTTTAGGTCTTCGGCCGAGATGGAAGGCGTCCGTTACGCGGAACAGCTCGTGTGGTCGCCCGCCGGAACCATGCTCGCGGTCCGCGAGCAGCGACGCGTTCACGTGTGGCGCGTGACGGGTTTGGACGCGACGCCGATCGCTCTGCCGGCCTTCGAGGCGGCCCCGCGGACCCTCGCCCTCGCGTTCGGGGACGGGGACGAGCTGCTGGTCCTCGTGATGCAAGACCTTCGTCGCGCGCGCGTCCACGTCCTCCGCGTGGCCGAGGACGAGGCGACCCTCGTGGGGAGCAGCCCGTGGCTCGAAGTGGAGGCGCGACACGAGTTCGAGCACGGCGCGTTTGGGCCAGGCGCGACCGCTCGCTCGTACCGGGTCGCGTTGGCGGGGGACGGCAGAAAGCGTCGCACGTGGGCGCGGGTGTGGGAAACCACCCCGGCAGAATCGTGGCGGCCGCTGTTCGCGACCGTCCTCTCCTCGCCCATCATCGCGGCGGTCCGTCTCTCTTCGTGCGCGGTCGCCGTGCAGACCACGACCTTCGCGAGGAGCGGCGACGCGGACGACTTCTACCACACGGTGCACGTGTTCGATGTCGCGACCGGGGCCCACCGGTTTACAGTCGCCAACCCCGAGGGGGACCGGCTGTTCGAGGACTTCTTGTGGGCGTCGGACGGCAGCGCGCTGGTCGTGCTCGACCGGCAGGTGCGCGTGCTGGACGCGGCGACCGGCGAACCGCTCCCGCTTCCGCCGATGCCGCCGGTTCGCGCCCTCGCGTCGTGGGCGGGAGGCGGCTTCGCGGCCCTTCACAACAACGCGTCGGTGTTGTCGTGTGTGACCGTGCGCGACGGCCAAGTCACTTCCCGCGCGTCCCGGGTCGATGCCAGCCCCCTGTCGAGGGTCCTCGCGGCCGTGGCGCCCGCCGGAAACGTCGTCGCCATCTCCGAGATATTCATGGACGCCGTGCACACGTTTCGCACGCGGCTCGAATCGGTGTAAAAAAAATGAGTTTTCGTGCGATCCCTGTGCCACTTTCCATGGCCGACGAGGAAACCCCCCTCGTCCGCTACGATCGGGCGAAGCGATCGCTCGCAGACGCGGAACGCGCGTGCGCAGATGCGCGTCTCGAGGAGCTGTTGGCCTACCGCGCGCTGCCGTTGGCGCTGCGGGAGCAAGGGTTCGGGACCCTCCCCGAGGAGCTTGTGCGGATGATATGGGACCGCGTGGTCGACCAGGCGGCGACGGTCTCGTTCCGGTCGGTGTGCGTGTCGTGGTACGCCGCCGTGCCGAAACGGCGGCGTGTGTTCCCCGGCGCGGGGGGCGGCACGCGGTGGTCGATGGGACGCCTGGGCGGTGGCCTGCTGCTCCTGCCGCGCCTTGGCCGCGTGTTCGACTTGACGGCGGCCGGTCCGGGAAACGACGCGGTGGAGCCTGTCTTTCAGATCGATTACGGGGGAGCGGAAGCGGGCCGTGACGGATATGGGCCTGCCGCCAATCTGTCTCCCACCGGCCGGACGCTCGTGTACCAGCGGCACACCTGGCCGCGCGCGGTGGAATTCGTGTGGCACGACCTTCGGGCCGCCGGGGCCGAGATGGGGCGCGTCTCCTTTGTGTCGACGGTGGCCAAACGGGTGGAGGCGGTGGCCGACGTCGCGGGCGTGGCATCGTTCGCCGTCGTTCAAGACCGCGTGCACGGGTGGTTGTGGACGATCCCACACACCAGGGCTCACCCATCCAGCATCCTTGCGTTTGGCGGAGGCGTCGCCGTCGCGTCGGACGGCGACGTGTTTTCGATCGCGACGGGCGAACGCCTGCGCAACCCCTTCGACGACGACGCGCGTCCTTTCAAACTCGCGACGTGTGCGGAGGACGGCAGCGTCACGATGTACACGTATGACGACCGGGAGATCACAAAGAGGCGCTTCACCGCCGGCAGGCGCGCGGAGCCTGAGCGGGTGTCGGGCCCAGGGGGCGCGTTTTGGCACCAGGAGTGGACCCACGCCGTGACGACGGCCGACGGTCGTCTCCTCGCCTTCTTCATGGGCAACGAATTCGTGGTCCTGCGCGACCTGCGACCGGTCGCGCGGTATCGGCTTTCGTGGAACAGCTTCTTGTGCGATGACGGCGACGTTTCGATCGATTCCGCCCGGTTCATGCACGTGTGCACCAGCGACCAGCAGGGCGACTGCGTCGTGTGGACCTTCCCCGTCGACGCCTTCATGCGCGCGCCATTCCTCGATTAATCGATTTAAACCTAGCTGCGTTTTTATAACAAACATCGATTATTATGTTGATCATCGACGTGCGCGAGCGAGCGGCGATCGTCGCCGCCGAGGCCACGGGCCTGGCGCACGAGACGCGCTCGTTGGACGTCGGTGACTTTCATATCGCGGTGGGCGAGGGCGAGGGCGCGCTGGCGGTGTGCGTGGAGCGCAAGACGTACGCCGACCTGCTGGCGAGCATCCACGACGGGCGGTTTCGCGAGCAGCGCGACCGCATGCGCAGCACGTTGGGCGCGCGGCGCATGGCGTACGTGCTGGAAGGGTTTCCGGCGCGCGTGGCCGAGTGGGACGCCGGCGCGCTCACCGCGGTGCTGCACATGGCGCACCGCGACGGCATCGCCATCGCGCGCACCGCGGACGTCGACGACACGGTGCGCTACGTGGCGGCGCTCGTCCAACGCGTCGCGGCCGAGCCCGACAAGTACCAGGACGCAGGAGGGGCGGGGGCGGGGGCGGTGGAGGGCTACGCGGCCCACCTCCACGCGGCGAGCGTGTGCCGCAAGAAGGGCGCCAACGCCACGCCCGCGTCGGCGTTTCGCCTCATGCTGTCGGCGGTGCCCGGGGTGTCGGGCACCATCGCCGCCAACGTGGCGGCCAAGGCGGGGTCCCTCGCCGCGCTGATGCGCGAGCTGCTGGCGCTCCCGGACCACGCGGGGCGCGTGGCCTACCTCACCGACGTGGACAAGGTGGGCGCCAAGAAGGCGGAGGCCATGCTGGCGTGCATGGGGTTCGAGTAAAAAAGATGATCCCTACGATAGGTAGGGATGAAGAAGACGCCGCGGGCACTGGCAGGAGGGAGGCCAGAGTCCGCGTTTAATTGCGTGAAAGGAACGATTAAACCGAAAGAATACGACCCTGGAAAGCTGGAAAACCCAAACCAGTTGTACACTATTGTATTGAACGATTATACGTCTACTACTTACAAGTGCGAATATATATATATTGACTTAAACGACCCAGCGTTACAGAAGGTTAACGGAACAATCTGGTATATGATCGAATGTTGCGGATTCCATATTGGGGAGAAAGAAGAGCCGCGGCAAAAATATAAGTTATATGTGATCGACAACAATATATATTTACAACACTACGCGACCCAGACGTATGAAGAAAACGAGGACGACAATTCAGAAATAAAACTCGGCAAGATAATAAAACTTTTCGACGATCAACAACGTGTGTACACCGTCAGACAAATTTTGCACTATGGCACGGGCTTCAGCGCATGCCCCCGGTTAAATGGGGGAGCCACCCATCGGCGGAACAACAAGACGTACCGAGTCCACGTGGGGACACGGGGTGGACGCTACATCGTGGTGGACGGCAAAAAAACATACATTTAAACGGCCACGCGTTCGCGGAGTTCGGCCTTGAACGCCCGCGTGCGCGCCATCACCCGCGCCTTTTCGGCTTCCGACGAGTCGACTTCTGTCGCCGGGGACGCGTACGTGACCGTCCAGGTCACGTTTTTGCTGTGGCGGCCGACCCACGTCGTGCTGTCGTGCGACGCGAACACCACCTCGCCGCCCAGCCCAAAGTCGTCGGACCCGCACTCCCAGAAGGACGACGTCATGAGCGCGTCGGGGACGAGGCTGATGCAGTAGAACCCGATGGGGCCGCCCGGCGTGTAGAGCGAGCGCTTGAGGAGGTTGCTGACGGGGTCGCCGACGGCCTGGGTCGGGCTCACGCACGCCGCCATGTCCGCGTCCATGGTGACGAACACGTGCGTGTGGTCGGGCACGGGGCGCAGGCCGAGCGATCGGAGGAGCGCGCTGTCCGGGGGCAGCGCCACGACCGCGGTGGCGTAGTACTTGGAGTGCGCGAGCAGGGCGCGGAACAGGCGCGCCGGGTTGGCGTCGGCGGGCACGAGGTGCGCCGGAATCACCATGCGCGGCGACGTGTACTCGACGTTCACCGCGGGCAGCGCGTGCGTGCTGACCAGCGCGCCGCCGCGGCCGACGATCCAGCCCACGAGCGAGGCGTTCTGGCGCGACCCGTAGCTCATGACGACGAAGTCGCCGGGCTCGAGGGCCGGGGCCAGGCGCGCGGCGATGCGCTTGAGCGCCGCCATCTTGTCGGCCAGCGACGTCGCGCGGGCCAGGGTCGCGTCGGTCGGGAAGTCGAAGAGTTCGTCGCACCCGTTGCCGTAATCGTCGTAGCCGGGCCCGCGCCCGACCACCTTCGGCGGGCGGTCGGCGGACCACGGGACGAGGTCGGCGAGGTCCATGGTAAAAAGTGTGCGCTCACGAAATATTTTTTTGCCAAAGGGAAAGGTGGACGAACCGAAGCGTGACCGGGAGGAAGTCTGTCCACCCGCGAAGGTGGTCGAACGCGGGGTTGTGCGTTTGCCGCAAGCTGTGGTCGAACGCGGGATGGGTCGGCCACCCGCCGTCGCCGCGAGGATCACGAAACCACACGCATGCGATGAGCGTGGCCCAAAGGAGGCTGCCTTCGATAAACATCCCCCGCGATTGTTTTCAACACGGAAACGGACTCATTTTTTTGCGCCGGTCGGGACGCACAGCGTGACGGTGTAGCGGACGGGCACGGGCGTCGCGGCCTCGATGGCGCGCAGGCCGACATCCGCCGCCGCCCGACACGCGTGGAGGCACACGCACAGGGGGCAGAACGCGCAAAAGCAGCACATTACGGGAAGCATGCACTCGGGATCGCGGGTGGTGTCGGAGACGCAGTTGTCACACGTCGACATGCATCGCGAGGCGCGCACGGCGCAGGACGCGGTCAGGTGCTCGACGGCGATCACGCGGATGTTTTCCGCCGCGAACGTCGCCGTGAGGTGCTTGGCGACGAGGCTTCCGTGCTCGTAGTTGCGCGCGTCGGTGGGAAGCGCGTGGTGCGACACGCGCGCGACGACGGTGCACGTCACGCTGGTGGGCGTGACCGCGTCGAAACGGTCGGCGCGAACCTTGGCCGCCAGCAGGTCGTACACGCGCTGCGCGTCGTCCTGGGTCGTCGCGAGGAAGTCTTCGCGCGCCTTGACGTCGGCGGCGCGCGTCGTTTCGTCCTGTGCGAGCTTTTCGGCGCTGGCGCGCTCCATGCGCTGCACGACGGCGGCGTCCATGCGGAATGGGTGAATGCGACGGGTTAAATCATTTTTTGGCCACGGGGCGCCCCCCCCCCAAAAAAAAAAAGGTCCGGGCCAGGAATCGAACCTGGGCCCTCTCATGGAAAGTGAGAAATTCTACCACTAGACTACACGGACGGGGCACGTGCATGTGTGTGTTGGAAGAGGAGAAGGCCACGCGCGGTATTTACAGCAGCAAGGGGCCCAGCAAGTGGCAGCTCCCGTAGTACAGGAACCCCCACGAGAAGGTGACGGGCGTGGAGGCGCGCCAAATGGCGTACGCGTACGCGCCCATCGCGGTTCCGAAGATACCATACATGGGCGCGTACCGTGCGATTCGCGCGATTCGACGGGTCCACGCGTTGTGGTCGCGGCCGTCGCCGTCCTTGGTCGTGGCCGGAAAGGCGATGCGCATTCCCACGAAGTACTTGAGCACGGTGAGGGTGAGGCTGAAGGGGATGCTGGAGAAGAAGAGCGTGATCAGGGGGAAGTACAGGACCTGGTTCCGCGCGAACGCGGCGAGCGGGGGTCGGGCGAGGCGCAAACGCCAGTACAGCACCGTGTCCGCCAGCGTGCCCAGCCCGCCGAACACGATCAAGCAGGTGAGCATGACGTTGATCGACGACACCATGTAGCGCGCGAAGAACGCCTGCAGGTACAGGGAGCCCGCGGCCTCGAAGGCGACGACGTACGCGCTGGACGCCAGCGTGAAGAACGTCGACAGGTAGATGAGGAGGCCGACCTTGTGGGTCCATGGGATGTGCCCGTTCTTCAGGTACGCGAGGAGGTGGGCGGAGAGGGGCGAGCGCGTGGCCCACTGGGCGAAGGGGGTGAAGCACATCTCGCACGCCCCGTACGCGAACCGGTTGAACTTGACGAGCTCGTCGTCGAAGCACAGCGAGATGCCCTCCTCGAAGGCGTCGGCGTCGGCGTCGGCGTCGGCGTCGGCGTCGGCGTCGTGGAGGGAGTACGCGGCGAGCTTGCCGAACCGGCCTCGCTGCGCCAGCCGCATGGTCATGTCGAAGTCTTCCGACACCGCGTCCTCCGACCACGTCCCGCAGTCGCGCAGGTGCGACCACCGGATGAACGCGTTGTGGCCGACCAGCGGGCACATGTCACCGAGCGCCGAGCTCACCAGGAGGCCGTAGAGGTAGATCTTCAGCGTGAAGTGGGCGAACATGCGCTCCCACAGCGTGCGCGTCTGGAACGCGAAGGGACGCGTGAAGTGCTGGACGTACGGCATGTCCGCGTCGCCGAACTCGCCGAGCGTGTCCGCCATGCACGTTTTGGGCACGCGCGTGTCCGCGTCCAGCAGCAGCAGGACCGTGGTGTCGCGGAACGCGTGGGCGTGGGCCTTGTACGCGTGGTTCAGGTTGCCCGCCTTCTTGAACCGCCCGGCGCGCGGCGAGCGCGGGCGGTCGACGACCGCGATGTCGTGGGCGCGGTAGTACGCGCGGCGGTCGGCCTTCTCCTGCTCGGAGATGGCGTCGGTCTGGAGGCCGTCGTCGCACACGAGGAGCGTCACCTGGCCGCCGCGCTGTCGGAAGTCGTCCATGGCCGCGGCCACGCTCTCGAGCGTGGGGACGAGGACGGCGCGCAGCGATTCGGTGTACACCGGGATTTGCACGACGACGTCGGGCCACGCGCGCGCGTCCGCGGGCAGGCGCGGGGCCGCGACCGTGAAGGTGGCGGAGTTGGTGGAGAAGGGGGCGACGCTTCCGACCAGGAGGTACAGGCTGTGGACGGCGGTGCGCACGGCGAAGGACGCGAAGAGGAACCCGATTGGGATGAAGGCGAGGACGGCGAGCCCCGCGTAGTCGAAGGGGGCGCGCGCCGCGATGGTCGTGATTGAGGCGTAGAACGACCACCCCATCCCGCCCGCGCACACGAGCACGGTGGCCGCGTACACGCGGTGCATGCCATGCTGCGTGAAGGTGGGGTGGGAGGAGCCCGACCCCGACTCGGACTCGAAGCCAACGGCGTCTTCGTCTTCGTTTTCGTCTTCCGAGTCGTTTTCTCGAAACGGGACCACCCGGGTCACGTGGGGCGTGGGGAGAGGGCTGTAGTACACCGTCGACGCCACGGGGTCGATGGTGACCCCCATTGCCCTTAAATGTATATTTTGTTCTTTTGGACTAAAATGTAGCGTCCGCCGCGTTTGCCATGACGCACGACGTAGGACCTATTTTTATACTTATGTGTGGTCTTGCTGCCACCTAACGCGGCGCTAGCCATAGACGTCTCGACTTCATCAAGTCGTGCCCCCATTTTTTGTTGGTCAATGAATGAAATGCATTCGTTTAGTGGTTTATTACACTGGTTCCTAAATAAAATGGGACAGTAAATATAACATTTTATGTGGTTTTATTTTATTACACATATATAAGAGCGCATACTTAAAATGTATGGAATTGACCGTTAAATACAAGGCAATTGTGCATTATGAACATTTTTTACATAGTTTACGCCGTGTTGCTGCAATTTATAGTATTTCGAAATCTTCATTATCAAGGTGGGTTCGATCAAATTCAACTACAGGTAGT
>Ga0316224_1004025_pt1 | contig 11455 bp, 9 predicted proteins | sample TBH18013metaG_FD_206254 | JGI IMG/M metagenome (GOLD analysis project Ga0316224, IMG submission 206254) | Freshwater microbial communities from Trout Bog Lake, Wisconsin, USA - TBH18013 | ecosystem: Environmental > Aquatic > Freshwater > Lake > Hypolimnion/Profundal zone | place: USA: Wisconsin...
AAAGTATCTTCCCCACCTTTATCATTATCGAAGTAGGTATAGACTTCTTATACTCCGCAGCCTTTATATAGGCAAGCCCCCTGCCCCGCATAGATATGGAATTAAGGATAAGGACACTATTCCCGGTCTTTTCGTCTCCATACAAAGTTAGGCAGCTTAAAAAATCCATAAAACCCTCAAATACCGCTATATGCTGTTTAGAGCCACTCTCAAACAGGGTAATGTCTTTATCCCCAATGCACCCCTTAAAAACACTGCTCCGCAGTTCCCAACCGCCGGATCGGTTCGGGAAACCCAATGCAAAATATTGCTTGCCATCCACTTCATAAATAATTTCTTTCAGGTATTTGTAGGCAACCTGTTCCGAAATCCCCCGTTCCTTCACATAGTTCTTCAGGGCATAGTTATAGATAGGCTTGGTTTCTATAACATTCCCCTTCCCCGGCTTATCACTGTCAAACAATGTCCGGTTATATCTATCCTTAACCATCTCAATTTTATGATTGCTGGTTTTATTGATTAGCCCGGTAGTGTCTAAGTAAGATAAAGCATTTTTGAACCGCCCGCTCCGCGCGTCCTTTGAAAGGACATTATTACCGCGCGAAATCACAACCTTTGTACCTCATCACAAAATCTATGATGTTGCCCCAGCCCCGTCCCCAAAATCATACCAGACATTATCGCTCAGTTTTATTTTGAAACATGCCGTTGTCTCATTCCGGAAAGGTGAAAAATACCAAACCTCATCGCCCGATTAGCGCACATCTGCAGGCCCGTATGCACCGTCTTATGTACATTGATCCGTTCAGAATATTCATTGAGCAGAAAATAAGCCGGAATATTTTCTTTTATTTCTTTCACCTGGTTATATCGGGTAAAAAATTCGTCCATAGTCCGGAAATCATGAGCGCCAGGCCGGATAGGAATTATAAGCAGATCACTTGCCAGGATAATCCGTGTAGTCATTTCAGAAAGGGAAGGGGTGCCGTCAATAATAATTATATCATGGTCGTTGTGCAGTTTATCCACAGCCTTATTGAGTGCCTTGGCATCTGTAGCACCAACAGCCAGCACTTCCGGCAGGTTTTCATCCCTTGCGCCATACCATTTCAGCGAACTTTGGTTAGTGTCCGTATCCACAATACAAACCCTGTAACCCATATGCGCAAAGCACACAGCAAGGTTAATGGAAATAGTAGTTTTCCCGACCCCGCCTTTTAAATTTGTAATGCCTATTCTCATACCCACTGCATACAACAGGGCAGGGGGCTAATGCAATCAATAAATACGCGTTGCAGTAGCTACGGCATTATGAAAATACTGCATAGTGGGATTACTGCAACAGAGGATTGCTGTAAATTATTTACGGCGTATTGAGTATACTGCTTGTTTGGATTGGTTTGATTGATTAAAGAGAACCAAAGTTATTAACAAAAGTGGATTTCTTTTTTTATTATTAAAAATTGATTGAATAAATTTGAGGTTTTACAATCTACAAATCAATGTGGTTAAAGATAGTTTATAATGAAAATGACATTGCAAATTGGCATGAAAAGTCTGAAAAAATTTCGGTCTTTTTAGAAGATTCGCATAGTGTTATTATTCCAAATACATCGAAATCTTTTCGAGTAAGCACAGTTTTTCCATTGATTCCTGATAACAAAAAAACGACTATTGACAACTGCATTATTCTTTTTTTTAGTTTTCCGAACGCTTATTGCGTGCTAGGTAGAGTTGAAAAGAAAGGTAGTAAAGAATTAAAGGAATCGACATATTTTTCCCTTGGATTATGTTCGGTAATTTTATTCTTAGAAAACGAGGATTTATTAATTGAATTTAAACAAATTATTGAGCAACAGGAAGTTGCTTCAGAACGTTGGGATTTAAAAGGAGATAAGATTAGCAAAATAGTGTATGAACTGAATGCCAATTTAGAACCTATTGTACATCCCGATATTTCGGCAGATTACAGTATACTGAATATTACAGAAAGAGCAATAATTGATGAATTTAGGATTTGTATTAATCTACTTATGATCAAGCTTAACCTTCACATGAGTGAAGAGCGGAATAAGTTCAAGGCTTTGGTCGAAGCAGTAGATAGCATGGTTAAAGAATTAGTTTATTTGCAATCTGATGGAGAAATACCGGCTACATTAAGCGAGTATTCAAAAGAAGAATTATTTAATAGAAAACTAAAAAATAGCATTTGGCATCAAAATTTAGGTAGAATAATCCAAATAAATTCCGCTCTTTCTTATGTTTCCACCCAAGCATTTTCAGGGGCAGTACCAATATTAGAAAGAAGGAGTTTGATTAGACGCAATAGTCTCTTAGGAACAGGAAGTACAATATTGGCTTTAAATAGAATATCTGGTTTTATTGAAAAATCATTTGAGTTAATTGACTTTCAAGATGTTATTACTAACAAGTTAAGTAGTACGCCGCCTTTAAAGGACTCCATCCCATTTCCAAGCTATGATTGTAGTGATTGGTCTCTCGGCTCACTAAACACATTTTCTAAAAACAATACTACAGAGCCATCTTTTGGCAAACTCCCATATTTCAGCGGAAGACTTGGTTTCCGAGAAACAGAATTCTCAATTGCCGCCGCTCTCCAATCAATAACAAGTGGGGCAAGTTTGGAATGGAGTCTTATGACATTAACACATGAAATGCTGCATGGTCATGTACGAATTATTATAGACTCTATTTTTTACGGAAGCGACAATGGCAAGGCGGAAGAAGAACACGCTCAATTTTATAGAAAATTCAAAGATCGGATAGAAAGGCGGGATACAAAAGAAGTCCAAATTGACTCTATTCGAAATCTCATTTTGAGTTATTGTACTTTGACTGCTTCTCACGGATCGATTTCTAATTTTCCAAAGGATAAATGGCAAGGTGCAACCATAAAACTATTACCTGAGGAAACTTTATGGAAAACCTTTGCAATTGAAAACCGTGATCTAAGCGAGATCTTCGTCCATATACTTGATTTGCATTATTTTTATGCAAGCAGAATATCAATTTACATTCCACTAATTTGGTGCTCTTGGCTTTCTGTTCCCCACATTAACGGAGACCTAAGGCAATATATATTAAGAAGCTTACTAACAATTGCTTCAACAATTAAACATCCAGCCAATGAAAGATTTCAAACTTCAATAAGAATATTTTTTGATGTAATGTCAAAATATAATGAAAAACTAGAATCTCATATTATTAAGGAGGTTCTTGATATACTGCAAAATGATAGCCTTTTAATGGCAAACTATTTCCCCTCTTTTTGGATTTCTCTTTGTATAGTTGACCTGGTAACTGAAGTTTTTTACTGCCCGGCAATTCGTACTGAACTTTTTAAAGATCAATTTGTATCTTGGGCAAGTGATGAAAAAGATGAAGATGAGGTTGAGCAAAAATTTGTGTATAATTTGCCAAACGGTTTTAATGATGAAATTATCGAAGCACCACTTTCATATCTTCTTGATCGAATGATAAAGGAATTGGATTCAATGAAAGATTCTGATTTAGAAAGAGAAACTGCTATTCAATTTTTGGCTTTAAATTCAAAACAATAGCGATTATGACAAAACAAAGCTATTTCGATTTAACGTTGGTTAAAAGGTATTTTCACCTAATCACGTTTAAGCCTGAAAAGAAGTATACTTTTTCTTCAATGTTAACTGATTTGGAAGCATCAGTGAAAAAAAATGTTTTTTACTCTACCATTCTAAATTTCAATGTTGTTGAGGCTGAAATTATTTCCAATATGCCTTTTTTTGGTGGCGAAGAAGATTTTTCAGTTTTGCAAAATGGACAACCTCCATATAAATATGAAATACTTTTAGTAAACATGCCTGACCTTAACATGTTTACTATTGGGTTTCCTTTCAAGTTATTGGCGAAACTTTCCTTGGATAAATTAATTAATTCGTATAAATTATTGTCTTTTGGTAGTTTCATCAAATGTGATGTCAATAATTTATTGATTAAAAATTATAAAAATGATTTATCATATGATAATTTCTTAGCCTATTTCTCTGGGCTTGATTTAATATTTCCAGGTGAAACAAAGATCAATTCTGTAAACCTAGATGGCGAAAAACCTTTAGAATCACCCTTATTTATTGACGTATTTAAGGATCAGTTAAACGACAAGAAATGCCATTTAGAGCGCTGTTCTATAAAATGTCGTTTACAGTTCCCAAAGGATGGCATACCTAAAACTCAAGCAAATTTTCACATAGATATGTTTGGTAATTATAAATTTTATTTGCATGGTTCAGGAAAAAATATTTTTGTTGTTCCTTTTCTTTTCTCCTTACTTTTTGAAAAAGGCTGTTTACATTCAACTTTAAATAACCCCATAAATCGATTAAAAGATGTATGAATTTGACTATTTAAAGGATTTAGGGAATGCTAAAACTTATTTAGCGGATCATTTAACAAAAGGAACATTAGTTTTGTTCCTTGGTGCGGGCGCATCAACCGGTTTCGGTTTACCAAATTGGTTTCAATTGATTGAGTACCTTAGAGATAAATCTGGCCTTCCCTATATTTCGAATTACGCTAGCGCAGAAGATTTACAAAAAGCAGCAGATCAGGTTAAAAATAAAGTTGGGGAAGAACGTTTAAAAGAATTAATAGAAGAATGTCTGTATAAAGATATTGACACTTCGATTGCAAAATCTTTAAGTAATAAATTGCTTGTTTCCGTTTCAGCACTTTTAATGGGCAGTAAAAGAGGCCATATAAGCAGAGTGGTCACTTTGAATTACGATAACATGTTGGAGTGGTTCTTGTCGATTTTTGGGTTTGTGGTAAAGACGGTCTCAGCGCTTCCAGACTTAGAAGGATCGGAAGACGTTAGGATTTATCATCCGCACGGTTTTATTCCTAATCCAAATGCTGGGCAGTCCAAAAGTAATTTTATAATACTCGGTCTTGCTTCGGCAAACCGCAGACTTGGCACCCCTGGAGATGCATGGTTTGAAATGGTAAGACACATTCTAAATACAGGAGTATGTCTGTTTGTAGGGATGTCGCCAGCAACCCTTTCAGACAGAGCTTTAGCACCGTTATTCCAAACTGTAGGTGAAGAACATGTTGGTAAACGTCCTTTAGGAATTTGGATAGTTGGTCAGAACATTACTTCCGACGTAGAGCAAGAATATGCTTCCAATAATATTATTCCAATACAATTAGCGTCTCATGATGATATTCCTGAATTTATTTTAGAAATCTGTCAAATCGCAAGGAAAAATATTTTATAGGCACTATTTTTATTGCTTTTCTTTATACCTTTGCAGTCCTTTTTGAAAACCGATGAGAGTGTTGAGAATAATACGAAAATTTGAAAGATTCCACTTTAATGGAATTCCCGAACAACCAGAACATACTTGGGAACGGGATGGGAATTCACATATTGCGATGAGACAAACGGGTAAACCTCAGTCTTCACAAAACAACTCCGAAAAAAATGACGATGCGGTCTCTATTGGCTCTTTAACTTATAATTTTGACAAGGATCAAGCCGAGTTTGTTTACAACAATGAAATTTTTGAATAGATAAAACCCCAAAGAAGCAATTCATTTAATTAAATACGAAAGTCGCTACAATGGCGGCTTTTTGTATTTTGGCTATTATATAGACTTGTGATTATTTTATTCGATTTCTTCAATGCTATTTTCCCTTTCAGCTCTCCTGAATATCAATATCCCCCACAAACAAAGCCTCATTATCCTCACTCGCATCAGTGCCAGAGTGCATTTTAATAAACCGCACCCTAAACGCCACCAGGTAATCAAACAATAGCCCCAAGTTCCTGCCGGTGATTTTTATTCTTTTAGTAGTTGCTATGATGGTTCAGTAAAAACTCACCATGACAAGTTGATTGTACCATCAAACAGCACTTCCATAATGTAGGAATAGGGCAGCGCCCTTCTTTTAGTCTCACTTAGCCGTAAATCAAGGCAGGCGGGCAGGTTGCGTAAATTATCCGTCCCGAAGAAATCGGAATTAACGCCCTCTTCCTGCAAATCGGCCACCCCATTTTCGTTAGCCTCAATACTATTTTGTCTTTCCTTCTCCTTTTCCCGGAGCCTTTGTAACGCTCCTGATAAACATTTGTAATAAGTTCCATTGAATAAATGTTATTGGTCTGAAATTTCACGTTGGCAGTAATCCTTATTTTCTTCCCCTTAATATGCTGCTGGAAAATAAGAATGTTTCCTTGTAGTTGAATTTACTTAAAATACAAGATGATTTAGAGAACCCAATTAGGTCCTAAAATGTTGTAGTATTGTTGTAGTAAAACAAAAAAGCCGATTCTCACGAACCGGCTTTTTCTTTGTAACTCTTTGATTTTCAGTGCCCCAGACGGGAAGGTTATCGAACCAGTTGATGGAAATATTGAAGAGGTTGAGTGCATATCATTAGAATAATCATACATATTCTAAACCCCACTTATACAATTCTGCCAGAATTGGTTCTAACTTTTTTCCTTTCTCAGTTAAAAAATATTCGACTGTTGGGGGAATCGTTGCAAATGCTTCTCTGACAATGATTTTATTTTCCTCCATAGACTTCAATTCTTTAACCAACATTCTTGTATTTATGCCTTCAATGGATCGTTCCAATTCCTTAAAACGTTTCTTACCTTCCAAAAGAGAATAGACTATTGAAAAAGCCCACTTACCACCTAAAATATCCAAAACTGTTCTAATCGGACAATTATTTTCATTGATTATTAAAATAGTTTCCTTGCTAACTACTTGATTATCCATTTTACTTTACTTTATGTCACTACTATACATTAGTGTAACTACTTGCAAAAGTAAAGTAACTTTGTTTTCTTTGCAACTTAATTTTCAAAATAATACTAAAAATGGTAAACAACAATGTAATTCAAGTCCAACCAAAAGTTGGCAAAATGGCAAAGGCTGGAGCTTTATTTTTAATTTTATGGGGGATTCTTCATATTTGGGTAGGAGCTGAAGGTACACATCAATATTTCGCAAGTGATGTTGGCTCTTTATGGAAAATGCTAATTGGTGGTAAAAATGCACCATTTGAAGCATTTCAAATTACAGCAGATACAATAACTGCCAATGCACAAAAGCATTTGATATTAAATTTTTGTTTGGATGTTGGTGGATATGGTGTATTAGGAATTATTTTGGCATTGTTAATTTACAAAAAAGGTTCTTGGTCTGCTTATTTCATTGCATTAATTGTAATAGGTATTTGCGATCTAAGTTTTGCGTTCTCAATGGTAACTTCAGGTATTATTGAATTGAATTGGGGAACAGTTAGTGGCCCAATTATTTGGGTAGTTGCCATAATTTTAATTCCTTTTGGTTTACCAAAATTTCATCCTAAAACAATTCTAAATTAAATAATAGATAGAATACAATACTATGGTTCGAACTTCCTGTTTGGGTCAAATATAAAACCCGCGACCAGCGCGGGTTTTATTCTATGTGCCCCAGACGGGAATCGAACCCGTACTCGCATTGCTGCAAACAGGATTTTAAGTCCTGCAATAAATGGTTTAATATGGTTCAATATGTAGTATAAGTGATTGATTGTCAGTTAAATTAACAAAATATTGATTCATTTATATTTGGGTAAAACCACGAAATGTTGTAGTATTGTTGTAGTAAAAATCTGCTACAACATGGCAAACGTAAGGATTATTTTAAGAAAGGAAACTAAAAAAGACGGTACTAATCCGTTGGCAATACGCATTACAAAGGACAGAAAATCTTCCTATATCTATCTGGAATATAGCGTCAAAGAGACTGATTGGGATACAACTAATCAGCGAGTAAAGAAATCACATCCTAACTCGGCCCGGCTGAATAATTATCTCATTAAAAAGTTGGCAGAAGCGAATGATAATTCGCTGGAATTGGAAACCAAGAAGACCCTGGTTACAGCTAAAGCTGTTTCTGAAAGTATAAAACCTAAAACTAAAGCCAGTTTATTCGAGCAGGCAGATCTTTATATAAAACGATTGAAAGAGGATGGAAAGTTTAATAGGTACAGTGCGGACTTACCTCGTATAAAACATTTAAAAGAATATTTCAAAAATGATATTGCATTTTCCGATATAACTTTGCCGCAGCTTGAACGCTTCAAAGCCTCCTTAAAATCAAAAAATAAGCTATCTGAAAGGTCAGCAGTCAATCATCTGGTGGTAGTTCGATCTATTTTCAGCCAGGCCATTAAAGAAGGCGTATGCGACAGTAAGTATTATCCTTTTGGAAAGGATAAAATCAAAATCAAATTTCCAGATAGTAAGAAGGTCGGTCTAAGTAAAGGTGATGTAGAAAGTATAGAATCGGTTGAATTACCAGAGCAGGCCAACCATGCCCGTAATCTTTGGCTGATCTCATTTTATTTTGCCGGTATGCGAATCTCGGATGTGCTCCGTTTGAAATGGTCTGATTTTCAGGACGGACGTATGTATTATGCAATGGGAAAAAATACCAAAGGAGATTCGCTGAAAGTACCAGATAAAGTAATGCAGATACTGAAGCAATATGAGGCATTTAAGGACGAGGAGAATGATCTGATTTTCAGGGAATTGCGAAACATTGATTTAAATGACCGATTTGAAATGGAACGAATAATAGCTTCTCGTAACGGTATGATTGATAAATATTTGAGAGAGGATGTAGCAAAAGCTGCAGGAATAAAATCGCCTTTAACTATGCATATAGCCCGGCATACATTCGGGAATATTTCGGGAGATAAAATTCCTATTCAAATGCTTCAAAAGCTTTATCGCCATTCATCAATTACCACTACAATTGGTTACCAATCGAATTTTATTCATAAAGACGTTGATGAGGCATTAAATGCGGTTATTGGATTTTAAAAATTTTATTGTATGAGAAATTATAAAATATTCATTGCAAGCACAACAAGGTTCCTGTAAGTACTAAACCAGTACCATATATCACGGGAAATTTAAAGACTTATAATGGTAATAGAAGGAGAAATGAACAGGGTTCAAATACCGGAGAAACTTGGCTTAAAGCACAAGGCCAGGTTCTTAAAAATTATTTACAACCGGCTGTCAATGAAGGATTCATAAAACTAAAAAATCCCGACAAACCCTATAGCCCAAAACAAAGCTACTGCCTGACTGTAAAGGGTTTAGAATAACAAACTATATTAAATAGCAAATAAACCCTCAGCTATGAATAAAGGTTGAAATGCATGTATGAAATTAATTGGGCAATGTAAGTAAAACATTTTAAACCTACAAGGGTATTATTCACGTACCTCGGATAAAAAAATAAGTTTTACCTTTCAGGCCAATAATTTATTAATTTTATGTAAGTTAAGGTAAAGGGAAAATAGTTTCTCCATTTTTCATCTTGCCTTATCTGTAAAAGAATATTTAATCGGATATTAGTACTTTCGAACAACAGCGTAATCATAAAAATGGCAAAAATAAAGAATGTAGAACAGGAAGAACCGCTACAGAAAAAGCTTTGGAAAGCTGCGGATAAACTCCGTAAAAATATGGATGCAGCAGAATATAAGCACGTGGTTTTAGGCTTAATATTCCTGAAATATATCTCTGATGCTTTTGAAGAACTTTATAACAATCTGAAAGCAGGAACAGGAGAATTTGAAGGCGCTGATCCTGAGGATAAAAACGAATATATAGCTGAAAAGGTATTTTTTGTTCCGCTTATTGCAAGGTGGCCCTATTTGCAGGGTAGGGCGAAACTCCCTACCATTGGCAAAGATGTTGATGATGCGATGGAGTCTATAGAGAAGGACAATCCTTCGCTAAAAGGTGTTTTGCCCAAGGTTTATGCGCAGGAAAAGTTAGACAAGCAAAGCCTTGGCGGTTTGGTAGATATGGTAAGCACCGCAACCATAGGCACGAAGGAAGCCCAAAGCAAAGATATTTTAGGGCAAGTTTTTGAATACTTCCTGGGTGAGTTTGCCCTTGCAGAAGGCAAAAAAGGAGGGCAGTTCTATACTCCAAGTTGCGTAGTGAAATTGCTGGTAGAAATGATGGAACCATACGAAGGCAGGGTTTTTGACCCGTGTTGTGGCAGTGGTGGTATGTTTGTTCAAAGTGAGAAATTCATAAAAGTCCACCAAGACCACTATAAAAACAATAATGGCAAAAAACTTTCCCTTAACCCCGCCGACCACATTTCTATTTATGGGCAGGAGAGCAACCAGACCACATGGCGGTTGGCTAAAATGAACCTGTCAATCAGGGGGATTGATAGCAGCAATGTAAAATGGAACAATGAGGGCAGCTTCTTAAATGATGCCCATAAAGACCTAAAATCTGATTATATATTAGCTAATCCACCCTTTAACGATAGTGATTGGAGCGGCGATTTACTGAAAAAGGATGCCAGGTGGGTTTACGGTTTGCCCCCGGCGGCCAATGCCAACTATGCCTGGATTCAGCATTTTCTTTTTCACCTTGCACCAAATGGCAAGGCAGGTTTTGTATTATCAAAAGGCTCTCTTACCAGCAATAGCAATACTGAAGGCGATATTCGCAAGGCATTGGTTGATACAGACCTTATTGATTGTGTTGTAAATCTCCCGACTAAATTATTTCTCAACACGCAGATACCAGCCTGCTTATGGTTTATGCATAAAAATAAGCAGCACCGTAAAGGCAAGATATTATTTATTGATGCAAGAAACCTGGGGTATTTAGTTAGCCGGAAAAACCGTGATCTTGGGGATAACGACATAACTACAATTGCCGATACGTATCATAACTGGTGTACTGGTGGCAATAAATACAATGATATTCAGGGTTTTTGTAAATCTTCAACCCTCGAAGAAGTCAAAAATTTAAATTATGCCTTAACGCCTGGCCGTTATATTGGCTTGCCAGATGATGAAGAAGATTTCAATTTTGCAGAACGGTTTAATTCATTGAAAGCCGAATTGGAAAGCCAGATAGCAGAAGAGGAAGAATTGAATAAACATATTGCTGATAACCTGAAAAGAATAGTTTTACCCTTAGAGAAATGATTATAATATTAGAAAATCAATCGGTTACAATTACGCAAGCCCGGCTTGCGCAATTCAATTTTGCAAGTGGCACTTGCAAAATTTGACTGGAAAGAAGATGAATTGAATAAACGGATTGCCGATAACCTAAAAAAGATAACTTATGCGCCAGCTGACTAACTTAGATTACCAAAATTTATTGACCACGCTTAAAGAAAAAATTCAAAAAGCGAGGATTAAAGCGATATTGAGCGTAAATGCTCAATTGCTAGTGGTTTATTGGGAAATAGGCAAAGTTATCTTGGAACAGCAGAAAAATGAAGGTTGGGGCGCAAAGATAATTGAGCGGTTAGCTGCTGACTTAAAAATAGAATTCCCTGATGAAACAGGCTTTTCAGTGAGAAATCTAAAATACATGAGGGCCTTTGCGGAGGCATA
>Ga0316224_1004027_pt1 | contig 11450 bp, 9 predicted proteins | sample TBH18013metaG_FD_206254 | JGI IMG/M metagenome (GOLD analysis project Ga0316224, IMG submission 206254) | Freshwater microbial communities from Trout Bog Lake, Wisconsin, USA - TBH18013 | ecosystem: Environmental > Aquatic > Freshwater > Lake > Hypolimnion/Profundal zone | place: USA: Wisconsin...
CGGGCTCGTGGACGTGGCGGATTTTGACCTGGGCGCGGGTGGGGCCGGTGATGCCGGGGATGGAGACCCAGTTGATGCGGTGGACGGTGAGGGTGGAGATGTTGAGTTCGGATTCGGGGCCGACGGTGACCTGGCGGGAATTCTTGTCGATGTTGAGGACGTAGAGGGGGTTGGGCGAGGTGACGCCGAGGCCCTTGCGCTGGCCGATGGTGAAGTTGTGGACGCCGGAGTGGGGGCCAAGGGGCTGGCCGGAGGTGGAGACGAGGGTGCCGGAGGTGTCTGGCATGGGCAGGCCCTGCTCGTCGAGGTAGTTGGCGATGAACTGCTTGTAGTCGCCGCCGGGGATGAAGCAGATTTCCTGGGAGTCGGGCTTGTCGGCGAGGGCGAGTTTGCTGGAGCGGGCGATGTCGCGGACCTCGGGCTTGGTCAAGTCACCGAGGGGGAAGATGGTGTGGGCGAGCTGGTCCTGGGTGAGGCCGAAGAGGAACCAGGTCTGGTCTTTGGCGCGATCGGCGGGGCGGGAGAGGATCCAGCGGCCGCGGGCGGGGTCGTAGTGATTGCGGGCGTAGTGGCCGGTGGCGATGTGGGTGGCGCCGATTTGGCGGGCGGTGATGAGGAGCTGGTCGAACTTGAGGTGGTTGTTGCAGAGGGAGCAGGGGATGGGGGTGCGGCCATTGAGGTAGTCGTTGACGAAGGGGCGGACGACGTCCTGCTCGAAGCGCTCCTGCTGGTTGACGACGTAGTAGGGGATGCCGAGGGTTTCGGCGACGCGGCGGGCGTCGTAGACGTCGTCGAGGGAGCAGCAGCGGCCGGTTTTGGGAGCGTCGGGGACGCCGGGCTTGCCGGCGAGGCGGTTCTGGTCCCAGAGCTGGAGGGTGAGGCCAATGACGGATGCGCCCTCGCGGGTGAGCATGGCGGCGACGGTGGAGGAGTCGACGCCACCGGACATGGCTACGGCGATGATTTCGGGGGTAGTGGTCATCCGGCGGTACCTGCTTCCTGCGGGGAAAGGGCGCGAAGGTGGAGGACGGCGGCGGGGACGATGGCGAGGGCGCTGTCGATTTCGGCCTCGGTGATGGTTTTGAGGAGGCTGAAGCGGAGGCTGCCGCGGGCGCGGGTTTTGTCGAGGCCCATGGCCATGAGGACGTGCGATGGGTCTGTGGAGCCGGAGGCGCAGGCGGAGCCGCCCGAGACGGCGATTCCCTTGAGGTCGAGTGCGATGACGAGGGCCTCGGTATCGACGAGGTCGAACCAGATATTGGTGGTGTTGGCGACGCGGGGGGAACCGAATCCATTGACGCCGGTGCGGGGGATTTGAGTGAGGATGCCTGCTTCGAGGCGGTCGCGCAGTGCGGTGAGCTGGGCGATGGAGCCGGGGGTTTCCGGGGCCAGGGCGAGGGTCTCGAGGGCAAGTTCGGCGGCGCGGCCGAGGGCAACGATGCCGGGGACGTTCTCTGTGCCGGCGCGACGGCGGCGCTCGTGAGATCCGCCAATCTGGACGGGGTCAAGGGGGGTTCCGCGGCGAACGAAGAGAGCGCCGACGCCCTTCGGAGCGTGCATTTTGTGTCCGCTGATGGAGAGCAGGTGGCAGCCAAGGGCTTCGACGTCGATGGGGACTTTGCCGGCGGCCTGGACGGCGTCAACGTGGAGGAATGCGCCGGCGGCGCGGGCGATGTCTGCAATCTCGCGGATGGGCTGGAGGACGCCGGTCTCGTTGTTGGCGAGCATGACGGAGATGAGGCGCGTGTTGGGCTGGATGGCGGCCTGGATTGCTGCCGGGTCAATGAGGCCGCTGGGGAGGGGGGCAACGAAGGTGACGTCGTGGCCGGATTCGGCGAGTTTGCGAGCAGGGGCGAGGACGGCGGAGTGCTCGATGGAGGTGGTGATGAGGTGATCGCCGGGACGCATGAGGCCGAAGATGGCGGCGTTGTCGCCCTCGGTGCCGCCGGAGTTGAAGACGACCTCGGCATCGCGGCAGCCGAGGAGTTCGGCGACGGCGGCGCGGGCGTGCTCGACGCCCTTGCGGGCGGTCTGGCCCTCGCGGTGGATGGAGCTGGCGTTGCCGTAAGCCTCAAGCCAGTAGGGACGCATGGCGTCGATGACCTCTGGAAGGAGGGGGGTGGTGGCGTTGGCGTCCATGTAGATGCGGGGCATGGTAGGGAAGTGTCTCCTGTTTCATTCTACGGCGAGTGATGCGTGGTCCGTGGTCCGCAATCTGGGTATACAGAGAGGTGTGGGGGTGTGGGGGCGGAGGTTTTTGCGAATATACGAAAAACCTTTCGTGTGATTTGAGCGTCTTAAATTTCAGCGGCTTCCCCAAAAACGTCGCTATCGTTCGTTTCAGGAAGGAAGAAAGACGGTGGGTCAATACAAAGGAACAGTGAAGTGGTTCAACAATGCCAAGGGTTTCGGGTTTATCGGAAGAGAAGATGGGCCTGATGTTTTTGTGCATTACTCGGCAATTCAGGTGGACGGCTACAAGTCGCTGAAGGAAGGGGACGCGGTGGAATTTGACATCGTGACGGGTAACAAGGGTCCCCAGGCAGACGGAGTCGTACGCGCAAAGGACACGGAAGCCGCAGCCTGACGAGGCGGTTTGGTGTGAGGCATCTGCAATAGGAACACTGCCGTGCGGGCAGCGCGGGATTTCCCTGTGCTGGCCGGTTGCCGAATGAATTGATCTGCGCGGGGAGGACGCCTTCCCCAGAGAATCGCCGGCCCTGTGACGAACGGGGCCGGCGGTTTTGTGTTTTGGGGTGGAGTGGGCGGCGGGGGGCAGGTGATACTGAGGGCGGGAGAGAGTGATGGATAACCTGACGATTGCGCGGCTGCTGACCGAGACGGGGGATTTGCTGGAGATTTCAGGCGGGGACGGGTTCCGGATACGGAGCTACCGTCGGGCGGCGGAGGCGGTGGAGCAGACGACGGCGAACCTGACGGATCTGGCGGGGAATACGGCGGCGCTGCTGGAGATTCCCGGGATTGGGAAGGGGATGGCGGCCAATATCCAGGCGGCGGTGGACACGGGGTCGATTCCGCTGCGGGACGAGCTGCTGGCGAAGTACTCCGCAGGGATACTGGACCTGCTGCAGTTGCCGGGGATGGGGCCGAAGACGGTGGCGCTGCTGTGGGATGCGGCGCAGATTGCCTCGATTGACGGGCTGGCGGCGGCGATTGATGCGGGGCAACTGAAGGGCTTGCCGCGGATGGGCGAGAAGCAGATAGAGAAGCTCAAGAAGGGGATTGAGGATTTCCGGAAGAGTGCGGGCAGATTTCGGATAGACCAGGCGGAGGCCGCGGCAGGGCAACTGGTGGCCTATCTGATGGCGTTCCCGGGACCTGGGACGGTGGCGCGGGTGACGCCGGCGGGGAGCTTGCGGCGGGGGCGCGAGACGAATGGGGACCTGGATTTGCTGGTGACCGGGACTGCGTGCGAGCCGGGGCAGACGGGGGCGATGGTGGAGTATGTGGCCGCGTACCCAGGGATGCGGGATTTGATTGCCAAGGGCGAGAACAAGGTGAGCTTTTACCTGCAGAACAGTTTGCAGGTGGATGTGCGGCTGCTGCCGGCGAGGAGTTTCGGGGCGGCGCTGCAGTACTTTACCGGGAGCAAGGCGCACAACGTGGCGCTGCGGCAACGGGCGTTGAAGCTGGGGTACACGCTGAGCGAGTGGGCGCTGGCGCGGCTGGATGACGAGAGTGTGGTGGCGCAGGAGACGGAGGAGGAGATTTACCGGGCGCTGGGGCTGGCGTGGATTCCGCCGGAGATGCGGGAGAACCTGGGCGAGATTGAGGCGGCGACGCTGGATGGGGAGGGGCGGAGCAGGCTGCCGAAACTGATTGAGGTGGGGGATATTCGCGGGGATGTGCACATGCATACGCACGCGACGGATGGGCACAACTCGATTCGCGAGATGGCGGAGGCGGCGCTGGCGCGGGGGTATGGGTATATCGCGATTACCGACCACAGCAAGAATCTGGCGATGACGAACGGGCTGGATGAGGCGCAGGCGATGGAGCATGTGCGGCAGATTCGCGCGGTGGACCGGGAGATGGAGGGGCGGATCCGGGTGTTTGCCGGGATAGAGGTGGACATTCTGGGAGACGGCCAACTGGATTTGCCGGATGAGGTGCTGGCGGAGATGGATGTGGTGATTGCGAGCGTGCATACGCTGTTCCAGCAGCCGAAGGAGGAGATGACGGCGCGGGTGCTGCGGGCGGTGGAGAACCCGTATGTGCGGGTGCTGGGGCATCCGACGGGGAGGCTGCTGCTGAAGCGGGAGGCGTTTGCGCTGGATTTGCCTGCGGTGTTGAAGCGGTGCGCGGAGCTGGGAGTGGCGGTGGAGCATAATGCTGCGCCGGAGCGGCTGGACCTGAACGAGCGGGATTTGAGGCTTGCGAAGGAGATGGGCTGCAAGATGGTGGTGAATACGGACGCGCACGATACGCGGCATATGGAGAAGATGAGCTTTGGGGTGCGGCAACTGCGGCGGGCGTGGCTGACGGCTGGGGATGTGCTGAATACGCTGGAGGCGGAGGCGTTTTTGGCTTCGCTGCGGAAGCGGCCGTGAGGGTGGGGAATGGAATTTCAAGATTGCCGGCGAGTTTCCTGCGACGGGAGAGTGCGATTCAGGTTAAGATTAGCTCGCTATGAGCCTGTTACAAGAAGACGCACTGCAAGCCGACGACGCGAGCGCACACGGAGAGGATTTGGCCAAAGGCAGCGGCCATTTCTTTATCGCTGTGACGTTTTCGTTGGTGATTCTCTGCATGGGAATCTGGATTTTCTACATGGCGGCGCACAAGCCGCCGGTTGCTGCGGGCGAGATTACGCACGTGTATGTGTACCCGGTGCACACCATCAGCGCGCCGCATGATGCGGCGGGGGTGGCGCTGGCGAAGCAGCAGTTTGACCAGGTGCTGGTGTTTGCGCTGGTGCGGGTGCGGAACCAGAGCGATGATCCGATTGTGCTGCACGACATGAGCAGCAACATCAACTTTGCCGATGGACTGCACTCAAGCCTGGGCGTGACGGCTACGGATTACGAGCGAATATTTGTCGCGTATCCGCAACTGAAGGGTGTGCACGGAAAGACGCTGGTGCGGGATACGGTGATCAAGCCGGGCGAGGTTCTGGATGGGCAGGTTGTGACGGCTTACCACGTGAACCAGGCGGAATGGGAGGCGCGGCGGGATATGAACATCACGCTGGATATCCAGATGCACCCGAACCTGGTGCTGCTGCCGGCGGCTGGAGTGGTGACGGAGTTGAAGTGAGTGGATCGTGGCCAGTGATCAGTGGTCAGTGATTAGGGGTTCAAATGCAGCAGGGCCGCTCCGGTGGGGGCGGCCCTGCTGTTTGGTGCGACGTTGTTTGTGCCCGGCGCCCGGTTACTGGATGTTGGCCGGGGCGGGGGCGTTTTTGGGAGTGGAGAGGTAGCCGGTGACGGTGTTCTTGGCACTGACGGAGTTGACTACGATCTCGAAGAGAAGGGGGTCCTTGCCGGAGAAGAACTGCAGGGGCTCGTTGAGGTTGCGATCCTTCTTCTCGTAGAGTTTGTCGTCGGAGTAGACATCGAGGGTGAAGCGGCTCTTTTTGTTGTCGGCCTTTTTGAGTTCGAGGCTGATGGTGCCGACGGGCTTGCGCTGTCCCTTGACGATGGTGAACTCATAGATGTTGCGGTCGCCCTTGTGCTTGAGGATTTCGAGCTCGTCGTGATTGCGGGCGATGAGGGAGGAGTGGTCGCTGACGTCGCCCTTGATGGACTGGAGCTGGGCGATGGTGGAGGCGAGGTCGCTCTGGGTTTTGGCGACATCGGATTTGACGCCGCCAACGTCGGTTTTGACAGAGGAGACTTCCGAGGAGACTGCGGTGACCTTCTGGTTGGTGGCTGCCTGAGCGGATTCGAGACGCTGGCTGTCAGCCTGTTCGCGCTTGAGGATGTCCTGGGCGCGGGCTTCGAGCTGCTTCTGGGTGAGTCCAAGGCTTTGGCCGAGTTCTTCGGTGGTGACCTTGAGGCGGGCGTTGGTCTCGCGGAGGTCGGCGGCGAGCTTTGCGTTCTGCTGGTTTGCCTCAGTGAGTGCGGTTTCCGCGTGGGTGAGCCTGCCGGCCAGGGTGTAGGTCCAAATCAAGCCTGCCAGCGCCAGTACCAGCGCTACGGCGACTACTCCAAGAAAAGCACCCGAAATGGATCGGGAGGGGGGAGTTTCCAACTCGCTCATGTGTTCACCTTTCGCCGGATGGGCCGTGGAGCAGGAGCCAGAGGGGAGGCAGATGCAGGCGGGCCGTGCCGGTCTTGTGCCCTAGCCGGGGAGCGTTGCTGGGTTACAGCGTGGCTGCCGGGCGAATGGCATCTGCGTACAAGCATACTCAATTGCAGTGCCGGGTAGGCGCGGGAGGGGCGAAATTGGTGTGTCTGATTGGATACGACGGGAAGAAAGCGTTTGCCGAGTGTGTGGGGCATGACAAGTGCGTGTGAAGCGCGCTGAGGGGAAGCGAAAGGTGGTTTGGAGCGGCTGGCGCGGCAGGCAGGTTAGGGGGAAGTGACAACCATGGAATCGCTGCGCTATAAAAGGGGTGCCATCCTTTTTTTCTGAGATACGAATTTTACGCACGGAATCGCTGTCTCAGGCGTTGCATCGGCGAACTATACGGACAGGGAGAACCCTATACATATGTCGACCTCGACTTCGGGTAAGGGACTTGAGGGGATTGTAGCTGCCAATTCGGGCATTTGTTGGATTGACGGCGATGCGGGGATTTTGTCGTACCGCGGGATTGACATCCATGAGCTGGCGGTACGCTCCACGTTTGAGGAAACGACGTTTCTGCTGTGGAACGGCCGGTTGCCGAATGCGGCGGAGCTGGAGGAGTTTTCGACGACGCTGGCGGCCTCGCGGGTGCTGGATGAGCGAATTCTGAGCCTGCTGAAGAGCTTCCCGACGTCTGCGACGCCGATGGAAGTGCTGCGGACGGCAGTGAGCGCGCTGAGCTTTTATGATGCCGACGAGCAGGACAACTCGCACGCGGCGAATGTGCGCAAGGCGTACAACCTGACCAGCCAGATTGCGATGATTGTGGCAATCTACGACCGGCTGCGTAAGGGCAAGGAGATTGTGCCGGCGGATCCGAGCCTGACCCATGCGGGGAACTTCCTTTGGATGCTGAACGGGGAGTTGCCGAGCGAGACGGCGACGAAGACGCTGGATGTGGCGCTGATTCTGCATGCGGACCACGAGCTGAATGCTTCGACGTTTGCGGCGCGCGTGATTGCGGCGACGTTGTCGGATATCCACTCCGCGGTGACGGGCGCGATTGGCGCGCTGAAGGGGCCGCTGCATGGCGGCGCCAACGAAGCGACGATGCGGATGCTGTTCGCGATTGAGAAGAGCGGGCAGGATCCGGTGGAGTATGTTAAGGAACTGCTGGCGGCGAAGAAGAAGATTTTCGGTTTCGGGCATCGCGTGTACAAGACGGAAGATCCGCGTGCGACGCATCTGCGGGCGATGAGCGAGAAGCTGAGCCAGGATTCCGGTGAGACGCGGTGGTATCCGTGGTCGCGAGCGATTGAGCTGTATGTGAAGGCAGAGAAGAAGCTGAACGCGAATGTGGACTTCTACTCGGCTTCGACGTACACGATGCTGGGAATTGACGTGGACTTGTTTACGCCGATTTTTGCCGTGAGCCGGATTTCAGGCTGGGCTGCTCACGTGATTGAGCAGCTGGACGATAACCGGCTGATTCGTCCGCGTGCGGAGTATATTGGGCCTGCGTATCCTTCGCCGTATATTGCGATGAAGGACCGGTAAGACAGGGATCAGGTTTCAGGGGTCAGGGAACGGGAAAACAGGGGCGATTGCCCCTGTTTTTTTGCGTGGCGAGTGTGGATTTTCCCTTCGGCGAAGTGGCATGGATGGTTGGCGCGAGTAGAATTTTGAGAAGCTTACCAAGTTACAGAAAGTATCCATGCCCCTGTTCGCTGATGGATTGCGGAAGATTGAAAGGAATCTGCGTGCCATTGCGCGGGGTGAGCGCGTCAGTCCGGTCAAAATTGGCAGGTTTACGGATGAGCAGTTGACTTGCATCAATCAGCTTCGCAATGACGAGAGTTTTGCCCCGATTGACCCGGTAATCCTGTTCATTGGCAAGCATCTTTTCAAGAGCCGGTGCGAGAAAGACGGATACACCATCGAAGAAGTGCTGGTTCAGATTTCGAGTGTTTTTGTGGACGAAGCAGAGGTTTTGGAAGGACTGAGTACGGTTTTGCGGAGCCGGGCGGTGCGAATAGATTTCCGTGGGTGTTTGGTGCGAGACGAAGCCGTTTTCGAGTGCACACAGCGGCATCCCCATGCGGAGCTTTTGTCGGTCATTCCCAAAGGGGACAGGCGGAAATCAGGCTAGAAAAAGCCGAGCCCCTCGATGAGGGGCTCGGCGACAGCAGGTGGAGCTTCTGCCTGGGTAGCGTGTTTCTCCAGCGCCTGACCCCACCAACTCTTCTAGTATGGCGCAAATGTGGAAAAGTGCAAGCAGGAATTGTTGCGATTGAGCTTGCTATTTCTTTTTGGGCTTGATGCCGAGTTGGCGGGCGTAGAGGAGGACGGAGGTGAGGGTTTTGCCGTCGATGATCTTGCCCTTGTCGATCATTTCCAGAAGATCGGAGAGTTTGACTAGGCGGAAGTCGATTTTCTCGTCCTCTTCAGGGTGGGCGTCGCCGGCGATGAGGCCGTCGGCGTGGAAGACAATCATGGCTTCGCCGAGGAAGCCGGGGCTGGCGTAGTACTTGACGAGGGGGGACCATTTGGCGGCGCTGTATCCGGTTTCTTCAGCGAGTTCGCGCTTGGCGCCGACGAGTGGGATTTCGCCGGGGTCGAGTTTGCCGGCGGGCAGTTCCCAGAGGAACTGGTTGGCGGCGTGGCGGTACTGGCGCTCGACGACGACCCAGGGGTTCTTTTTGGACTTTCCGGGGTTGGTGGCGAGAATGACGACGGAGCCGTTGTGGCGGATGATGTCTTTGGTGGATTCGACGCCGCCGGGCTCGATGACGTGGTCCTGGAGGACGCGGAAGAGCTTGCCTTCATAGACAACCTTGGAGTCGAGGATTTGGGCGGTCTGGGGGGGCCTGGGGGCTTTGGCGGGTTTCGCTGGGGCGGTTTTGGCGGCTGTCTTCTTGGCAGGGGTCTTTTTTGCGGGCTTGGCCATGGCCTTGGCTGCGCGGGGCTTGGCGGCGGCTTTCTTGGCGGCCTTTTTCGCTGGGGCTGGTGCGGCTGCGGGGGCTGGCTCCGGGGTGGGAGAGACGACGGGCTGGGTGGTTTCGGGCTTGGTCTTTTTGGTCGCCATGGGTGTCTTCCTTGAGGTGTTGCTGAGTTAGAAGTGCTGTCCCGATAACGGTAACACCAAGGGGGAGGCTGGGCGAGTGCAAAGGAAGACAGTTTTGGAGCCGGGAAGGTTGCATCCCGTGGGGGAGGTGGCGCATCTGGAGGAGTGTGTTGCGCGGGAAGTGTGAGCAGCGCAAAGCGATACACTCGAAGAGACTGAGCGGGCCCACGGCCGGCAGAGATATGAGACCAGCGCATTGACGGCAGAGACGCATCCGATTGACGTGATTCCGGGGTTGCACCGGATATTTTTGGACTACTGTGCCGGGGAGCTGGCGCGGAAGGATGCGACGGCTGCGTGGTACGCGGCGGGTCCGGCGGACCGTAGCTGGCAGACGGCGAAGCTGCCACATACGGCGGCGGAGCGGGCGGCTCTGGCGGCGGTGCTGCTGGAACAGAATCCGGGATATGAGGCGCAACTGGAGAAGCTGAAGGCCGGCGCGAATGTGGTGGTGACGGGGCAGCAGGTGGGGCTGTTTGGCGGGCCGGGATTTACTCCGCTGAAGGCGGCGACGGCGGTTGCCCTGGCGAATGAGGCGACGGCGGCAGGGCAGGAGCATTTGCCGGTGTTCTGGCTGGCGAGCGAAGACCACGACTTTGCCGAGATTAACCATGTGACGTTTCCGCAGCGGCGGGCGCTGAAGAAGCTGGTGTACGGGCAGACGCCGAGGGCGGCGGTGGCGGTGGGCGGAGTGGTGCTGGACGAGACGATTGGGCCGCTGCTGGATGAGGCTTTTGAGCTGCTGGGTTACAGTGACGCGATGGAGTGGCTTTCGGCGGCGTACCGGCCGGGGAATACGCTGGCGGGAGCGTTCCAGGAGTTTTACCGGAAGGTGTTTGCGAGCCATGGGCTGCTGGTGCTGGACCCGAGCGGGCGCGAGGCGCACAGGCTGGGTGCTCCGGTGCTGCGGGCGGCGCTGGAGCGGGCGGATGAGCTGCACGAGGCACTGGTGACGCAGAACCGGGCCATTGTGGCGGCTGGATACCATGCGCAGGTGGCTGTGCAGGAGCGCGGGAGTTTGCTGTTCCTGATTGAAGACGGGACAGGGGCGCGGGTGGCGCTGAAGCGGACTGCCGGGACGGCGGACGAGCCGAAGGGCTTGTGGCAGGCGGGGAAGGCGACATATTCGACGGAGGAGTTGCTGGGGATTCTGGAGGCTGAGCCGGAGCGGATATCGCCGAGCGCGTTGCTGCGGCCGCTGTTTGAGGACACGATATTGCCGACGGCGGTGTATGTGGGCGGGCCGGCGGAGATTGCATATTTTGCGCAGTCGGCGGTGTTGTTTGAGCGGGTGCTGGGGCGGAAGACGCCGGTGGTGCCGCGGCTGAGCGCGACGCTGATTGAGCCGGGGATTGCCGAGGTGATGGCGCGGCACGAGCTGACGCTGGAGACGGTGTTTGCGCATACGGCGGATGCGCTGACGCAGCGACTGGCGGCGCGGGCGATGCCGATTGAGGGCAAACGGATGCTCGCGAATGCTGGGAACGCGCTGGATGCGGAGCTGACGGCGCTGACCGAGTATATGGGCAGGCTGGATGCAGATCTGGGGCGGTCGGCGGGAGTGTCTGCGAATAAGATGCGGTACCAGATGAACCGGCTGCGACGGATGGCGGCGAATTACCAACTGCAGCGGGAGGAGAGCCTGGGACGCCATGCGGAGGCGGTGAAGAATGCTCTGTATCCGCATGGGGGATTGCAGGAGCGGCTGATTGGGGCGGCTTACTTCCTGGCGCGGTATGGGGAGCCACTGGTGGACGCGATGGTGGCGGCCGGTGCGGGCGGGCCGGGGCATGTGGAGATTCGGTTGTAGCCAGTGAGCGGGTGATTTCCGTATGATTTGGCCGATGCGCCGACCGGCGCTGGAGGCTTTCTGTGAAGACTTGGCGTAGGTTGATGCTGCTGGCGGCGGGCGTGTGTTTGAGCATGGGCGTGGGTGCGCGGGTGGGCGCGGCGCAGGGTGCGGCGGGTTGCCCTGAGGCTGCGGCGAAGAATGATTTTCTGCAAGTGTCTACGATTCGGCTGTGGGCGGGGGATGCGCCGGGTGCAAAGGGGACGGCGTGCGAGGATGTGCCGT
>Ga0316224_1004028_pt1 | contig 11449 bp, 9 predicted proteins | sample TBH18013metaG_FD_206254 | JGI IMG/M metagenome (GOLD analysis project Ga0316224, IMG submission 206254) | Freshwater microbial communities from Trout Bog Lake, Wisconsin, USA - TBH18013 | ecosystem: Environmental > Aquatic > Freshwater > Lake > Hypolimnion/Profundal zone | place: USA: Wisconsin...
CTGCTTGATCCAAAAAGTTACGAGCATAAGCAACTACCTTTGCGCCACGAATTGGGTTATACCCGCCTGACTTAGTAGCGCCCTCTTCCTCGGAAATCACATCAGTGCCATAAAGAGCGTCATACAAGGAACCCCAGCGGGCATTCGCAGCATTTAAGGCATAACGCGCATTCAACACGGGTACTACCAATTGAGGCCCAGCCTGCAGTGCCAATTCATCATCAACGTTTTTAGTTGCACCCAATACCTTGCCCGGGACTTCATCAAGATAGCCAATTTCTTTTAAATGCTTACGATAAGCAGGCATATCTTTAATGGGGCCAGGGTTGGCTTTATGCCATTGATCCAAATCCGCTTGCAAACGATCGCGCTTTGCCAATAAAGCCTCATTCTTGGGGGTCAGATCTTTAACGAGCTCATCAAAGCCTTTCCAGAAGTCTGCGCTCTTAACGCCAGTGCCTGGCAGAACCTTATCTTCGATAAAGTGATACAAAATAGTGGCTACTTGAAGGCCATTACAGGCGGTACGTGCAGTCATAATCTAAACCTTAGTTACAAATGTTGAATAAATAAAAAATAAGTTAAATATTTTGCATTAATCTTGAAAAGGATGTTGCAATAGGATGGTTTCATCGCGCTCTGGGCCCGTAGAGACCATAGCGATAGGTTTTCCGGCAACCTGCTCAATGCGGCGCAGAAAATTTTGCGCCTCTACTGGCAACTTGTCCCATTCACGAATACCGAAGGTTGTGCCCTTCCAGCCCGGGAAATCCTCGTAAATCGCCTCGCAACGAGCAACCGACTCAGCGCCACGGGGCAATACATCTAATTTCTTGCCGTCTAAGTGGTAGCCAACGCAAAGGCGAATTGTCTCCAGACCATCAAGAACATCGAGCTTAGTGATGCAAAGGCCTGATAAACCATTAATCTGAATAGAGCGCTTCAAAGCTGCGGCATCAAGCCAACCCGTGCGACGTGGACGACCTGTAACAGAACCAAACTCTTTACCAACTTCAGCCAAACGAATGCCGGTAGGATCTTGTCTTGATGGATTATCGTGGTCATAGAGTTCGCTCGGGAATGGTCCCGCACCAACGCGCGTGCAATAAGCCTTGGTGATACCCAGGATGTACCGCAATGAATCCGGGCCTACGCCAGATCCAGCCGCCGCATTACCTGCTACACAGTTACTAGAGGTAACGTATGGATAGGTGCCGTGATCGATATCGAGCAATGTGCCTTGAGCACCTTCGAACAATAAATTTTGGCCAGCTTGCTCAGCGGCATACAAAGCGCTAGAAACATCCACCACCATTGGCCTGAGTCTTTCAGCATAAGACATGGCTTCGGCTAAAGTCTTTTCATAATTTACAGACTCGGCGCCGTAGTAATTGGTCAACATGAAATTGTGATATTCCAAGTTCTCACGCAATTGCTCGGCAAATTTTTCTGGATAAAACAAATCTTGTACGCGCAACGCGCGACGCGCCACCTTATCTTCATAGGCCGGGCCAATGCCACGACCAGTTGTGCCAATTTTTGCTTCGCCACGCCTCTTCTCCCGAGCATGATCAATTGCTACGTGATATGGCAGGATCAAAGTTGCGGCTTCGGAAATCTTTAAACGACTCTGAACATTTAGACCGGCCGCCTCAAGTTCGCCGATTTCTTTAAATAAAGCTTCGGGTGAAAGCACTACACCATTACCGATATAGCAGATCACTTCCTTATGCATGATTCCAGAAGGGATCAAACGCAAAATAGTTTTCTTATCACCAATAATTAAGGTATGGCCGGCATTATGTCCGCCCTGAAAGCGAACTACTGCCTTAGCGTGATCGGTTAACCAATCAACGACTTTACCTTTGCCCTCATCACCCCACTGAGTGCCAATGACAACGACGTTACGACCACGTGTTTGCTGCTTTGAAGACATAATAAAATCCAAAAAGATAATTACAAAATAGGTTTAATTCTTTACTTAATTCCGCTTTATAACTTTCCAAGCGTTGCCTTGCTTGCACAACTCTCGGTCACACTCATATTCAGCCGCTTCTACCGTATCGCCAGCCATTGCCTGGATCACAACTTCGCCGGTAGCTCTCAAATCAGCAATGACCTTTGATAACTCAGCATCATCAACCCATGGAGCAAGAATTGCTAATTTACACACGTTCATCGGCGATAAATTTGCCAGCGTCAGAAGGTCTAATGAAAAACCCGTTGCTGGGCGTGGGCGCCCAAAGGCTTGACCAACACGGTCATAACGACCGCCGCGAGCAATAGGTTGTGGCAGTTTATCGACATAGGCGGCAAACATCACACCGCTGTGATATTGATAACCACGCAAGTCAGCCAAATCAATACTGAGCTCCAAGTCTTTAGATAGACCGGCAGCAGATGTCGCCAAACGCTCTAACTGAGCAAGAGCCTCATCAATCAACCTATGTTTCGGTAATACCTTCTTCGCGCTTGCGAGAACTTTAGCGCAAGGACCATTTAATTCCGTCAGCGCCATCAAGGCTTCAGCAGATTTAGCGCCAATAGATGCAGCCCAAACACTCAGTCGGGGGCGATCTTTGCTTTGGAGCAACTCGTAAAGAGCTTCGATATCAGCCTTACCCAGATTCTGCCCGTCTAAGATACCAGCCAAAATACCTGCATGCGAGAGATCAAGGTAAACGCGATCCAAACCAGCTACGCTTAAAGTTTTTAAAAGTAAGGATACGGCCTCAAGATCCGCTTCCCAGGTAGCGCAGCCATAAATCTCAGCGCCAAGCTGCAACTCTTCACGTGCAGAAGCGCCAACTGGCGTGCGAGCGTGCGCAACTGAGCCGGCATAACAAAGCCGGGTGACGCCTGCACGGTTTAGCAAGTGCGCATCAATGCGAGCAACCTGTGGCGTCATATCCGCACGCAACCCTAAAGTACGACCAGACAATTGATCGACTAATTTGAAGGTTTGCAAATCAAGGTCGGAGCCAGTGCCCGTTAATAATGAATCCAGAAACTCCAAGATCGGAGGCGCTACTAACTCATAGCCATAGGATTGATATAAATCCAAGATGGCGCGACGCAGGGTCTCTACTTTTCGAGCCTTGGCTGGCAGTACATCGGCAATGTCTTCAGGAAGTAACCAACGATTCATGATCCGGATTATTCACTTTCGCTTATTTTTTGTGCAAGAACTTAAAGAACTCGCCATTGGGCTCAACCACCATTATGTCTTTTTTATCCTTGAACGAGCTGCGATAAGCCTCAAGGCTTTGATAGAACTGAGCAAACTGCGGATCACGACCAAAAGCTTCCGCATATAAAGCGGTTGCCTTGGCATCACCCGCACCCTTAATCTTTTGGGCATCACGATAAGCCTCAGCCAAAATCGTGTCGCGTTGACGCTCTGCATTGGCGCGAATCTTGTCAGATTCCGCTGCTCCGGTAGAGCGTAATTCATTAGCCACTCTCTTACGCTCCGCTTCCATACGACGGTAAACAGAGTCGCTAATTTCAGCCAAGAGATCTACGCGCTTCAGGCGCACGTCGACAATTTCTACGCCAATATCAGATGCATCGTCAGCCACTTTTTTGCGGATACCTTGCATGACTTGCTCACGTTGATCAGAAATCAATTCGCGTACAGTACGTTTAGTGAACTCTTCATTCAGGGCAGAACGAACTAGCTGGGTCAAGCGATCTTCAGCCAAACGCTCATCACCCTTAAAACTAATAAAGAATTTACGTGGATCGACAATACGCCATTTCACGTAAGAATCTACCAATAAGTTTTTCTTCTCAGCAGTGATAAAACGATCCGCCTCTGGATTATCAATAGTCAGAATACGGCGATCAAAGAAACGCACATTCTCAAATGGAGCTGGATACTTGACTTGGAAACCAGGTTGCTCAATCACGCGCACGATTTGTCCGAACGAAAACACTACGGCGTACCGCCGTTGATCAACAATAAAAATGCTTGAGGAAAGAATGTATACAAATACAATCAGGGCGATAAGCCCAGCAAAGAGGCGATTGAGGTTCATTATCTGGAATCCCGATCGCGACTACGCAAACCATCTCGCTTGTCAACAGTGCTTGCGTTCACTGGTGCAGCCTGACTCGCGCTCGCTGCGTTTGGGACACTAACAACCGGAGCTGGAATTGTCGGACCGCCTGTTGCGCCCCCAACCGATACAGATCCTGTTGGCGTGGATTGGTTTACTTGTGCGCCAGTAGCTTGAACGCTTTCAGCACTGACCTGCGCGACAATTTTGTCGAGCGGCAAATACAGCAAGCTATTGCTCTTAGTGGTATCCACCAAAATCTTGGTTACATTGTTATACATATCGCGCATCGTATCGATATACATGCGGTCTCGAGTTACCTGAGGTGCTTTGGCGTATTCAATATAGATTTGCTTAAAACGATTAGCATCGCCCTCCGCTGTCGCGACAACACGTGACTTATATCCCTCAGCCTCTTGAATTAAACGCGCCGCAGTACCTTTGGCACGCGGAATGATGTCATTGGCATAGGCCTGACCTTCACTCTTCAAGCGCTCTTGGTCTTGACCAGCCTTCACGGCATCATCAAACGCTGCTTGTACCTGCTCTGGTGGTTGAACATTAAGAACGGTAACGCTGGTCACAAAAATACCTGACTTGTAGCCATCCAAAATCTTCTGAATCGAGCTCGCCAAATCGATAGCAATCTTTTCACGACCTTCATACAAGACGGTATCCATCTTGCTACGAGCCACAATCTCACGCACAGCGGTTTCCGCTGCTTGAACTACTGCGGCATCAGGATCACGGTTATTAAACAAGTAATCAGTTGGATCTTTTAATCTGTACTGAACCGCAAAACGTACATCAATAATGTTTTCATCTTCAGTCAACATCGAAGAATCTTTTTGATTGGTGGCTTTAATCAATACAGGTCGACCCACCTCAACAGAGCGCACACCCGAAAGGTTGACGATCTCCTGAGATTGAATGGGCCAAGGCATGCGCCAATTAATGCCAGGTTTTGCCGTGTAGTCGTACTTACCAAAAGTAAGAATGACGCCGGCCTGCCCTTCTTGAATAATGAAGAAGCCACTGCAGATCCAGATCAAGAAAACGCCAGCAGCAATCAATAAGATGCTGGCCTTTGATCCAAACGGATTGGAGAAATTAAAACTTGGAGTTCCATTGCCACCATTATTGCCGGCACCACCGACATTGCCGACCCGATCTTCAGGCTGTGGAATATCCGCGCTATTGGGTTTGTTGGCTGGCTTATTCGGCGTTGGGCCTGGCTTTTTCTTACCCCCCAAGAATCCAATGATTCTGTCGTTGAAATCGCGCCATAACTCGTCTAAATCAGGCGGACCATCCGGTCTTGCCGGTTGATTACCAGACTGCGGGCTTTTATCTTGAAGATCGGGATCTGCTTTTGGAGATTGCTCACTTCCCCGCTCGCCTTTAGCATCCTTGGATCCATTGCTTGGATCGGTGACCGAAAACAGGCCAAGAAATTTACGCATCATGAGGTGTATAGCTTCGATTCGGGAGTGAATTAAATTCAGAAGATTCTGGTCGTTCAGGTAAAGGGGCTAAAAACTCATCGAGAGCCATTTGCTTTTTGGCCCTGTTGTGCTCGACCCTCATTCTATCAGTCATTTGAGAGCATTCCGCCAGCGCCGAGCGCAATAAATCGAGACCCAAGCCCGTCTTAGCCGATAGGAAAACCTGGTTTGGGAAACCCTCGGCATCCCGCTCTAAAACAGCCCCTTTTAGGAAGGTCTGAGGCATTTGATCGATCTTGTTCATAACCTCGATCCGCGGGATATCATCAGCTCCAATTTCACGTAAAACAGCCTCCACTTCAGCCTGCTGTTCCCGTGCCACAGGGCTACAGGCGTCAATCACATGCAAAATCAGGTCAGCATGAATGGTTTCATCCAAAGTCGCCCTAAAAGCCTCCACCAACTGGTGGGGCAATTCACGGATGAACCCAACGGTATCGGAGACCACAATAGATCCTACCCCCTCCAAATGCACTTTTCTGGAGGTTGTATCCAGTGTCGCAAAAAGCTGGTCGGCAGCATAAGTGCCCGCCTTGGTTAAAGCATTGAATAGGGTGGATTTACCCGCATTGGTATAGCCAACCAATGAAACCGAGAAAACGTCCTTGCGCTGACGGGCTCGTCTCTGGGTTCTTTGTTGACGCTGTAACTTCTCAAGCTCGTTTTCGAGACGCTTTGCCTTGGTTGCCAGCATCCGGCGGTCCAACTCCATTTGGGTTTCACCAGGGCCACCACGCACGCCAATACCGCCCCGTTGACGCTCCAAATGACTCCACGCCCTGACTAAACGAGACATACGGTAGCGCACTTGAGCTAATTCCACTTGAGTCTTACCGATATGGCTTTGCGCCCTTTGACTAAAGATGTCCAAAATGAGGCCGGTGCGATCCATCACATGAAAGCCAATGTGACGCTCCAAGTTTCTTTGTTGTGTTGGGGAAAGCGGGTTATTGAAGATGGCTAATTCAGCGTCATGCTCTTCCATTACCCTCTTAAGCTCATTAGCCTTGCCCGATCCTATATACAAAGCAGGATCGGTACGACCTTTTCGCGCGATAACACTAGCTACGGGAATGGAGCCGGCACTGTCAGCCAAAAGACTAAGTTCGGCCATGCTATCTGCAAAATCTTCGCGTCCGGTATCAACCCCAACCAGAACAGCGCGTGCCGCATCTACTCCAGTTTTATACAGGGCTAGGCTCTTCCAAGCGGAACTCGACTGCGCGAGCGGGAACAATCGTTGAGATGGCGTGTTTGTAAACCATCTGCGTCACAGTGTTACGCAAGAGAACGACATACTGATCGAATGATTCAATATTGCCCTGAAGCTTAATACCATTGACCAGGTAGATAGAGACGGGAACATGCTCTTTACGCAAGGTGTTCAGAAATGGATCCTGAAGCAATTGGATTGTTTTGTTATTCATACTGCTCCTTATTCATATTTTAGTTAGGGAGTCTTGCTTTTTTAATTAAATAAAACGTACTGCCGATGGACTACATATTGGGCCAAATTCTTAAAAAATCAAGTCCAAGTTTAAAGCTTATCGCAAAATTACTTCTTCTTGCCGTTTTTGCCTTTATCTGCATCAACATAAGGATTCTTCGCGGTATTCATCTGAATGCGCAGTGGCGTACCACGCAATTTAAAGACATCCCTAAATCTACCCTCCAAATAACGCTTATAGCTGTCTGTTACACCACTAAGGGAAGTTCCGTGAATCACAACGATGGGAGGATTCATGCCGCCTTGGTGGGCATAGCGCAATTTTGGACGGCCCATACCAACACGCTTAGGCTGCTGATGCTCAATTGCTTCTTGCAGAATTCTGGTTAAACGTGGGGTTGGCAACTTAGCCATTGCCGCTGCATACGCAGCATCCACATCCTTAAAGAGCTCTTTGAGTCCAGTACCTTTTTTTGCTGAAATCGGATGTACGTTAGCAAAATCCAAAAAACGTAATTTTTGCGCAATCTCTAAACGAGCGCGTTCTTTAACGTAAGAGTCGATGCCATCCCATTTATTCACAGCCACAACAAGTGCGCGACCAGCCTCAACAATAAAACCTGCGATATGCGCATCTTGCTCGGAAATATCTTGTTGAGCATCGAGCATCAAAATCACCACGTTGCAATCGGCAATTGCTTGCAACGTTTTCACGACGGAGAATTTCTCAATTGCCTCAAATACTTTTCCACGGCGACGCAAGCCGGCGGTATCGACCAAGATATAGGGTTTGCCGTTACGCTCAAATGGAACTTCAATCGCATCGCGAGTAGTACCGGGCATATCAAAAGCAATAACACGCTCTTCGCCAATCAATTTATTGATCAGGGTTGATTTGCCGACGTTAGGGCGCCCTACTACCGCAATCTTCATTGGACGGTTTGGATCATTCGCCAAATCATCCTCATCCGGCTCTGCAACTCCTAATGAATCTAAAGCGTCATCAATCAGACCACGAACGCCATCACCATGCGCCGATGAAATCGGGAAAGGCTCACCTAAACCAAGCTCATGAAAGTCGGCAGTAACAATGCCCGCTTGCATGCCTTCAGTTTTATTGACCGCTAATATCACTGGGCGACCGGTCTTACGCAAGAAATCCGCAATTACACGGTCTTGTGGCGCCATACCCAAGCGACCATCTACCAAGAAAATAATAATGTCAGATTCAGCAACCGCTTGCTTAGTCTGCTTAGCCATCTCGGCAACAATGCCGGTCTTGGCGATAGGCTCAAAACCACCAGTATCAACACAAATAAATGCGCGTTCGCCGATACGACCCTTGCCATAGTGACGATCCCTGGTGAGACCAGCAAAATCAGCCACTAATGCATCGCGTGAACGTGTCAGGCGATTAAAGAGCGTGGACTTCCCAACGTTAGGACGGCCAACGATAGTGATGACTGGATTCATTTTGGACTATACGCCGCTATTTTCCCGCCCTGAGATTGAATCAGGATAAGACCACCAACCGCAATTGGGGCAGCAGAAATTGGACTACTATCGTGACGGATGCGCGCGACCAGCTGGCCATCCGCTTGTGAGAATGCATGCACATAACCCTGCGCATCACCCATGAGTAACACCCTTCCAACAGCCAATGGCTCGCCAACATCTCTAAATGTAAGGCTATTGTTTTCCCAAACTTGCGTACCGTCTTTAGTTGCAAAAGCAGTTACGTGCGATTTTTCATCTGCAGAGAAAACCATGTCGGCACTTTGCGCTGTTCCAGTAAAGCTGGAGAAATCCTTAAACCAAATCAAATTGCCAGTGCGCGCTTGACCGCAACCGATACGACCTTGATAAGACACGGCGCACAGAATCTCACCCTCCATGCTGGGCTTGGCAGTGACATCGTTCAAACGCTCAATCTCAGAAAAGCCTTTAGGGAAAGAAATCGGGGTTTCCCAAACGAGTCCGCCATTCGCAATTGCAATCATGCCGAAACGTCCACCAGCAAATCCAGTAACAATTACTTCATTGCCAATCGCCAGCATTCCGTAACCCACGCGTAAAGACAACGCAGATTGTTGACGCTGATAAATCCATTTGCGCGCACCGGTTTGCTCATCCAAACCAATAAAGCGATTGTCGAGCGCACGAATAATAACGACGCCACCCGCAACCACTGGCTCGGTCAATACTTCACTGCCAACGCTTACATTCCAAATTGGCTTACCGGTATCGTCATAGGCGTAGACTGTGCCCTTGGTAGTCACAACCGCAGTTACACGACCATCAGAGCCCGGCCCGACAGTAATGCGCTCTGGCACAGAAGCTTCCCAAAGCTTATTGCCATTCGCCAAATCAATTTTTGCGAGGTTGCCACGATGCGAGGCCACATAAACAGCATCACCTGCAACTACAGGATGGAAGTTAAAAGACTCAGATGATCCAATGCTAGTTGACCAAACGGGCGCCAGGTCGAATTGGTTGGTAACAGCAACGAGCTCGGCTGGTTTACGAACACGATTACCACCAGAGCAGGCTGCTAAAGCAGCAATGGCAGAAACTACGATGAGGGCTTTTACAAATGCCTTCATTGACTTAGGTGTGCACATTGTTTGAATCATCACTGAGCAATTCCTCCAACAGCGTCTAATTTAACCTTCAACAGGCGACGCGCCTCTTCAGGAAATTCTTTCGCTTGATCCAAGATCTTCCAAGCAGCCTCATAACTAGCACGCGCATCGCTAGTTTTCTTTTGGGCCAAATACCAATCACCACGACGCTCTAACCAGAGGGCTTCGTAACCCTTGATGGGAGTTTCTTTCAAAATGGCATCAGCTTCAGCGAAATCATTGGCAGCACCCTGCTCAATTAATTGAGAAACCAAACGCAATTTACCCAAGGCTGCATAGCCATTGTTCGATGCATTCATAGCAGTCCAACGCAGATATGCAAGCGCTCTCGGTGCATCACCCGCATCTGAAGCAATCTTCGCAGAGACCAAACTGGCCATTGAAGCGTATGGGGTGCGGCCAAATTGTTTTTGCAAGTCATCAGCAGCAAGCAAAGTCTGGTCCTTGTCACCCTTACTAATCGCAACCAGCATAGTGTCATAGAGTTTTGAAGCTTCAGTAGCCTGGCTATTACGCCACCACTGATATCCGCTGTAAGAAGCGTAGACTAGCAATGCAGTCGTCAATACACCAGTAATGAGGTTGCGATACTTTTGCCAAAATGCTTTGAACTGGTCAAGTTGTTCTTGTTCTTCTAGGTCTAAAGGCATGTCAATCCAAACAATATAATTAAGGTCGTTATAAGGTAATTCTATTCGGTCTATTCTGAGCTGCCTACTAAAGCGTCAATTACCGCCTCAAGCACCTTATCCAGAGCTACGGCACGTTGTTCACCGCTGCCACGTAAATCCTTGATCTGCGCCTCATCCTTGACCAGCTCGTCCGGTCCAACAATCACTGCATAAGTCGCCCCACTAGCATCAGCCTTCTTCATTTGGGACTTAAAGCTGGCAGATTGGCCATCGGGCGGGCAAAATAAAATAGTATCGATCCCAGCGTTGCGTAGGCGCTCTGCAATGATCATAGCGGCCGTTAAGGTTTCACCACCTTGATGCAATACAAAAATATCACACTGGGCTTGAGGCTCTGGCAAAGACCCAGACACCTTCATCAACTCCAAAACACGCTCCATGCCCATAGCCCAACCACAGGCTGGAGCGGCTTTACCGCCCATACGCTCAATCAGCGGATCATAGCGCCCACCACCGGCAATTGTGCCCTGAGCTCCCAGCTCTTCGGTGACCCACTCGAATACAGTCAGGTTGTAGTAATCAAGACCACGCACTAAACGCGGATTAATTTTGCAAGGAATGTTATTGGCTTTAAGCAATGCTTGAACCGCTTCAAAGTGCTTCAAGGACTCCCCACCCAAGAAATCCAGCAATTGAGGCGCGCCTTCGATCAACTCTTGCATAGCGGGATTTTTAGAATCCAAAATACGCAAAGGATTTGTCAGTAAACGGCGTTGGGAATCCTCATCCAACTGAGCGGCATTTTTCTCAAAATAAGCAACCAAAGCAGCGCGATGTTGAGTGCGCTCATCAGCCTGTCCCAGTGAGTTAATTTCTAAACGCACGCCTCTCAATCCCAGCTCATCCCACAAGCGTTGACCCATCAAAATAATCTCAGCATCGATATCGGGACCGGCAAAGCCCAGTGCCTCGATGCCAAACTGATGAAACTGACGGTAACGACCACGCTGTGGACGCTCATGGCGAAACATGGGGCCGGTATACCAAAGACGCTTAGGTCCTTCATAGAGCAAATTGTTTTCAATCACAGAACGAACCAACGCAGCAGTTCCCTCGGGACGTAAAGTTAACTGTTCACCATTAAGGCGATCTTCGAAAGAAT
>Ga0316224_1004030_pt1 | contig 11445 bp, 8 predicted proteins | sample TBH18013metaG_FD_206254 | JGI IMG/M metagenome (GOLD analysis project Ga0316224, IMG submission 206254) | Freshwater microbial communities from Trout Bog Lake, Wisconsin, USA - TBH18013 | ecosystem: Environmental > Aquatic > Freshwater > Lake > Hypolimnion/Profundal zone | place: USA: Wisconsin...
AAGAACTGTAGACAACATCCAAGCATAAGCCCATTGCACCACTTGCTGACGAGTAAAAATACCAGCAGCACGTTTGGCAAGATATGACCCAAGCATCATGCCACACACAGTCGGAATAAACATATAGCCAAACTGCTGAGCTGTAAGACCTAAGTGCTTGACCAAAAACATAGGGCTAGCGATGACGTATAAAAAGAAGCCTGCAAAGTTTGTACTTATAGAAAATACCAATCGGAAGTATTCAGCATCAGAAAAAAGAATACTGTAGTCTTTAACCACTTGCTTGGCAGAGAGCGTTAAGCGTTTTTCTGGAGGCATAGTCTCAGGCAAGTAGTGCGCCACGGCAAAAAAAGCAAACCCTGAATACAAGGCTAGAAAGATGAAAATTGACTGCCAATGAATGCCTAACAAAAAGCCGCCAATAATGGGCGCAACCGCTGGAGCAATACCAAATAGCATTTGGACTGTTGCCATGACACGCTGGGCTTGTGGCCCTTCAAATAAGTCACGCACCATGGCTCTAGCAACGACGTTCCCTGCTCCACCAGATAAGCCTTGCAAGGCCCTAAAGAACCATAGTGTTTCTATATTTTGCGCAAAGGCACAGCCAATTGAAGCGAGTAAAAATACGCCCAAGCCAATTTTAATGGTGGGAATACGACCGATGGAATCTGAAATTGCACCATGCCACAATGTCATCATGGCGTAAGGCAATAAATAAAAAGTTAAGCTTTGTTGTAAGGCAACTGGCTTAGCAAGCAAATCTGTCCCCATTGCAGGAAAAGCTGGTAAATAGGTATCAATCGCAAACGGCGCAAGCGCGGCAAGGCTTGCGAGCAAGATGGATAATAGAATAGGGGAAACTTTTTTCATTGCTTTTGGCTATTTATCTTTTTAACTGGCTCTCAATAAAAACGCGCCAATGATTTTTCGAAAGGCGCGTTCATTTAACCACAAATTAATCATTCTAGGCTTAAGGCAATGCGTGAAAATCTTTTACCCGATCATTTAATTCACCAGCGATTATCGCTTTGGAGTTTTTATCATTACGGAAAATAATAGGTTGAGAGGCAATCAATGGATTGCGTGAATCCTTAATCGCTTGAGTAATAACATGATGGTTAGGGGACAAACTACAAACAGGATCAGCACCTTCGGCGTCCCCTGTCAGCATAAATGCCTGACAACGGCAGCCTGCCAAGTCCTTTTCTTTCTCCGAGCAGCTGCGACATGGTTCTTTCATCCAACTATCGCCGCGATACTTATTAAAGGCGGGTGAATCATTCCAAACCCAATCCAAACCCTTTTCACGTACATTAGGAAATTCAATATTTGGCAAGACACGTGCTGAATGGCATGGCAATACATCACCATTAGCAGTCACTATCATAAATACTTCACCCCAACCATTCATACACTTCTTGGGACGATCCGAGAAGTAGTCAGGTACGACAAAGAAAATCTTCATCTTGCTGCCCTGCTTTTCACGAAACTCATTGGTAATTCGCTCGGCCTCATCAATTTGTTCTTTGGTTGGCATCAGTTGACTTCGGTTAACTAAAGACCATCCATAATACTGGGTATTTGCAAGCTCGATGTAATCTGCGCCTAAAGCCTCAGCCATTTCTAAAATTTGGCGCATGTGGCCAATGTTATATCGATGGATCACCACGTTTAGCACCATTGGATAGCCATGACTTTTAATCATGGCTGCCACTTTTTTCTTAAGCTCAAACGTTTTGGTATTAGTAATAAAGTTGTTAATCTCTTCAGTAATATCATGCATAGACAACTGAATATGATCTAGGCCGCCATCTTTAAATGCTTGAATACGCTTTTCTGTGAGGCCAACGCCTGAGGTAATCAAATTGCTGTAATAACCCAATTTTTTGGCTTCAATCACGATATCTTCAATATCATCACGCAGCAAAGGCTCACCACCAGAAATGCCTAACTGTAAAGCACCTAAACGACGTGCATCACGCAATGCTTGTATCCATTGTTCTGTGCTTAGCTCATTTTGTGTGTGTTTATCATAATCCGTTGGGTTGTAGCAAAAAGCACAATGCAGTGGACAACGATATGTTACTTCAGCCAATAACCAAAGGGGTTGTGTACGCGTCACATTCGCGGCAACACCGTTATTTTGATTTTGAATCTCTTTTTGTACGACTGATTGACCTAGTGATGCTTGTGTCATTTTTCGACTCCTAGACTGGCTACTCTTAATTAATTTGGCGTAACCAAGCTTTTTCGATTGCTAATTCCAACATCCCGAAAATGTCATTTTCCAAATCTGGCACATCAGAAAATTTAGCTTTCAGTTCCGTTACGATTTCTGCAACAGTACGTTGACCATCCACAAGATTTAGTACTTCACCCGCACCACTATTCAGCTTTACCATACCCTCTGGAAACAAAATAACATAGCAATTCTGTGCGTCTTCCCACTGGAAACGATGATGCAATGCTATAGAGTAAATATCGGTTTGTTGAATGCTCATAAGCACCTCAATTAATAAACTGGTTGACGTAGATATGACACACCATCAGTCGTCACATCAGTGCATTGCAACATAATGGAGTCTGCAATCACCCAAAGTACATCAAGCTTAAACTGAAGAATATCTAGTGCACGCTGTTGCATCTCGCGGCTCTTACCAAAATAATCAAGTGTCACTGATAAGCCTTGCTCTACATCACGACGCGCTTCTGTAAGCCGTTTTTTGAAATACACCAAACCGTCTTCCTTAATCCAGGGATAAACGGTGGGCCATGAGCTAATACGTTGCTGATGAATATGGGGAGCAAACAACTCTGTTAGAGATGAACATACAGATTCTTGCCAAGGGCGTTGACGTGCAAAATTGATGTAAGCATCAACCGCAAACTTAACGCCAGGACTCACCAATTTGAGGGATGTCACATCCTCACGACTTAAACCGACAGCTTTCCCTAGTTGAATCCAAGCTTCAATCCCTCCAACAGAATCCCCAACACCATCATGGTCAGTAATACGCACAATCCATTCTTTACGAATATCTTTATCTGGACAGTTAGATAAAATCGCAGCGTCTTTTTGTGGAATACCTATTTGATAGTAAAAACGATTGGCAACCCAACACTGAAGCTGCTCTTTACTTAGTTTACCTTCATACATCGCCACGTGAATGGGATGATGAATATGATAGCCTTGACCTTTGTAGCGTAATTTTTCTTCAAACTCTTCGCGAGTCCAAGGTAAGTTGTTATCTACTAATGCGTTCATACTGCTCTCCTAAAGAATAATGTCCATGCCGTCATAAGCAACCTCAATACCGTGATTAGTCAACTCAGCGCGCTCTTTGGAATCTTCTCTTAAAATTGGGTTAGTATTATTGATATGAATTAGCACTTTTCTTGATGCATCAAAACCATCTAATTTTTCTATCATGCCGCCCTCACCTGATTGCGGATTGTGGCCTATGCTACGGGCTGTTTTTGTCATCAAGCCCATGTCAATCATTTCAGTGTTGGTCCAGAAAGTACCATCTACCATGATGCAATCTGCTTGATTCATTAATGCTGGTAAATGTGGCTCAATTTCGCCTAAACCAGGTGAATACCAGCATTTTTTACCTGTGCTAATTTCTTCGATAAGTACGCCAATAGTGTCGCCTGGATGCGGATCATTACGATGAGGAGAATATGGCGGCGCAGCACTTTTGAGAGCAACCGCTGTAAATCTGAGGTTAGACGCACCCTCCACTTCAAATGAAGTTTTGCCATCAGTGGGTATTTGATGATGATTAATGCCGCAATAGTGACCGAGAATAGTCAGAAGAGGGTTACCTGATGTAAGGTCTTGATACACCATATCGGTACAGTAGATTTCACGTTTTACTTGCCCTTCACGCAACATCAACAAACCTGTTGTATGATCAATTTGGGCATCTATTAGTACTATACCTATAATACCACTATCACGAATAGCGCGACCTGGTTGTAGCGGTTTAAATTCCTGAATTTGTTGAAGCACATCTGGTGAAGCGTTGAATAACACCCAATTAACTCCATCACCACTCACACAAATCGATGACTGGGTGCGCTTGGTTGCTTTAATAGTACCTTTACGCAGTCCATCGCAATTGAAGCAATTACAATTCCACTGTGGAAAACCACCACCGGCACCGGCACCTAAAACATGAATGTGCATAAATTTCTCTTTAATTATTATTCTAAATATGAAATTGGGCTACTTTGCAGTAGCCCAGCAAACGTTGTTTTTAATTACAAGTACATTGTAAACATCTTAGCGATTGCAAACGTACATTGTAACTTCGAAACCAAAACGCATTTCAGTAGCAACTGGTTTAGTCCACATAATGTATCTCCTAATTATTAAATTAAAAACGTTGGTGCATTTATGAGTCCTTCCAACGTGAGACGAATCATGCGCTTTGAACTCATGCTTCAACAGTGCAAAAAGCTGGAAACTTCACTAATGATTTTCATGACACCCGACGATAAATTACTTAAAATTTTAAAGAGTGGAAATTGAGAGCTTAGCAACGATAGACTTTATGTTATTTCTAAAGGCATTGCTAACAATGCACTAAGAGTATTCTTGAAAAAGGGTGAGTGCAAAACCTATTAAAGCTAGCTATTAGGCAAGCCTTCTATTATCAGGAATTATGAAATGGCGCTTGTCGCTTAACTATTAATTGCTGCCGCTAGCGCTTCTAAGAAGCGTGCGTTCTCTGAAAATAGGCCAATACTAACACGCAAGTAATCTGGCATTTCATAATTAGCGATTGGTCGAACAATCACGCCCTGATTGAGCAGTCGCTCATAAACACCAAGTGCGTCATCCACCCTAAAACTCACAAAATTAGCGAAGGATGGAATGAAAGTTAAACCTAGCTTTTGTATGCCCTGTGTAATTTGAACCATCCCCGCTTGGTTTAAAGCTCGTGTCCGCTCTACAAACTCATCATCAGCAAGCGATGCCACCGCCGCTGCCTGCGCGATACTATTGACATTAAAAGGCTGACGAACGCGATTCATTAAATCGGCAATCGCTGTAGACGTTACACCAAAACCAACACGCAATCCTGCTAAGCCATAAGCTTTTGAAAATGTGCGAGAAATGACCAAGTTATCAAATTCATTTAACCAGCCAATAGACTCGGCTTTCAAATCATCTGGGAGGTATTCGTCATAAGCCTCATCTAACATTACCAATACGTGCTTAGGCACCGCCAACAAAAACTTCTTCAGCTCAAGCTTACTTATTAGAGTGCCTGTTGGATTATTCGGGTTTGCAACAAACACCATGCGTGTTTTAAGCGAAATCGCCCTTAACATTGCATCTAAATCATGCCCGAACTCTTTTGCTGGCACAACGACACCCTTAGCACCAACCGCTTGCGTTACAAGAATATAAACCGCAAACGCATGTCGCGAATAAACTGCCTCATCGCCTGGCGACAAAAAAGCACGTGCAGCCAACTCTAAAATATCATTAGATCCATTACCAAAGACTAATTGGCTATGTCTTACATTGAATTTCTTGCAAACAGCATCACGCAGCTCTACGCTATTACCATCTGGATAACGCGCAATATCATCCAATGCATCCATCATTGCCATGTGTGCATTTGGACTAACACCTAATGGATTTTCATTGGAAGCGAGCTTTACAATTTGACTTGGGTCCAAACCTTTATCACGTGCCAAATCACTAATTGGCTTACCCGGTTGATACGGTGCTATTGAACGGATATAAGCTGGCGCTAAATTGGAAATGTCTGACACGGAAATTACCTCAAAATTTTAAGCCTGAAAGCTTAATTAAACTACGGCAACTGGGTATGAACCTAGCACCTTAACAAATGAAGCGCGCTGCTCAATTTCTGCCAACGCCTTTATGATACTAGCGTCTTGATGATGCCCTTCAATGTCTACAAAGAAAATGTATTCCCACAAGCCCATTTTGGCTGGACGTGACTCTAACTTGGTCATACTGACTTGGTTCTTAGATAAAGGCTCCAAGATAGACACCATCGCACCTGGCACATTCTTAGTCGCTATCACTAAAGAGGTTTTATCTTTACCTGATGCAGCCACATCATGGTCTGCGAGGACCAAGAAACGTGTTGTATTACGCGGATCGTCTTCAATATTATTAGCCAATGAACTTAATTCAAAGATTTCAGCGGCTCTCAGACTGGCAATCGCCGCCGCACCCATCTCTGTACTTGCCAACCTTGCAGCTTCAGCGTTGCTCACCACTGCTTGACGCTCGGCGTTTGGCAAATGACTGTTGAGCCATTCGTGGCACTGAGCTAAAGATTGCGCATGTGAATATACTCTCGTAACAGAGGCGCTATCTAACGATTTACTAAGTAAGTTATGATGCACTGGCAACTCGATCTCACCACAAATATTGAGGCGCGTTGCTGTGAGCAAATCCAATGTTCGACCAATGGCACCCTCAGTTGAATTTTCAACAGGCACAACGCCATAATCTGCTTGGCCTGATTCTACCATTCGGAACACTTCATCAATTGAAAGGCATTGCATAGGTGATGACAGACCGCCAAATTGTTTATTTGCTGCCTCTTCACTGAATGTGCCTAATGGGCCTAAAAAAGCCACTGTGAGTGCCTTTTCTAAAGCACGGCAATTAGACATCACACTACGAAAAATGGCTGTCACTGCTTCTGGAGGCAATGGTCCGTTATTCAAATCCACCAAACGACGCAACACTTGCGCTTCACGCTCTGGACGATAAATAGGACCGCCACCTTTAAGCTCACCAATCTGACGCGCATGTGCCGCACGCTCATTCACCAATTTAAGCAGTTGCTCATCGATGGCATCAATTTGGTCTCTGTGTTGTTTTAAGATGTCTGACATAGTGTTTTCCTGAATGTGCAGGATTAAGCGTTTGCCTGCGCGAAAGACTTCATAAATTCGATTAAGGCTTTTACGCCTTCGATAGGCATGGCGTTATAAACAGAAGCACGCATACCGCCGACTAATTTATGGCCTTTCAATTGCAACAAGCCAGTTTGTTGTGCTTGCTTTAAGAAAGCCTCATCTAAAGCGGCGTTTTTTAGCGTGAACGGAATATTCATGCGTGAGCGATTTTCAAGCGCAATTGGCGAATGGTAAAAATCTGAAGCATCTAAATAATCATACAAAAGTGCTGATTTTTCGATGTTAATTTTTTCCATCGCAGCCAAGCCGCCTTTGGCTTTTAGCCACTTAAATACCAAGCCTGCCATGTAGATACCATAAGTTGCAGGAGTGTTATACATGGAATCGTTATCCGCATGGATTTTGTAATCAAACATGGTTGGCGTGCCAGCAATGGTCTGACCAATCAAATCCTCACGGACGATAACGATTGTAAGTCCTGCAGGGCCAATATTTTTTTGTGCGCCTGCGTAAATCAAACCATATTGGCTCACATCGACCGGTCGGGAGAGAATATGTGAGGACATATCACACACCACAGGCACATCACCTGTTTGCGGCACTGAAAACATCTCAACTCCGCCAATAGTTTCATTTGAAGTAAAGTGGAAATAAGCCGCATCTTTATTGAGCTTAAGCGCTTCTTGGCTTGGCGCATAGGTATAGTTTTTGTCTTTACTTGAAGCAGCAATATTTACTTGGCAATAACGCGCCGCTTCATCAATCGCTTTTTTAGACCAAATACCGCTATCTAAATAATCAGCCGTTTTTTTGCCGCGTAGCAAATTCATCGGCACCATACAAAACTGACTATGCGCCCCGCCCTGTAAAAACAACACCTTGTAATTACTAGGAATACTCATCAACTCGCGCAAATCAGATTCAGCTTCAGCGGCAATACTCATAAATTCTTTGCCGCGATGACTCATCTCCATCACCGACATGCCCGAGCTATGCCAATCCATCATTTCATCTCTCGCTTGCAAGAGCACTTCCTTTGGCAATACCGCTGGACCAGCTGAAAAATTAAAAATTTGCGTCATGAATTGCTTTCAACTCTTTTCAAAACTTAAGCTAAGCTTCCGCCTCTTCATCATCCTCAGTCTCAACCACTTTCTCTAGACCAGACAACTTCTCGCCATCACCAAGATTAATCAGCGTAACACCTTGCGTTGCACGACCTAACTCACGAATTTCTTTCACGCGAGTACGAATGAGAACGCCGCCAGTCGTGATGAGCATAATTTCATCTTCATCATTCACTAAGCGCGCTGCTACCACCATTCCATTACGTTCGCTTATTGCAATCGCTTTAACACCTTGTGTGCCACGACCCGAGTGACGGAAGTCAGCCAAGACAGTACGTTTACCAAAACCGTTTTCTGTTGCCACTAACACGGTTTGTTGGTCATTTTCAGCTACCAACAGAGACAATACTTGTTGGTCTTTAGTAATCTTCATACCACGCACACCGCGGGTATTACGGCCCATCGCACGAACATCTTCTTCGTCAAACCAAACTGCTTTACCACCGTTTGAAACCAAGACAATATCTTGCGTCCCGTTGGTGACTTCAGCACCAATCAAATAATCGCCTTCATCTAGGTTAATCGCGATAATTCCTGATTTACGTGGATTAGAGAACTCAATTAATGCTGTTTTCTTGACGGTACCCATTGCAGTCGCCATGAACACAAAGTGATTTTCGTCAAACTCTTTCACCGGCAAGATGGCATTGATTTTTTCGCCTTCGCTCAATGGGAATAGGTTAACAATAGGTTTACCACGGCTAGTTCTGCTACCTTGTGGCACTTCATAAACCTTGAGCCAATACACTTGACCAAGACTAGAAAAGCACAAGATGTAATCGTGCGTATTTGCCACAAACATCTTGTCGATAAAGTCATCTTCTTTAGTTGCAGCTGCTTGCTTACCACGACCACCACGACGTTGTGAACGGTACTCTTCAAGCGGTTGTGATTTAATATAACCAGTGTGAGATAAAGTAACCACCACGTCTTGCGGCGTGATTAAATCTTCCAGTGATAAATCTTGTGCATTGTGCACAATCTCACTACGACGTTTATCGCCAAATTGTTGGCGGATGGCAGCAAGCTCTTCCACAATCATTTGTGTTACACGGCTTGGTGTTGCCAAGATATCAAGCAAGTCGGTAATAACATCCATCACCTCTTTGTACTCATTCACAATCTTATCTTGTTCAAGGCCAGTCAAGCGTTGCAAGCGCATTTGTAGAATTTCTTGCGCTTGCACATCTGAAAGTTTGTAGCCATGTGGTGACAAACCAAAATCAATTGATAAACCATCAGGACGTGAAGCTTCCATTGAGGCGCGTTTAAGCATTTCTTCAACTACAGGCGATTTCCAAGCTTTCGCCATCAAGTCTTTTTTCGCTTCTGGCGGAGTTGGCGCCGCTTTGATGATCGCAATCATCTCATCCACGTTTGCCAATGCAACAGCCAAACCCTCTAAGACATGACCACGCTCACGCGCTTTGCGAAGCTCGAATACGGTACGTCGGTTAATCACCTCACGACGGTGACGCAGGAACGCTTCAAGCATTTGCTTGAGATTAAGCAAGCGCGGCTGCCCATCCAACAAGGCCACCATATTCATACCGAAGGTGTCTTGTAGTTGCGTTTGCTTGTATAAGTTGTTAAGGATGACTTCTGGCACTTCGCCGCGTTTAAGCTCAATCACCACGCGCATACCAGACTTATCAGACTCATCGCGCAAGTCTGAAATACCCTCAATCTTCTTCTCGTTAACTAATTCAGCAATTTTTTCAACAAAAGTCTTTTTATTTACTTGGTATGGAAGCTCATCAACAATCAATGCCTGACGACCGCCACGCTCCAAATCCTCAACATGAGTACGACCGCGCATCACCACGCGACCACGGCCTGTTCGATAGCCTTCTTTAACGCCTATTGTGCCGTAAATAATCCCTGCAGTTGGAAAATCAGGCGCTGGAACAATTTCAATCAAATCATCAATAGAAAGCTCAGGATCCTTTAGCAATGCCAAACATGCATCCACCACTTCATTTAAGTTATGTGGCGGAATGTTAGTTGCCATACCCACCGCAATACCTGAACTACCATTAATCAGCAAGTTAGGAATACGCGCTGGCATAATAAGCGGCTCATGTTCCGAACCGTCATAGTTAGGACCAAAATCAACGGTTTCTTTATCTAAATCAGCCAAAAGCTCATGTGCAATACGCGCCATACGGATTTCCGTATAACGCATCGCCGCCGCATTATCACCATCTACTGATCCGAAGTTACCTTGTCCGTCGACCAACATGTAACGCAATGAAAAATCCTGGGCCATACGAACAATGGTGTCGTAAACAGCCGTATCACCGTGCGGGTGATATTTACCGATCACATCGCCGACGATACGGGCGGATTTCTTGTAAGGACGGTTCCAGTCATTGCTAAGCTCATGCATCGCATAGAGCACACGTCTATGGACTGGTTTTAGACCGTCACGCACATCAGGCAGGGCACGCCCAACAATCACGCTCATAGCGTAATCGAGATAGGAACGACGCATCTCATCTTCGAGGCTAATAGGAAGGGTTTCTTTTGCGAATTGATCCATATTGTTCTATTGGCTTTAAGCGTGGATTAAAAGCCAAATTTTACCATGATTAAGAGGGATAAATCACATGCAGAACGATAAAGAAAAACACCGAGAAAATACCAGCACTTATGCTCAGTTTTTAGCCTAAAAGCAAGTGCATTGCGAAAATTGTTGCGACCGTCAAATCCGCACTTGTGCCAGGATTAATGGCGCGGCTTTTTAGGTCGACATCCCAAGCCAACAAAGTGGCTTGATAAAGCTTGGGGTTTTCTTGTGAAGTGAAACTTAGAAAATGATTTTTTGCTTGTTGTTGAATATCTTGTGCTATTTCTTTTCCGTATTTTCTAGCAATATGACTATCTTCAAACTCCGCTAAAAATGCCAAATAAGTGGCTGTCACAGCCCAAGCTGGTCGATCCCATTTAGAAAGATAATGTTGATAAGTCGCCAGACCAAAATTAAAAACATCCTGATAGCCATTGGCATATTGCTGCCCGATTAAATCTCTATATGCAGCCACTTGCATTGCTTCAAGCAAGGTTGTTTGTGGTGTTTGGCTTACATCATGCTCCTGCACTTCCCCTAAACCTGCTGGCCTGGCAATTAAAATCGCTTTGTAAGTCTTAACAGCGTCATCTTGAGTTAAATTATTCAGCACATTTTGCAGGGAGTTTTGGCTAAAGCCATCCTTTGCAAAAGTGGCTTGAACCATAGGTGCGGCGAGCAACACGATGCCTAGATTTGTGTTACACCCAACTGCATCCCAAGTAACTTTTATAGCACTTAAAATACGCTCACCCACGCTTAAATCTGGTTTGGCAATAACTTGCGATGAAGCATCAGCGCTTTTAATAAAATCCTGCACCACCA
>Ga0316224_1004035_pt1 | contig 11435 bp, 8 predicted proteins | sample TBH18013metaG_FD_206254 | JGI IMG/M metagenome (GOLD analysis project Ga0316224, IMG submission 206254) | Freshwater microbial communities from Trout Bog Lake, Wisconsin, USA - TBH18013 | ecosystem: Environmental > Aquatic > Freshwater > Lake > Hypolimnion/Profundal zone | place: USA: Wisconsin...
TGATATGGAATAGAAACCATAATCACCGAAATTCCGCTTGCACCTCTTGCTTAAACCTCGGTCAATCCCTACATCTCTGGCCGATTTTCTTTGGGAGTTATCATCCATGGCCAGCGCGCCACAATCCAATCTGCCCCTGTTTTATCAGGACCTTATGCCACTCAACAGCCGCGATCACGCCGAGTGGAAAAGCAAGACCACTGACCGTGCGCCCTGGCTGATCGGCCAACACGCTGTGCCGCTGACGGTAGAAGAATTTCCGCAGGCCCAGCGCAATTTCCCGATCGTGTTTTCGGTAGGCGAAACGCCGGTTCCGCTGGCGCTGATGGGCCTCAATGAGGGCGTCAACGCTTTCGTCGATGCCGAGGGTAAGCTGACCGAGAACGTCTATGTGCCCGCCTATGCGCGCCGTTATCCCTTTATGCTGGCCAAGCTGACGCCCGAGGCGAGCGAGCTGTCGCTGTGCTTTGACCCCACCAGCGATCTGGTCGGCGATTTCCCCGAAGGCGCAGCGCTGTTTGACGGCACAGAGCCCAGCGACACCACCAAGAACATGCTGGGTTTTTGCGAGCAATTTGAACAGGCTGGCGCCCGCACCGGGGCCTTCGTGGCCGAACTGCAAAAGCACGGCCTGCTGATGGACGGCGAAGTGGCCATCCAGCAGGAAGGCAACGACCAGCCCTTCGTTTACCGTGGCTTCCAGATGGTCGATCAGGCCAAGCTGCGCGAAGTGCGTGGCGACGTGCTGCGTACTTGGAACCAGAACGGCCTGCTGCCGCTGATCTTCGCGCATTTGTTCTCGCTGGAACTGATGCGCGATGTTTTCGGCCGTCAGGTGCAGATGGGCAAAGGCCCGGTGGCCGTTCCGGCCAACGCTGGCGCGGCTGAACTGATGCCCTGACCGGGGCGTGCCTTGGCGCGCTCAGGCAGAAGCTTTGATAATCTGAAACCCCGTCGCGCCAATCCGGTGCGGCGGGGTTTTCGTTTTCACGGAGGGTTTTAGCGAGAAAAATGGCGATATTGGACGCTGCAACCTATCAAAATCCGGGACTTGCCAGCGCGCCCCCGTCGGCGTATAAATCCCTCAGTCCTGTCGTGCTTCCCTCATGGCGCGGCAGGTCTGGTGCGCTTCGGTGCACCTCCTCCCTGAACCTTGGCCACCTCGTGCGTTCGCACGGGGTGGTTTTTTTTGAACATTTCGCGCTGACCCATACGCGGATTTATTCGGCTGCCTCGACCACCCGCGAATCGCCCAATGCCGCAACTTCGCCCGCCAGCTGCATGACCAAATCCGCCAATAGGCTTACCATGCCCGCAAAGCCCGGGCCGGGTTCCGCCAACCGCGCATCCAGATAGCGTGAGCGGTCAATCTCGATTTGCATCGCGTGAACGCCGCCGCGAGAGAAGCCGTGGCGCTCCAGCACGTAACCGCCGGCATAGGGGCGATTATGTGCCGCTGTGCGCCGATGCGCGCCGAAATGCGAGAATGTCGATGCGACCAACATACCGTCACAAGCCGTGCCGAAACGATCCCCCACCACAAATTCAGCGCCCGGTGGGCCGCCCGCCACCCCCAACGGCGGCATCGAATGAAGATCAATCAGCAGCGCCGCGCCCCAACGTTCGCGCAGGGCCATCAGCCCGGCACCCAGTTGGTGATGATAAGGTTGATGAATGCCTGAAATACGCGCCGCAAGCTCGCCCGAATCATGGTGCCGTTTCCACAGCTCACCCATGCCCGGCAGCCGGCGCGGGATCAGCCCCAGCCCCGTTTTCGCCCGATGCCCGCCCGCCAGTGCTTGCGGCAGCGAGCATTTTCCGCCTGCACCTTTGCCGTCGTGAAACATCGTCCAATCAACATCATCGACATGGCGGTTGAGGTCGATCATCGCCCGCGGGGCCTGTGCCACCAACAGAGCGGCGCCAGTCATCCGCGCCACCTCCTCGGCCAGCAGATCGACGTAGCGATCCTCCAGCCGCAACGTCGCATAGCCGGGGTTGCGCATATTATCCAGCACGGCGGCGGGATAGGCGCGGCCCGCATGCGGCACCGCCAACAGCACCGGCAATGCCGACGGCTGCGTATGGCGCAGATACCACGCGCTGGCTCCGCTGCCGGGGATTGCTCCGCCGGTTACAGTTTGCGAATCATTTTCACCACCGAGGACGGACTGCATAGCCCAAAGTGACCTCAATTTGCCGCGCATGTCAAAGCGTGCCTGCCCTATTCATCCAGAACAGAGGTGTTTCACGGCGGGGCACTGATGATTCGGGGCAAGATTATTAACCTCAGGCAGGCTATAAGGTCGCCCACGCAACCGAGTGAGGCCCCCTTCCCGCCATGATCCGCATTTTGCTCGCCGAAGACGAAGAAGCCATGCGCACCTATCTGGCCCGCGCGCTGGAAAATGCCGGCTATGAGGTGGTGGCGGTCGACCGCGGCACCGAGGCCCTGCCCTTGCTGATGTCGCAGCGATTCGATTTGTTGTTGTCGGACATCGTCATGCCCGAAATGGACGGCATCGAATTGGCGCAGCGCTGCGCCGAGGTGTCCCCTGCCACCAAGGTTATCTTCATCACCGGCTTTGCCGCCGTGACGCTGAAGGCCAACCGCGATGCTCCGCAGGCCCGTGTGCTTTCCAAGCCTTTCCACCTGAAGGACCTGGTGATGGAGGTGCAGCGCGTTTTTGGGCAGTCCTCTCAAGGGGCCATGTAATTGGCACGGTGCAACTAGGCCCTTGCCAGCCGGCAGAGACCTCGTTAAAGGCCGGCCCCTGCCCAGCCGGTGAAAACCGCAAGGGCGGAAAATAGGGATAGACCTTGGTCGCTCCCATTTCGAAAAGCGTGGGCGTATAGCTCAGTGGTAGAGCACTGTGTTGACATCGCAGTGGCCGGTAGTTCAATCCTACCTACGCCCACCATTCGAAACCCCCTTCAAATTACTGATTTAGCAGAACTTCTGCGCCAGTCACTGGAGGGCGGGCCGGATTGCTGCGGTTCCGAATCATGCCAAAAATGCGGTAAAATCGACAATATATGGGCAAATAATGGGCACGCCTGGCCCATGAGATAGCGGGCACAAAGTCGTACCTTGCCGCGAGTAGATTCCCATCCCATACACGAAGGGGCAAATCTGGCTGGCGCAACTGCAAGGGTGACACATTGACCGCCACACGCCAGTTCTTTGGCCAATCGGTGGCGGCGGCGCAGGCCGTTCGCAACGCCCAATCGCCAATCGAAAGAATGTCTCCCGTTTTTTCCGCAAGCGAGATGAACTCGCCGGGAGAAATCATCCCAAGTTCTGGATGACGCCAACGTAACAGCGCCTCATATCCGATGACACTTCGATCCTCGCTCCAGACCTGCGGCTGATAAAACAGCTCAAATTGCCCCCGATCGAGAGCGCTTCTCAAATCACTGGCGAGAGTATGGCGGCGGCGAGCAGCAGTGTCCTGCCATTCGTCGTAAAACCCCACAGGTTCCAGAGGGTGATTCAGGGCACGGGTCAAGGCGCGCCGGGAACATGGTATCAAATCTTCGATCCGGGTTGTGTCGGCGGGATAGCAGGCGACGCCGATGCGCGGATCCAGTAATAGCTCGTTGAATTCCAATAACAACGGCAGGGCCAGAACGGTAACAATCCTTTCGGCGCGCGATCTGAGCTCTTGTATGTCGGATGCCGGCCCAAGCGCCGAAATTTCAGCGCGCCCGGTGCGGGCTAGAAAAACACCCGTGCCTTTGGCTTCCTGCATTCTGGCAATAACCGAATGGAGAGCCAGTTCGCCAATGTGCTTGCCATAACGTTCAATTTCGGCGCCAAGGTTATTGAGCTTCAGCGTGGCCATCATGAAGCTGGCATCAGGCGCGGCCTTCAATCGCGCAGCCAGCTCGGCTTCTAGGCCGGCTTGATTGGGTAGGCTGGTTTGGGCATCGGTCAGCGAAATGGATTTGATCCGCGCCAGAGAGTCGCCCTGTGTCTTGTCGTCGATAAAATGGGCAAAGCAGCCAGCGATGGTCACCAGAAGGCCAAGCGTGGCGCTGCCCACCGCTAGGGCGATAGTTCCTGCGCCAAACCCTTGGCGAGAGTGGATCAGAGGGGTTACGTGCAGCGCCGCCATACCTGTGAAGTGGAGCGAGAGAACGGCTGCGATCAGCAGCGGTGCCCCCCACCGAACCATATGCAAACCCAACCTTTGGCGTGCCGCACTCATCGCCAAGGCCCCCAGAATGATCGCGAGCACACCCGACGCGACCACCATTTCCGGCTGCCAGCGCACGGCACCTCCTACACGGTAGGCTAACATGCCAACATAATGCATGGCGGTGACCGCCATGCCGATCACGGCCCCCCCAACGGCTGGTGAGGCCCGGGGCCGATCAAGCGCCGCGATGAACAACCCAAGGTTCGTTCCACCAATCGCGATGATCAGGGACATTATCGTCAACACCGGATCATAGGTTACCGGCGTCCCAACCAGATAGCCCCGGTGCGCTTCATCGACGATGATCAGGTCATAGGTTCCCGGCGTGGGCCTGAGCACGAGACGAACTTGCGCCATTGCTACCGGACATTACCCCGGTAACAACATGCAGCAGGCGGCAACGCCCATTACCACAGTCGTAACCCAACCCAACCGAACCAGCCAGCGGTGGCCTGTATATAGCCCCATTACCGCCGGTTTAGAGATCAGCAACGTGATCACCGCCAGCAAGGGTACGGCGACGACGCCATTGATCACCGCGCTCCAAAACAGGGCTTTCATCGGGCTGATCGGCGAATATTGAATCGCCAGCCCCAGCAACACACTGACCGTGATTACCCCGTAAAACCCGCGTTCCTTGGCGACGCCGCGTTCCAAGCCTTCGTTCCAATTCATAGTTTCGGCGGCGGCATATGCGCCGGAACCCGCCAACACCGGTACGCCAATCAACCCCACCCCCAACAGGCCGAGGGTGAACAGCAAAAAGGCAAAACTACCGGCCAAGGGCCTCAACGCGTTGGCGGCTTGTGCTGCGGTGGTGATGTCAGTGATGCCGCTGGCGTGCAACGTCACAGCCGTCGCAAGGATAATGAAGTAGGCGGAAAGGTCGGAATAGAACATGCCTGACCACGTATCCCAGCTTATTCGGCGCAGTTCCGCCCGTGCCATATTCGCATCACTGCGCAGCAACGGAACACCCTGCTTTCGGTGCATATCTTCGACCTCTTCCGAAGCCTGCCAGAAGAAAAGATAGGGGCTGATCGTTGTGCCAAACACGCCTACAATCACCGCCGCCGATGTCGCGTTCAGCGTGAATTGTGGCCACATGGTGCGCAAGGCGACCTGCCCCCATGGCACATGAACCGTAAACAGCACCGCCGCATAGGCCAACAACGACAGCGTCAGCCATTTCAAAAAATGAACATAGCGGTGATAGGGAACAAAGATCTGCAACCCCAGCGTCACCACTACGAAAACCAGCGTCATCACATGGCGGTTGAACCCGGTCACCAGTTCGCCGACCTCGCCCATGGCAGCCACATCGGCGGCGATATTCAGCGTATTGGCGATCAACAGCAAAGTCACCACCGCCCGCAAAACCACTGGCGGAAAGGCCATCTTGATGTTGGCGGCCAGACCCTTGCCCGTCACGCGGCCAATCTGCGCGCACATTAACTGCACCGCTGACATCAGGGGAAAGCACAGCGGCATGGTCCACAGCATATTGAGCCCGAACTGCGCGCCGGCCTGCGAATAGGTGGCGATGCCGCTGGGATCATCATCGGCCACACCCGTGATGAGGCCGGGGCCCATTTTGGCTAACGGGTGGTTTTTCACCCGCTGCCACCAGTCCTTTGGGGCAAGCCGTGTCGGCGAAGTGTTCCCACCCTGCGGGCGCTGCGTTGAAGTCATTTGTCTGTCATAGCCCCCATTTGTGACCAATGGCCGAACTAATATTGACCGCGCGAGGCATGAAAGCACCACATTGGGGCTCTCGGCTGCGATTGTTGACTTTTGCATGGCCCCAATAGGCCCAAAAAACGCCGTTCACCGGAAAGTTTTTCAATGTTTGATAGGAGCCAGAGCTCTCGCAGCGGCCCACCGAAATTGCTGATTTGGATAGTCTATCCAACGCAGCAGCCGTCTATCGAATCGCGGAACGCCTGATATTCTAAAACATCTCAACCAGCGTTTGGCATGTTCTGCTTCGGTCGACGCCAGCAGAGCTGCAAAGACAGTTTCACGATGATCTCTTGCCCAGTGTAGCTATTACGCTCCAAATTCCGAGCTGAGGCCATCCGGATCTCGAGGGTACTTCGAACGCCATCAATATAGCTCGCCACGTTCCGATCGACTTTGGCTTCGCGCTTCAGTGCAGTAAGGCCAGCCTTATTACCCATAGATTCATCGAACAGTAAAATTAGGCCGCCATCAACCCAAAAATCGAGATCGGATTGTATCCCGCGGCCCAGCTGCCGCGCCACGCTTATTAATCCGTGCTTGCCATCGAGATCTACGATCTGATTGGCGCCGATAACGACTGCACTATGTGAAACGCGCATAAGCGACGCATACAACAAGGGGGCGCTATTCGCCTCGCATCGAGGATCATCGTTACGCAGGCGTCAACAATGGCGTCTGGCGGCCCAATTTTGCTGTAACCTTATACTTCCATGCCCCGTTCTCAGCGCATCCGCAAAGGCAGTCGTGGCGAGTGAGAAATTCGGCTGTTTTATCTGCATCGTCAAAGCATAGCACGGGCCAATGGGGCAGGCGACTGGCGGCCTCAACGCGGTCGCCACGGCACCGATTTCGCTGCTGGTTAGCTGCCTTTAGTATATTCACTTTAATCCGTAAAATTCATTTGACTGACGAACCGAGTTAGAATTTTCAACGTCCTTGGTGCTGCAAGCGCGCAATTGTGCTGGCGGTTTGCCGAAATGGGCAACACAAAACCGGCGCAGGGAGCGCTCGTCAGAAAGGCCAAGCCGCTCGGCGATCTCGGGGAGCGGCAAGCCGGCAGCCAACAGATCGCGCAGCCGTGCAGCGCGAAAGTCATTCGAAATGCCGCGAAAACTCAGCCCTTGCGCCGCCAATCTGCGCCGCAACGTCGCCGCCGACAGTTCCAGAGATGCCGCAACATCTTCTTGCGATGTTATCCCTCTGCCCAGCGCGGCCAGCACCAAAGCGTAATCCTGTTCCGATTGGACGTCGCCGCCTTGCCCAAGCATGGAGACAAAATTGGCAAATTCGGCCTCACCCCATGCCGTGTATTTCTGCGGCAGGATCGGGGCATGAAGCGCATCGGTGGGGTAATCGATGGAAACGCCGCTGCCCCGCCGGGTGATGGGCGCATGCAACGCCTCCAGTAACTCGCCCCCCATAGCCCTCAGCGCCGCCGCGCCGCGCACCCGCACCGGAACAAGGCGCTGGCCGGTCATCCAGCGTAGCGCGCAATGGATCACCACCGCAAAGCATTCGGTATAGATCTCTGTCGCCAGCACCTGAGCGCCGGTGGGGGTAAAGTTCAGCCGCACGGTGCCACGACCATGGCCCAGCGCCAGTTGGCAATCCTTGCGCACCAGCCTCATGGCCTCACTGAGGCGGCGCAGCGCGCCTGCCAGATCGTCGGCCTCCTTCGCGGCGGAGACCAGCACCGACAGGCTTCCGCGCGGCACCGGTTGATCCGCCAGGCCATGGCTCTCATCGTTGGTTTCTTGAATATTTTGCGCACAGCAACGCCAGAAATCGATCATGTCGATACGCAGCGGGGTTGGCCTCCCGGCACCCGCAAGCCCAGACCATTCCAAAAGATGGCCCGCCCGCGCCTCGCCCACCAAGGCGATGAAATAGCTGGTATCGACTTGCCGAATGGCGGACATTGTGGCCCCCGCAAAGCCTGTGAGGTTCAAGAGTAAACCTCCCTCCCGTGAAGTCAATGAGCGAAAACAGCCGGTGTTCCGCTGCCGGTTGTGTCCTTATCCTCGCGTCACGGCAATGGTATGTTCTTCCCATAAAATATGGGAGGGTACTGATGGCAAAGTTTCACACATTCCTGCTTGGCTGTTCGGCGGTTGCGGCGTTGGCGGCCAGCGACGGCGCATATGCACAAGCCGCGCCCGCACCCGTGGCCGCCAACGACGCCGCGCAAGAAGGCACCACGATCGTCGTAACCGCCAACCGCCGGAACGAGGCGATCCAGACTGTCGGCGGCGGCATCACCGCGCTGGGGGCGGGCGATCTGGACCGTATGCACGCCAGCGACTTCAATGATTTTGCGACGACGGTGCCGGGGCTCAGCTTTCAATCGAACAGCCCGACCAACAATCTGGTGGCAATCCGCGGCGTGGCCTCCTCCACGGCGGAGCTGGGCAGCGCGGTCGCGCTCTACCTCGACGACGTGCCGGTGGGGGCCAGTACGCAGTTCGGCCTCGGCTCGCAAAGCTTCAACTTCAACCTGTTCGATATGGACCGCGTGGAGGTGCTGAACGGGCCGCAGGGCACGCTTTACGGCGCCAATGCGCTGGGCGGCGCGATCAAATACATCACCGCCCGGCCCAAGCTGGGCAGCTATACCGGCGCGGTGGAGGTCGACGCGTCGGGGACGGATCACGCCGGATTGAACGCGGCCGCCAAGGTCATGCTGAACCTGCCGCTGGGCGATACGGCGGCGCTGCGGGTCGATGGGGTGCGCGCCACTGACGCTGGTTGGGCATCGGACCCCAGCCATGCGCGTTATCATTTGGGCGATACCCAGACCACCGGCGGGCGGGCGTCGCTGTTGTGGCAGCCGGTGCGCCAGTTAGAGGTGCGGCTCTCTGCCTTTGCGCAAAAGATGAACGCCACCGGGCTGGAGAACGGACTTTACAACATTGCCGACAGCACAGCGGTGGCCGGGCCCTATCAACAGAATTACGCGCTGAACCAGCCTTCGTATAATTCCGTGGCTGTCTATTCGGGCAGCATCAGCTATGATTTCGATGTGGCCAAGTTGGTGTCGGTGAGCGCCTATCAGCAGAACCACGGCACTTATCAGTCTGATGACAGCGTGTTTTATGGCGCGTTGGTGCCGCTCTATACCGGGGCGTATAATGCCTACTTCGGCAGCGCCATTCCCGGCCCCAGCCCCTATGACCTCTATGTCGACACCCGCACCAAAAAGTTCACACAAGAGGTGCGCCTGCAATCCGCCTCGAACCACCATCTGGAATGGGTGGCGGGGGCCTATTACACGCATGAAACCACAGACGAGCAGGTGAATTTGCTCTATTCAGCCAATCCGGACGGCAATATGCCGGCACCTTATAACTCCTATCCGTTCTACGGTTATCTGCCCAGCACCTATAAGGAAGCCGCCGGTTTTGGCGATGTCACCGGCTATCTCGGTCAAATCTTTGATCTGACGCTGGGCGTGCGTTACAGCCATCAGGATCAGGTCTATTCGTCGAACATCTGGTGGCTGGGCTTTGGGCCGACCTATAACGCCTCCACCGGTCAGTTCGTTTATGGCACGCCGGCGTTTCACTCCTCCACATCCAGCCAGGGGGTGACGACCTACCTCATCAACCCGCGTTTGCATGTCTCGAAAGATGTGATGTTGTATGGGCGGGTGTCGTCGGGTTTCCGGCCGGGTGGGCCGAATTTTTTCCTTGGCAATGCGGCGTTGCCGGCCACCTTCGCCCCCGACCGGCTGTGGAATTACGAGATCGGCGAGAAAGGCAGCTTCTTTGACCACCGCCTGACATTTGATATCGATGCCTATGACATCGAGTGGAAAAACATTCAGACCACGCAAAATGTTGGCGGCATCAACCAGCTGGTCAATGCGGGCAATGCGCGGGTGAAAGGCGTCGAGGCTTTGTTCGCACTGAAGGCTGCGCAAGGGCTGACGCTCAATGGTTCGGGGTCTTATACCGATGCCTATCTGACCACGCCGGCGCCGGTGCTGGGGCTGGCCGCTGCGGGCGACCGACTGCCGTTATCGCCGCGCTATCAGTTTGCCCTTGGCGCCACCTATCGCTTTGCCGCATTCGGCACGCAGGCCACAGCCAACCTCAGCGACGTTTGGGTGGGCGACCGAACTTCGGGCTATGCGGGCAGCGCGACCAACATCCTTTACAAGCTGCCGGCGTATAATACAGTCAACGCCAGCCTCGGCTTCAACCTGCATAATGGGCTGGAAATCAGCACTTTCATCAAGAACCTCACCAACAGCAAGGGCCAGCTGTCGGCGAACACCCTGAACAACGTGTTCTTCGCCAGCGCAGCCGTGCCGGTGACGATCGATCAACCGTTGACAGGCGGCGTCAGCGTCAAGTTCTCATGGGGCGGCCGCTAGGCTCAGAAGAGGGGGAATGCCGCGATGTCTATGGCCATGCATGATGCGCTGTTCGCCACCGCCGAAACCACGGGGGGGAGGATCAGGGGGCTGATCAATGCGGGCGTGCGGATTTTTCGCGGCATTCCCTATGGGGCAGACACGGGGGGCGCGCATAGGTTCCAGCCTCCGCGTGCCCATGCGGGCTGGACGGGGGTGCGCGATTGCTTTGGCCCCGGCCCCATGGCCCCGCAGATCCCCTCTCCGCTGAACAATATCTATGCGCAGCTGATCCAGTTCGAGAGCACGCTGGCCGACGGAGGGATGAGCGAGGATTGCCTCAGCCTCAACGTGTGGACGAAAGGCGTGAGTGACGGAGGCAATCGGCCGGTGGTGGTCAACCTGCACGGGGGCGGCTTTGCGCTGGGGTCGGGCAATGCGGCGATGTATGACGGCGCGCAGATGGCCTTTGACCACGACTTGGTGGTGGTCAGCGTCAACCACCGGCTGGCGAGTTTCGGCTATCTGGGCCTCCGTGCGCTGGGGATGGATGAGAGGTTTGATGCTGCGGGCCATTGCGGGCTGCTCGATCTGGCACTGGCGCTGGAGTGGGCGCAGCGCAATGCGGAAAGCTTTGGCGGCGATCCCACGCGGGTGACCATCATCGGTCAATCGGGTGGCGGCTGGAAGGTGGGCGCGCTGATGGCGACGCCCGCTGCCGCCGGGCTGTTCCACCGCGCGGTGATCCAAAGCGGATCGTGGTTGCGTTTCCAAACCGAGGAACAGGGCGCCATGCTGGCCGAGATGTGGCTGGCCAAGCTGGGCGTCGCCAAGACCAACCCTCAGGCGCTTTTCGATATGGATTTCACCCACATCCTGGCCGCGCAGACCGAGGTAGGGCCGCTGGGCTTTATGCCAGTACTGCATCCCATAGGCCTGCCCGCGCATCCCATCGCCTCTGCGCAAAGCCGCGACGTCCCGCTGATCGTCGCCACCACGCTGGACGATGCCGGACTGTTTTACGACGATTTCGACCTCACCGAGGAAGGGCTTCATGGCTGGGCCGAGGCGCGTTTCGGCGGCGAAGGGGCGGCTTTGGTGGCGCTGTACCGCGCACAATATCCCGCCAAATCGCA
>Ga0316224_1004036_pt1 | contig 11429 bp, 9 predicted proteins | sample TBH18013metaG_FD_206254 | JGI IMG/M metagenome (GOLD analysis project Ga0316224, IMG submission 206254) | Freshwater microbial communities from Trout Bog Lake, Wisconsin, USA - TBH18013 | ecosystem: Environmental > Aquatic > Freshwater > Lake > Hypolimnion/Profundal zone | place: USA: Wisconsin...
CGGAATGCAGCACGAAGCCGCGGCCGCTTTCCACCGGACCGCCGAAATGGACGCGGATCTCATCGCAATCCGGCGTCGGCGGAATGTCCAGCTGCTCCAGCAATTGCGGGAAGGTGATGCCGCCGAACAGTCGGTTGACCACGATGCCCATGGCGCCATCGGCGTTGTGGGCGCACAGATAGACGACCGAGCGGGCGAAACGCTCGTCCGACATCTGCGGCATGGCGATGAGGATTTGGCCGGCGAGATAGCCTGTGGTGGTTTGCATGGGCATTCTTCTGAGATATGCCGGACCGAGGCTAAAAGCAAGTCATACCCGACTGCCATCGCTGCGGGTTTGTGGGCTACGCCCATCCGTCTCTCGGCGTCATCTGCCCCCGCGGAGCAGGACAGTCTTATACCCCCACACGTTCAAGTGTTGAACTTGGGGAAGACAGCCCTGTATGATCCGCCCGCCCTTATAGCCAGTCAGAGTCATGCCCGTGGCCGTTCCCCTGCTTCAAACCTTCCGCATCGGTCTTTACGTCATGCGCCAGCACTTTTCCGGTGCCAAGCGCTATCCGCTGGTGCTGATGATGGAGCCGTTGTTCCGCTGCAACCTGACCTGCGCCGGCTGCGGCAAGATCGACTATCCCGACTCGATCCTCAACGCCCGCATCTCGCTGGAAGAGGCCCTGGCCTCCATCGACGAATGCCCGGCGCCGGTGGTGGTGATGGCCGGCGGCGAACCGCTGCTGCATCGCGAGATGGACCAGATCGTCAAGGGCGCCATCGCCCGCAAGAAATTCGTCTATCTCTGCACCAATGCCCTGCTGCTGGAGAAGAAGCTCGACCTCTACGAGCCCAATCCCTATTTCACCTGGACGGTGCATCTGGACGGCGACCGCGACGACCATGACAAGGCGGTGTCGCGCCAGGGCACCTTCGATCAGGCGGTCTCGGCCATCAAGGCCGCCAAGGCCAGGGGCTTCCGGGTCAACATCAACTGCACCTTGTTCAACAATGCCGATGCCGAGCGCATGGCCGCGTTCTTCGACTACGCCCATTCCATCGGGGTCGAGGGCATCACCATTTCCCCCGGCTATGCCTATGAACGCGCCCCCAACGGCGAGCACTTCCTGAACCGGCGCACCACCAAGGAACTGTTCCGCAAACTGTTCCGCCTGGGCAAGGGCAAGAGCTGGGCCTTCACCCAGTCATCGCTGTTCCTGGACTTCCTGGCCGGCAACCAGACCTATCAGTGCACCCCCTGGGGCAATCCCACCCGCAACGTGTTCGGCTGGCAGCGCCCCTGCTATCTGCTGGGCGAAGGCTATGCCAAAACCTACCAGGAACTGATGGACGGCACCGATTGGGAGGCCTACGGCGTCGGCAAATACGAGAAATGCGCCGATTGCATGGTCCATTGCGGCTTCGAGGCCACCGCCGTCACCGACACCCTGAGCAATCCGCTGAAGGCCGCCTGGGTCGCCTTGAAGGGGCCCCGGACCGAAGGCCCCATGGCCCCCGATCTGCCGCTGGATCGGCAGCGGCCGGCGGTGGACAATTACGACCAATTGCTGGCCGCCAATCTGGCCACCCTAGAAACCGAGGGTCGGACCAACAACCTTCAGCGCGCGTCCCAGGGCTGACAGGCCGGCCTTGGTGTCCAGACCGACCCGGATCAGGCCGGGAAGGTCTTGCGGCCGCCGCAGCAACGCCGCCATGACCGCCAGCGGCCGCGTGTCGCCTTCCGGTCCCAACCCCACCAGGGCCGAGAGCGGCAGCGCCCGGCCGGCGGGATCGGACACGGCGCGCAGGCATGCGAAGGGCTTGCCCGCCTCGGCCGCCACCCGCGCCACCGCCCCGCTTTCCATATCGACGATCACCGCGCCGCGGCGCTGAAACAACAGCCGCTTGTGGGTGGTGGTGGCGGCGGCCACCTCGCTGCCATGCACCAGCCCGGCACGCGAGCCGGCGATGGCGGCGAGCAAGCGGTCGCGCCACGACGGATCGCAGGCGATCACCCGGTCGCCGGCCTCGACCCCGCTGCCGATGATGATGGCGCCGGGCTGCAAGGCCGGATCAAGCCCGCCGGCGATGCCGATGCTGATCAACCCCTCGGCGCCCTCGGCCAGGGCATGGCGCGCCAGCGCCTCGGCCCGGGCGTTGACGCCGCCGGCGCAAACCCCGGGAACGCCCGCCGGCAACAGCGCCGCCTCGCTCTTCATGCCGACGATAACGGCGACGATCATGGGTGATTAAGGACCTTACAGCGCATGCATCACCGGGCCGGCATTGCCCGTGGTGAGGTTGCGATAGCGGGCCAGCGCCCAGACCGGGAAGAACTGGCGATAGCCGTGATAGCGCAGATAGAACACCCGCGGAAATCCGACGGCGGTGTAGTGCTGCTCGTCCCACAGCCCTTCAGGATTGCGGCTCCGCATCAGGTAGTCGATGCCGCGCACCACCGCCGGATTGGCGATCTCCCCCGCCGCCATCAGGCCGAGCAGGGCCCAGGCGGTCTGCGACGGCGTCGAAACCGTGGCCTCGCCGCGCGGCTGGTCGTCGGTCCAGTAGGAGCGGCCGTCCTCGCCCCAGCCGCCATCCTGGCGCTGTTTGGACAGCAGCCACTTGACCGCCTTGCGCAGGGCCGGATGATTGTGGGCCAGGCCGGCGGCGTTGAGCGCCGCCAGACTCGACCAGGTGCCGTAGATGTAATTGGTGCCCCAGCGGCCGAACCACGAACCGTCGGCTTCCTGCTCGCGCAGCAGGTAATCAACCCCTTCATGGGCGGTCAGATCGGAATGACGCTGACCCAGAACCGACAGCACCGAAACGCAACGGGCCGACACATCGGCGGTCGGCGGGTCCAGCAGGGCGCCGTGATCGGCGAACGGAATATGGTTGAGGTAATGGGCGGTGTTCTCGGCGTCGAACGCCCCCCAGCCGCCATCCTTGCACTGCATGCCGCGCAGCCACACCGCGCCCTTGCGCAGCGCCTCGGCGTAGCGTTGGGGGTCGAGGCGGTCCAACGCCGCCATCACCACGGCCGTATCGTCCACATCGGGATAATGGGGATTGGCGTATTGGAAGGCCCAGCCTCCCGGCTCCAGCCCCGGACGCTGCGCCGCCCAGTCGCCGACCACGTCGGTGACCTGGCGCTCCACCATCCATTCGGCGGCCTTGCGGGCGGAGTCCTCGGCCTCCGGCCCGCCCACCTCCAGCATGGCATGGGTGGCCAGCGCGGTGTCCCAGATGGGCGACAGGCAGGGCTGAACCCAGGCGCGATCGCCTTCTTCCACGATCAGATTGCGGATGGACTGCTTGGCGATGACCACGCGGGGATCATCCTTGGGCACCCCCAGCACGTCGTACATCAGCACCGAATTGACCATGGCCGGGAAGATGGCACCCAACCCGTCCTCGCCGTTCAGCCGCTCGTCGACGAAGGCCACCGCCGCGTCGACGGCCCGCTGGCGCAGCCCCTTGGGAAAGAAGCGGACGACATGGTGCAGCACCCGGTCCAGCGCCCGGAAGACATAGGCCCAGTTGGAGCGGACCGGCTCCAGGTACCAGTCGGTGACCCGTCCCGGCGGAATGACGAACAGTTCCGCGATGTTGATATTCAGCGGATTGCGCGCCTTGGGGCGCAGGCTCATCAGCACGACCAGGGGCACGATCACGGTACGCGACCAATAGCTGACCCGGTCCAGGTGGAACGGGAACCACTTGGGCAGCAGCATGATCTCCACCGGCATGATCGGCACGCCCTTCCACGGGATCTGTCCGAACAGAGCCAGCAGGGTGCGGGTGAAGACGTTGGAGGTGGCGGCGCCGCCGACGGCCAGAATGGCGTCGCGCGCCTTCTTCATGTGGGGGGCGTCGATATGGTCGCCGATGGCCTTCAGGGCATAGTAGGCCTTGACCGAGGCGCTGACATTGAGATCGCCGCCGTGAAACAGCGGCCAGCCGCCGTGCTCGCCCTGGATGTCGCGCAGATAGACGCCGATGCGGCTTTCCATCTCGGGATCGCGCTCGTCGAGATAGTGCAGATACAGCACATATTCGGCGGGGATGGTGGCGTCGGCCTCAAGCTGAAACACCCAATGCCCGTCGGGCCGCTGTTTGGCCATCAGGGCGGCCGCGGAGTCCCGCACCACCTTCTCAAGGGAATTCATCTCGTTGATAGACACGTCGTCGGACCTCATCTCATCCCATACCGGCGTCCCAAGCCTCGCCCCGCGGCCTAGTGGTGCGTTTTTGAAATTCCGATCACTTTGCCACCCGCGACTTTCGGAATTTCAAAAACATAAAGCACCACTAGCTTAATGATAATGCTAGTATTCTTATCATTTCCGAAATTCGATCAACGCTGGGCGAAACGATTGGAATTTCGGAAACGGAACACTAGCCGGTTACAGCAAGCCGTGGCGGAAAATGCTCCACAGCTTGAACCCCTTCGAGACCTTCACCGGCGGATCGCGCGGCACGAAGCCCTCGGCCTCCACCAGACGAAAAATCTCGCGATACATTTCCTTCATCAGGGTCGCCGGCCGCATGGCCTGATGCGAACACTCGGCCATGGCCCTGTCGGACGCGGCGAAATAGCCGCGCGCGGTCTCGCCGAGGGCGCGGCACACCGCCACCAGATCGGGGTGCTTCAGCACCATCATGGGATCGCCGCTGGTGATGCCATGGGCGTTCAGAAGTTCGTCGGGCAGATAGAGCCGGCCGATCACCGCGTCCACCGCCACGTCGCGCAGGATATTGGTCAACTGCAGGGCCATGCCGGTGGCGTTGGCCACCTCCAGGCTGCGCGGCCGCATCTCGCCGAACACCCGCACCGACAGCCGCCCGACGGCGCTGGCGACCCGGTCGCAATACAGTTCCAGATTGGCCATGGAGGGCCGCACCATCTCGAAGCGGGCATCCATCTCGCAACCGGCGATCACCGCCATGAAATCGTCCTTGGGCAGCCCGAATTCCGCCACCGGCCCGGCCAGCGCCACGGCGATGGGATGGGTGGGACGGCCCTGATACAACCGGTCCAACTCGTCGCGCCACTCGGCCAACCGGCGGCGCTTGACCGCGATCTCGCCCGGTTCGTCGGCGATATCGTCGACCTCGCGGCAAAAGGCGTAGACGGCGTACATGGCAAAGCGCCGGGGGCGGCTGAGCAGCCGCATGCCCCAATAGAAGGACGACCCCGAAGCCCGAACCTTATCCGCCACCATTTCATACTGACCGGCATCGATCACCAAAGCGGTCATGCCGCGGCACCCTCGACCCGGCCATCCTGAACCCGGCCGTCCTGAACCCGGCCTTTCCACTCGCCGCCCTCGCCGCGCCAGTATTTGATCGCCGAATGGATGGTCGCCCCCAGATAGAACAGCGCCACCAGCGGCAGCAACGGCGCCCAGAACGGCAGCAGCCGGTAATAGCGCACCATGGGGAAGTAGGCGATGGCCATGGCCGCCCAGGCCAGGGCTCCGGTGCTGGCGCCGCCGCCACTGCGCAGCGCCAGCACCGGCGGCGCCACGAAGACCAGCATCATGACGGCCACCGTTCCCAGCAGCAGCAGGGGAGAATGACGCAACTGGGTATAGGCCGAGCGCGAAATCATCCGCCACAGTCCCATCGGCCCCTGATAGCCGCGCAGGGAAACCGTCTTCTCGGCCAGATCGAGCGACAGCCGCCCGCCCTCGGCCTTGACCACCGAGGCCAGGGCGCAATCGTCGATCAGGGCGTCCTTGACCGCCTTGATGCCGCCGATGCGCTCCAGCATGGCGGGGCGAATCAGGACATAACCGCCCGCCGCCGCCGCGGTGGAGCTGCGCGGGTCCGACACCCAGGAGAACGGGTAGAGCATGCGGAAGAAGAACACGAAGGCCGGAACGATGGCGCGCTCCCACCAGCTGACGGTCCGCAGCCTCACCATCAGCGAGAGCATGTCGAGCCGTTCGGCCCGCAGCCGGCACACCGACTGGCGCAACTCGCCCTTGCCATGCTCGATATCGCCATCGGTCAGCAGCAGCAGCCCCAACTCGGGGTTAAGCGCCCGCGCGGTGGCGACGCCGTGACTCTGCGCCCACATCTTGCCGGTCCAGCCCGACGGCAGATCGGGCACCTGCACCACGGTCAACCGGTCGGCGCAACCGATGGCCTCGGCCCTGGCGCGGGCGACCTCGGCGGTGCCGTCGCTGCTGTGATCGTCCACCACCACCACCGACAGCGTGCCGGGATAGTTCTGCGACAGCAGCGATTCCACCGAATCGCCGATCACCTCGGCCTCGTCGCGGGCGGGAATCACCGCCACCACCTCCGGCCACTCGTCCGGCAGGGTCGCGCGGCGCAACGGACTGACCCGCCAGAAATTACCCCGCATGGTCAGCAGCCAGCTCCAGGCACCAATTCCGGCCAAACCGGCAAGGGAAGCAAGACTCATGCGACATCTCCCGTACTGCGAAACCATTCCACCGCCGCATTCAGCGCCTCATCGGCCGAGCGGTGGTGATAGCCTAATTCACGTTCGGCCTTGGCCGATGAAAAAAACATATGCCACCGTGACATTTTAAGACCGTCGACGGTGACGAACGGCTCGTGCCCACTCAGGCGCGCCCACAATTCGGCGGCGACGGCCAAGGGATAGAGCGGCGCGCGCGGCAGCTTGATCCGTGGCGGCTTGCGCCCGGTCAGCCTGGCGATCCCGGCCAGGATATCGGCCAGGGACCGATTGTCGCCCCCCAGAATGTAGCGCTCGCCGATCCGCCCCTTCTCCATGGCCAGCAGATGGCCCTGGGCCACATCCTCCACATGGACGATGTTGAGGCCGGTATCCACATAGGCCGGCATGCGCCCCGAGGCGGCCTCGACAATCATGCGCCCGGTGGGGGTCGGCTTCACGTCGCCCGGTCCGACCGGAGTGGAGGGGTTGACGATCACCACCGGCAGGCCGTCCTCGGCCGCCATGCGGCGAACCAGTTCCTCCGCCAGGAATTTCGACTGCTTGTAGGGGCCGACCTTGTCGGCCAGGACGCTGGGGGTGTCCTCGTCGGCGATGCCGCCCTCCACATGCCCCAGAGTGGCCACCGACGAGGTATAGACCACCCGCTCGACCTTTTCCGCCAGGGCGGCCCGCATCAGGGCGCGGGTGCCCTCCACGTTGGCCCGCATCATGACGGCGGGATCGGGAACCCAGATGCGGTAATCGGCGGCGGTGTGGATCAGACGGGTGCAGCCGTGGATCGCCTTGCGCAGCGAGGCTTCATCCTCCAGCCGGCCTTCGACCACCTCCACCTTGAGATTGGCGATATTGTGGCGGTTGGACCGGGGACGCGCCAGCACCCGAACGCTATCACCGCGCGCCAGCAATGCCCGCATGATCGCCGATCCGACGAATCCGGTTGCCCCGGTGACGAGATAGCTAGGGCGTGTCATCAGTTACCGCATGAGTCGCGTTGCCGCCGAAATTGGCGGAATGAAAGGAGAAAAGTGATGAGCGTAGCGGAGCTACGGTCGAGATTTTCGACACATCAGTCGGCCAATTCCGGCGCAACCCCCGTCGGCTTCGCCGACAATCCATTGAATCGCGCGCCAAGCGCACCGAGGGACGCGGGCCTTTGTGGCCGTTGGCCATCCCTACGGGACCGCATCTGCGATGCGTCGCTTGCCCTTCGGGCCGCGCGCGCGCCTGGGTTCGCCGTCCGTCGCTCATGGACATCCAGTCCATGTCGCTCCTCACGCCGGCCCAGCCACGCAAATTCCTCGCGTCGCGGTCATGTGCTAACTGATGGCACGCCCTAGCCTGCATCCACCCACATCCCACCTGTGCCGAACCGGGCCTTGCCCAGCCGAACGGGTGGTAGTTATATCTTCTGTACCGACATTCGCCATAGTTTCTTTTGATTCCAACCCTCGAATCTCCATGGAAATATCCTAGGAAAAAGCAGCATGGTCATCATTCAGTGTCTCGCCGGCGCATTGGCGGTGGGAGGGTTTGCCTATCTTATCCTGGCGATTCGCCACACCAGCCTCGGCCTGTCGGCCGCCACCGAAAATACCTGGCATCCGCCGGTCACGGTGATGATCCCCGCCCACGGAGCGGCGCAACGCCTGGAGGAGTGCCTGAACTCCATCTGCCGGCAGGACTATCCCGCCGCCCTTCAGGTGATCTTCGGCCTTCATACCCCCGACGACGAGGCCAGGCCGGTGATCGAACGGGTGATGGCGCGGTTTCCATCCCTGGACACCACCTTGGTGATCGATACCAGCCGCCTGGGCGCCAACCCGAAGAACGCCAATCTCACCAATATGCTGCCGGCCGCCAAGCATGACGTGCTGGTGATGGTCGACAGCGACGTCCTGGTCCACCCCGGGTTCCTCGCCGCCATGGTCCAGCCGCTGGAAGACCCCCAGGTCGGCGGCGTCACCTGCCTGTATTCCGGCAGCCCGGCCCCCGGTCTGGCGTCCCATCTGGGCGCCCTCTACCACAATGACTGGTTCATTCCCTCGGTGCTGGTCGATCTGACCCGGCGCGAGATGGACATCCTGTACGGCGCCGCCATCGCCGTCAGCCGCCGCGCCCTGGAGGCCATCGGCGGCTTCGCGCCCATGGCCAACGCCGTGGCCCAGGACTTCGTGCTCGGCAACCGTCTGTACCGCCATGGCTTCAAGCTGCGGCTGGCCGGCTGCATGGTTGCCACCGTGGTGGCCGAGCCGTCCCTCGGCCGGTTGATCCGCCACGAGCTGCGCTGGAACCGCGCCGTCCGCGCCGTCCGCCCGCGGGACCACCTCCTGTCCATCTTCATGAACCCGCTGGTGCCGCTGGCGCTGCTGCTGACCTCCTGGCCGGCGATCCCGGCGGTCGGCCTGATCGCGCTGCATCTGGTGCTCCGCCAGGTGCTGCATCACCGCCTGCGCCGGCATATTCCGCTGCTGCCGGCCGCCGAGCCATGGCTGGTGCCGCTACGCGAAGGCCTGAACATGGTGGTGTGGCTGTGGGCCCTGGCGGGCCGCAAGGTTTACTGGGGCGAGACCGAACTGCTCACCGGCAACGGCCTGTCCATGACCCCCACCGAGCGGGAGACCTTCCATTCCATTCCCCGATAGGCAGAGCCCCCCATAGGCAGAGCCCCCCATAGGCAGAGCCATTGCATCCGCCACGACACGGCCTGATACTGCGAGACACCCCCGCCGCCATATCGCCAGGGAACCCGCCGTGCATCCCAGCTCCACCCCGCCCCCCACCTTCGCCCTGCGGCCCGGCTTTCTCGGCGGCTGTGCGGCATCGCCCGCCACCGCCGATTTCTGCATCGCCGGCATCCCCTTCGATCTCGGCACCACCAACCGCTCCGGCAGCCGCGACGGCCCCGCCGCGGTGCGCCGCGCCAGCCGGATGCTGGCCGATGGCGCCAATCCGGCGGGCTGGGTCGATCCCCAGGCATTGTCGGTGGCCGATCTGGGCGATTTCACCCTGGCCCTGGGCGACATCCCCGCCTCGCTGGACCTGATCGAGCGCCAGGCCGCCGGGATCGGCCATCTGCTGGCCATCGGCGGCGACCACACCATCACCCTGGCCCTGCTGCGGGCGCTGTCGCGGCGGACCGGCCCGGTGGGGCTGATCCATTTCGACGCCCATCTGGACACTTGGCCCGACAATTTCGGCCAGTCCCTGGCCCATGGCTCACCGTTCTTCCACGCCTTGGAGGAAGGACTGGTCGATCCCCGCCGCATGGTGCAGGTGGGCATCCGCTCCCCCATGCCCAAACCGGTCCATGACTGGACCGTGGCGCGCGGCGTCACCGTCATCACCGCCGAGGACGTCCATCTGCACGGCCCCGCCGCCGTGGCCGAACGCATCCGGGCGGTCGTCGGCGATCAGGCGACCTATCTCAGCTTCGACATCGATGCCATCGATCCCGGCCAGGCGCCGGGTACCGGCACCCCGGAAATCGGCGGGTTGTTCACCTGGCAGGCCATGGCCATCCTGCGCCGGCTGGCCGGGGTGAAATTCACCGGCATGGACGTGGTCGAGGTCGCCCCCGCCTATGACGTCGCGGAGATCACCGCCTTGGCGGCGGCCACCATCGTGTGGCAGTACCTGACCCTCCCGCCGCCAGCGGTCTGACCGGCCATGATTCCGGATCAAAACAGGTGAGGTTGACTTTGCCCGGCCAAAGCCTACCCTCGCTTTCGGTTGGCGAACGGGGAGGCCGGGATTGATGCAGCAGCTTGGAATGCGAGGCTTGCGGTTGGCGGTGGTGCTGACATCGCTGTCCAGCATGACCGCCTGCGTGTCGAACGGCAACGTCAAGGGCTATCCGCCCCTGGCCGAATCGTGGCCCGCCGCACCGCCGCCGGCGGAGGTGGTGGCGCTCCCCGCCATCCCCTCGGTTCCGTTGGACCCGCCATCGGCCATCGCCGCCGATCCCGAAGCCCAGCGGTTTCATGCCCTGCGCCGTCTGGTGGAGGCGGGACTGGAGCCGGCCGACGATGCGGAGCAAAGCCGTTCCGCCAATCTGGGGGCCTTGCTGCCCTATTCAGCCCCGCCCCCGGCAGATGGTCTGGCCCGTCCGGCACCATTGCAAGGAATCGTTGATCAGATCGCGCGCCTGTCGGTGCGCCCCCCCAGCATCGCCGCCGAAACCGCCGCCGAGCGGGGCTTCCTCATGGAAAGCCTGCTGCCCCTGGCCTCCACTTCCCGCGCCGCGCCGGCCCGCGTGGAGCGTGGCGCCCTGGCAACCGGGCGCGACCGCGTCGATACCCTGGCCCGGCTCGGCTTGGTCAATCTGGACGAACGGATGAGGGAACTGGCGGCCATTGGCCAGAACGAGCAGGTCCTGGCCACCGCCCCGCCGCCACCGCCGCCGCCACCACCGCCGCCGAAAAAGAAACCGCGTCCCCGCAAAAAGCCGGTGGGGGCCGAGGGTGGCGCCAAGCCGGGCGATGTGCCGGGTGGGGCCATCCCCCCCAGCGGCAAGGGACCGGTGGGGGTTCACCTGCTGTCCATGGCGTCGGATGCCCTGACCGACAAGGCGGTGGCCGCGTTGCAGAAGGAATTTCCCGAACTGGCGCCGTTCCAGTTCAAGGCGGTGAAGACGGAGATTCCCGAACTCGGCACCACCTATCGGTTGATCGCCGGCCCCATGCCGCCGGCCGAGGCCGAGAAGCTCTGCGTGGCGCTGCGGGAGAAAGGACAGTCCTGCGTGGTCGCCGGCTTCTGACCCAACCCGGAAAGACGAAAGATCGGTCGCAGCGCAATAATGCCGTCATGGGGAATTTTCCTCGCCGACCCAATCCGTGATAGCATCGCGTCGTGACCCACGGAGTGCAATCGCCCAACGGCAAGGAAAAAGCCATGACCGTAATCGTCATCGGTGGCGGGCCGGCAGGACTGATGGCGGCCGAGAGTCTGGCAGGGCGCGGCGTCGCCGTCGCCCTCTACGATG
>Ga0316224_1004041_pt1 | contig 11421 bp, 4 predicted proteins | sample TBH18013metaG_FD_206254 | JGI IMG/M metagenome (GOLD analysis project Ga0316224, IMG submission 206254) | Freshwater microbial communities from Trout Bog Lake, Wisconsin, USA - TBH18013 | ecosystem: Environmental > Aquatic > Freshwater > Lake > Hypolimnion/Profundal zone | place: USA: Wisconsin...
GCGCAGAGTCTTTCCGTCGAGATTCTGAAACATCGTGTCGTGCTGGCGTGCGTTGGCAATCAGGTCATCCACATCGCCATTCGCGGAGTAGATGTCCTTCCATCCGTCGTTGTTGTAGTCGACAAATCCAATGCTCCAGCCCGAAGAAGACCGCGAAAGCGCGCCCAATTTGCTGGACCACGTGATGTCGGCAAAGGAGTTGCCGCCTTCATTGCGCAGGAGCCCGAAGACTTGTCCGGCGAGGTCGTTGTAGACAATGTCCACCCACCCGTCATTGTCAAAGTCCCGCGCATCGCAACCCATTCCGCTCACAGTCTCTCCCTGCGAGTTGTAGGCTACGCCGAGCTCAATGCCCGCTTCCTTGAAAGTTCCATCGCCCTGATTCACAAAGAGGAAATTGGGCTCCGTATCATTCGCGACGAAGATGTCCATGCGGCCTGATCCGGTAAAGTCGGCAATGGAAATGCCCATGCCTTTTCCGTGCAGCTTGGCGAGGCCGCTCTCTTCGGTCACATCTGCAAATTTTCCGTTGCCCAGGTTCTTGTAGAGCTTTGACTCCACGCTTTTGTAAACGGTCGGCGAGCAGTACTCTTCGCGCTCAGCGTCCATGCGGCACTGCTTGTCCGATTGCGGCGACCAGTACGTGTAGTTGGTCACAATCAGGTCGAGCAGGCCGTCATTGTTGTAGTCAAACCACGCAGCGCCGACTGAGAGCAGGTTCTCCGGCTTGTGTTCAAGCCCCGACCCAATCGTGACGTCGGTAAATGTTCCATCTCCGTTGTTGTGGTAGAGCGCATTACGCCCCGCATTGGCAAGGAACAGGTCGGCATATCCGTCATTGTCGTAGTCGGCAGCGGCAACGCCAAAGCAGTAGCCAAGATCTCGTCCGTCGAGCCCGGCCTTCGCGGTCACATCCGTGAAGGTGCCGTCGCGGTTGTTGCGGAGCAGGCAGTTGTAGAACTGCGGCGAAGATTTGGTGAGCTCCGGCAGCTTTGCGCCATTGGTAAAAAAGAGGTCCATCCAGCCGTCGTTGTCGTAATCCAGCGCGGCCACCCCACCGCACATCGGCTGGGGAAAGTACTTGCGGCCGGTGTAGTCGTTGAGCGTGCGATAGGCGAGGTTCGAGCGCGGGGCAACGTCTGTGAACCAGGCGGACACGGCGGGGGGATTTGGAGCTTGAGCCGCGGGGAGAGCAAATACAGGGGCAGTGGCGCGCGGGAGCAAGAAGGCACCGGAGGTGCGGAGGAGATTCGCGAGGAATGGTCTTCGTCCGATGCGCATTTTGGGCGGTCGGGCGGAGGATTCGATGCCCGTCAAGCGGATGCTACCAGATGTAGCTTCCGAGGACCAACGGGGGCCCGTTGATGGAGTCAGTTACGGAGGCTTTGACAACGATTTGGATATTCTTCTTACTCCAGTCGCTGGGCAGGCCTGCAATTGCTTTTGCGAAGAGGTCGGGGTTGGAGACGATTTCCGAAGCGGCATCTGAACCGTTGGAGCCGAGTCCAGCGACAATGATGGTGAATTGACCGGTTTTTGGGTTGAGGATGCGCGTGACGAGGCCATAGTCGGCGACGGTATTGCCGCCGTTGTCCCACTCGGCAATCCACTTCTGTCCCTTCCCGCCGTTTTCGCGAATTTCCGTATGGCTGCCGACGTCCTCAAAGGAATAGTGAAGGCCCTTGGTCGTCTGCAAAGTCCAGCGATTGCTGAATGCCCCGATGAGCACGGAGGGCGAGGTGCGCAAATCCTCAAAGGTAAATTCGTTGCCAATCCGGACGTCGCTGTCCACGTGGCGTGACTCCAGGTAGCGGGAGAGATGGATCGACGCTTTGATGTCGCCGATACCAGGCCCGCGATCAGTATCGATGAAAATTTCCCCGAAGCGGATGGTGTCATTCGGCCCAAGGTTTGGGGGGCGGTTGAGCCGGTCAAAGGCGGCAGCGAACTCCCCTGGAGTCTTCTCGGTGCGCTTGTACAGGGCATCGGAACCGCGGAAGGCAAGCAATTTCGGCAGATAGATGACGACCGGGCGGCCCGGAGTAATCATCGGAGCCCAGAAGCGCTCAAGGTCGGTCCGCTTGCCGAAGACCGTCCAGGCGGTGAACCCGGAAGCCAGCAGGAGAATGAAGGCGGCAACCAGCCAGAGTGTCCGCCGACGGGGGCGAACGGTGGCCGATTTGGGAAGCGACTGGCTCCCGGCGGACTGCGGCTCTGCATCGCTGCTCTCCTGCGAAACCTCCGGCAGCGGAGCGGGGACCGGTGCCGGAGGCGGGGCAGGCGCGTGCTTCAGGGCAGAGAAGACCGGGGTGTACGAGCCAACCGGCAGGTCAATCCGGATGCGGGCAGCCACCGGTGGCGCCTGATAGTAAAGCTGCAGCCGCCGCCGAACTTCGCCGGCAAGCACCCGAACCACAGAGTCGGCGCCAGTGTCGTAATCGGCAGATCGGTGGAAGATCTTGAAGCCGATGGCGCGCTCCTTCAGGGGCTCGGCGGCGCCATCAAGACGATAGTTGACCACCAGCGAGAGGAACTCCTGGCTGCGGTTCGAGGGACGGAAGGCTTCGCTGGCGAGGATCAGTTTCAGCTCGCGCAGAATCTCGTCCTGGGCGAAAGAGTCCTCGGGCGGATACGCCTGGAGAGCTTGGCGCTGGCCTGCGGGCTCATCGAGTTGTCTTGCGTCTCTGCTCATCCAGTGTCATCCCTTGTGCGGTCAAGCGGCGGCCGCACCTTCCAACTCAATGAATCACGTACCGGGGGTGCATGGCCCTGGCCGACTTGACCGGGTTCGGTTCCATCGTTCGGGAAGGGTGGGAAGTGAAAATCCCTCGGCCGGGCGAAGGGCCTTTTTGTCACAGGAGGAATTGTACTCCAAGAGAGGCCTTGGACTAACAGGGGAGTTCCCTCGCCAAACGTGGGACAGCGGGGTGCCGGTTCGGATGCCGGCTTTCCGGTGCCAAGTCAAGCAATCTAAGCCACTTCGGGTACGTTAGGCGGTGCGCCCACGGGCCGACTAACAGGGTGTTACCGTTTCTCACTTGTGCGTTTACGCAGAAACACCGCCTAGTAGACCGTGGCCGGTAGAAGCAGGTCGCGCTCGTTCCCTGTTTTCGGGTGGGGTGCAATACGCGACAGTGGCAAGCAGAATGCCGAGCCGGAGGTCGCTCTGTTACGCAGATGACGGGAGAAATCAGCCGTCTTTTGTCGAACCAGAATTTGTAAACGTAAACAGTCACGGCTCACCCGATCGCCGCCTGTGACCAAACCCAGGGTATGTACGTAGGGAGAAGCGAGAAGCAGCCACCCAATCAAGCCGGCGTCCTTCCTGCCAGAAGAAGGTCAGCTTCGAATTCCGTGGATTGCTTTTCTCCCGATGGCCAGCGATAGCCAGGCTTGGTGTGGAACCCAGCCATTGGCAGGTCATAGACGGGTTTCCGGCGTCGCCTCCGGAGGCACTTGGCAGTGGTTACCGCCCATCGAGGCGCGAACCCAAATGCGAGTACCAAAAAAATAGGAGGAGACAAACATGGCACACAAGGCAACTTGTTTCACCCGCTGCCTGCTGCTTGTGCTGTTTGGTCTGTTTCTGCTTACCGTGACACCCAAGAGCTTCGGGCAAGACGTCAACGCCTCGCTCAGCGGCACGGTAACAGATCCCAGCGGCGCGGCCATCCCTGGCGCAAAGCTGACACTGACCAACGAAGCAACTGGCTTCCAGTCGAATTCCGTCTCGGAAGCGACCGGAGGATACAGCTTCCGCAATCTGACACCGGGCAAGTACCAGCTTCAAGCCAATGCCCCCAACTTCAAGGCCACCACCGAGAAGGGCATTGAACTGCTCGTCGCCCAGGCCGGCCATCTCGATATCAAGCTCGAACTCGGCAAAGCGGACGAGACCGTGACCGTTATCGGAGACACCTCTCTGATCAACTACGAATCGGCGACGCTCGAAGGCGGTGTCAGCCCTGAAACCCTTCAGGATTTCCCGCTTGTCGTTTCCGGCGCGCCCCGCTCGTCGGTAGCCGTCGCAACCATGATGCCGGGCGTTACCTCCGCCGGCGGCAACAACGCCTTCAACGCCCGCATCAACGGCGGTATCGTTACCGGCGATGAAGCCATCGTTGACGGTGTTACCACCTCGGAAGGCTACATGAATCAGTCGGGCATGGTTGCACTCCAGACCGACTTCGGCATGTCCCCTGACATCACCAGCGAAGTGCACGTGCTCACTGCAAACTACGATGCGCAGTACGGCAACACCACCTCTGGCCAGCTCATCATCCAGACCAAGAGCGGCACCGAGCGTTTCCACGGAGCCGGCTACGAGTACATCCGTAACGACTTCTTCAACTCCGCCCAGTATGGCGCCACCAAGTCACCCGACAAGGAAAATGACTTTGGCGCGAACCTCGGTGGTCCAATCAAGATTCCCGGGATGCACAATGAGAATGCATTCCTCAAGGGATACTTCTACTTCAACTGGGAAGGCTTCCAGGATCACGGCGGCTCAGTCAAGGCAGTGGATTCGATTGCCTCCACCGCAGCCCGCAGTGGCAACTTCAGCGAATGGCCCACCCAGCTGTACTACCCCAACGATCCCGTCAAGTACGGGGCAGATGCAGGTCAGCCGATTGCGTATGGCGGCTCGATGAACGTGATCAACCCCGCCTACGAGGATTCAACCGCGAAGGCCTGGCTGGCAGCATTGCCGACACCGTCCAATGCAAACTCCACCGCAAACTACATCATTCCCCACTCTGGCCAGGGTTCGCTCACCAGCTCGGAGAATGTCTATTTCGCCCGCGCGGATCTCAACATTGGCCAGCGGGACCACCTCTACTACACCTACTGGTGGCAGTACGCGGGCATCAATGCGGCCTCGGATCTTCCCGTGGCGCTCTCCAACGCCGGCCCTGCCAACCCTGAGAATGCGCCGATTCAGCGCTTCAACTGGGAACACACCATCAACAACAACATGACCAACCACTTCAGCTTTGGGTACCTGAACCGCAATGAAGGGTACTACCAGTTGGATGGCCACTCCACCTTGCCGAAGGTCTCGGGTGTCTCCAGCACGGAAGACATGCCTACCATGGCCTTCTCAAACTACACGCAGCTCGGAACTTCGTCGCCTGCCAGCTCGGCGCACGACGTAACCACCCGCGGCACCTACGGCATGAATGATGTCTTCACGTGGGTTCGTGGACACCATACCGTCAAGGCCGGCTTCGAATGGAAGAAGGCTGGTACCAGCATCCACGAAGGCAACAACCGTGGCGGCACCTTCTCGTTCGCGCCCAGCACCACCGGCGCCGATGCGGTTGTCTGCCCCGATGGCTGCCCCGGCGATGACATGGCATCCTTCTACCTGGGTGCTGTTGCCACGGCTACCACCACCTACTACAACGTTGCCGCAGAGTATCCCCGTCAGTATGGCTACGCTGCGCATCTCGGAGACGAGTGGCACATCACCCCGAAGCTCACTGCGAACCTCTCGGTTCGTTGGGACTACATCTCCCCGTTCAAGGAGAAGCTGAACAATCTCACCTTCTTCGATCCGAACGGTGTGAACCCCGGAGCCTTCAATTCGGCAACGAACGCCAACCTCAAGGGCCGTCTGGCCTATGCGGGAACCAAGTGGGGAGCAGCCAGCTATGGCGGGTCCTATCCGGAACTCGCCCAGAAGCTGAACCTCGCACCGCGCTTTGGCATTGCCTACACGCTGAATGACAAGACTGTGGTTCGCGCCGGTTACGGCATCTACTTCGGTCAGGCCTTCTATCCCGGCTGGGATGGCGGCATGTCGCAAGACGGCTTCAACAAGACCGTGACGCTCACCCAGGCCAATGCTGGAGATTTCAAGACTCCTGCAATCTACCTGCAGAGCGGCATTTCGTCAGCACAGACGGGTTCAACGGCATCGACGATCAGCTCGTCGTTTGACAACGGATCCCACAGCATCAAGTATCGTCCGCTGGATGGCAACCGCCGTCCGTATTCGCAAATGTGGAGCCTGACTGTCGAGCGTCAGTTGCCCGCCAGCTTCTTCATCGCGGTATCGTATGTCGGCACCAAGGGTACCCACCTTCCTTCCGACAAGAGCCCGCTCAACATCCTCAACCCCAACGACCCGAAGGTACAGTCACTGGGCGATCATCTCGGCGACCAGTTCGGAGCCGGACAGACGACTCTCGACGGGGTCTCCATTCCCTACGACAACTTCGTCTCGGACCTGGGAAGCTGCGCAACCGTTGGACAGGCGCTGGTTCCCTACCCGATGTACTGCTCCATGCTTCAGGGCCAGAACGAACAGCATGGCAAGTCGATCTACAACTCGTTCCAGGCAAAGCTTGAGCGTCGTATGACCAATGGGCTGTATGTGCTCGGAGCATTGACGGTACAGAAGATGTACACCGATGCTTCTGACACGGTGCAGTCCACCAACACCGCCGGCGCTGGCAACCAGGGCAACAACGGGCAGTTCTCGCCGTTCAACCTCGGACCTCGCTCGTGGGCAATCGCTGCGGACAACGTACCGGTTACGGCTCAGCTTTCTGCCGTTTACCAGTTGCCGTTTGGCCAGGGCAAGCAGTTCCTGAATGCAGGCGGAGTGAGCAATGCAATCATTGGCGGATGGCGGGTTAGCCCGTTGATCCACTACGATTACGGCACCCCGTTCTCGTTCTACTCGTCCAACTGCGACACCTCAAACAAGGCACCCAATCTCCGTGAGGGTTGCGTCCCGGGCATCAATCCTGGCGGAATCGTGCAACAGCACGGTCGCAACGGATACAACCCCAAGAGCGCGTCTCCCTACTTGAATGCAGCTGCATTTGAGAGCGCTTCAGCCTTCAGCCAGTTCGGCTACACGGGCTTTGGCAAAGCGGTGACGGGCATCTACGGCCCCTCGTACAAGAACGTGGACATTTCGCTTGCCAAGGATTTTGGCATCCGCGAATTTGCCAAGTTCAAGTTTGCGGTGAACTTCTTCAACGCATTCAACAACCACTACCTGATTGCATCGCAGGGCGGCAACTACGGTGGCCCCAGCGTTGCATTCCACACAGACATCTCCAACTCGAACTTCGGAACCTGGACCGGCAGCACAAGCTCGCCGCGTACCATCCAGTTCTCCGGCCGTCTCGAGTTCTAGAAGATGTACCTCCTGCGGTAATTCTCCCACCATCCGGCTGCTCGCACAGAGCCGGGTGGTGCCCTTTTCGAAAGGGTTTCGAGAGGCCGCAGCAAACCTGTTCTGATACTGGAAGGGAGACGGTACGGGCTACTGCTGGCTGGCACTATGCAGCTTGCGGTACAAAAGCACCTGCTCTTTTGCTTCCTCTTCGTGACCCAGCTTGTGTGCGATGCGGGCCATCGCCATGTGTGGGTCGGCCCACGCAGCATCGAGCGACGCGGCAGAAGAAATCTCCTTCAAGGCATCTTCAAGCTTGTTCTGATTCTCAAGAACGAGCCCCAGTTGAAAATGAGCCTGCGGAAATTTGTCATCGAGCGAAAGGCTCTTGCGCAGGTGGGCTTCAGCATCGGCATCGCGATTGAGGAACTGTTCCACAATCGCAAGATTCAGAAATGGCCAGGGCGATGGATGCGCCGAGTGTGCGTCAAGATCGATGGCACGCTGGAAGCTTGCAATGGCCTCATCATTCTGGTTCTGGTAGTAGAGGCACAGCCCTAAATTGTCCCAGGCGCGTGACATTTTGGGATCAGCCGCGACAGCACTGCGCAGCAACTCAGTGGCTTCAGGATAAAGATGATCGTCGTAGGCAAGGCGCCCCAGCCAGTAGCGATAAAGAGCCGATTTCGGCTCAAGCTTTTGCAGTTTTAACAGCAGGTCGTGTGCCCAGTCCTTATGCCCCAGCTGAATGTAAGCCATGGCAAGCGAAAACTGAATTTCCTCCGGCAGTGGCGCAATTGCTTCCGCCTTCTTCCACGCAACCGCCGCCTGCATAAAGTCACGGTCCAGGAAGTAGACCGTGCCCAGAAGACGCAGGGAACCGGCCGCATCCAATGAGGTTTTTGGAAGGGAGTTCAACCGACTTAACAAGAGCTCCTCAGCCTTGCGATAATCATGGGCTGCCAGTGCCTGCTGAAATTGCTGGCGAGAGGTGGCATCAAGGTTGAGCGAAGAAGAATCATTGATCGTTGGAGCCGGGTCAGCGGCGGGCATTTGTAATTGCGCACCGGCAAATGTGGGGATGGCCAACAGCAGCATCGCGCTGGGGGCAATCCAGGAGGAGCTGAAATACCGCATGGTACCCAGTCTACGTTCTCGGCAATTCGGATTCAAGGTGAGATATGCGGTAGTCATCGCGCTCCTTTGCGTCTGCGTGCGGCTCCTTCCGGCACAGGTTGCCGGGCGAACCAGCGAGGGCGTTGCGGAGATACAGCGGGCATTGCAGGCAGGCGAACTGGAGCGCGCGGATGCGCTTTTGCAGGCCGCCGTGAAGCGCTCCCCGCAGGATGCCGCCCTGTTGAATCTCGAGGGCGTGCTTGCCGCCCAGCGCGGAAACCCGGCGGAAGCGCGGCGATGGTTTCAAGAGTCGCTGCGACTCAATCCTCGATCACTCGGCACCGTTGAGAATCTGATTCGGCTCGATTTGGAAACTGCGGAAAAAGATGTGGCTGTTCGGCGTGAGGCGCGCGCCCTCTGCGAGAAGATTCTCGCCGCCACCCCGGGCGACGATGAAGCACGCTATCAACTGGCGACAATCCTCGCGTGGGAGAACAAGCCCAGGCTGGTGCTGGAAGAGATTTCGCGCCTCAGCGCCAATGCCAGAGCGAGCACTCCTGTGCTGGCGTTACAGTGTGCCGCAACCGGCGCAACTGGAACCGAGGCTGCGGCATCCGCGGCAGCCAAGGCCCTTGCGGCCCAGAGCGACTTCAGCGAAGCCGATGCCGAAGAGTGCGCGGGCCCGCTGCGCGCTGCGCGACGCACCGCGCTGATTGAGGCACTGTATACCGCCGCCGCACTCCACCATGAGTTGAGCGCAGGCGGACTGCGCATGCTGGGCCTGGCGCAGGAGGCAAATTCGAAGTTGCCGGCGGCGCGGCAAACGCTGGAACAGAGCTTTACGGCAGGTGGCGGAAAAGATCCGGAAACGCTCATCGATTTGACCCGCGTGGCGCTTTCCGCAGGCGACAACGATGGAGCGCTGGGATACCTGGCGCATGCCCGTGACCTGGCTCCGAAAGATGCGCGCTTGCCGTATGAGTTTGGGATGATCTGCGCAGAGAAGGGCCTGTATGGAGAGGCGCGCAAGGCCTTGACGGAAGCGGTCGAACTCGATCCGCAGAACCCTGATTACAACTTCAATCTGGGCACGGTCATCAGCTTTTCGCGAGATCCAGCAGAGGCGTTGCCGTGGCTGCAGAAGTTCCATGAACTTCGCCCCAACGAGGCGGCCGGCGAGCTGGCTTTAGGCGCCACGTACTTTCGCGCGAAGGACTACGACAACGCCGTTCTCTGGCTGACCAATGCAAAGAATGCCGCGCAAACCGCGGCAGAGGCGCACTTTTATCTGGGCCGGATTGCCAGGCAGCAGGGACGCATGGAAGATGCGATTGCAGAGCTTAAGGAATCCGTGGCAGCGGATGCGAAGCAGCCAGATGTCCTGGCGGAACTCGGACAGATTTACGTCACCCGGCGGGAGTTTGCCGAAGCAGAGAAGCAACTGAAACAGGCGCTGCAACTGGATGCAGACAACTACGCTGCAAATTTTGGATTGCTGCAGTTGTACGCGCGCACCGGAGATGCTCGCCGGGATGCTCAGTCTGCGCGATTCGACGAAATCAAGGCAAAGAAGGAAGCTGCGGCACGCGACATGATGCGTGTGATCCAGATTGAAAGGAACGTCTCGGATAAGAGACCCTAACTGGCCCGATGGTCATAGAAATCAGAGGTAGTGATGAGCCGTTTTCATTTCAGGGGTTTGATGGTCGCAATGGTTGTATTGGGTCTTTCCTGGGGTTCGGCCCTGTGCCAGCAGCTGACAGGAGAGTGGGTTTTCCCCGGCGAGACGCTGCATAACGGAGAGCAGCAGCGAATGATTCTCGACCTGAATCAAAAGGGCGAGGAAATCACCGGCAGCATGCTTGCTCTCGGCTGGGGAAATGGAGTCAAGGGCACGATTCACGGCTCGCACTTTGAACTCTTTCGCACCGATCTCGAAGAGCCCAAACCGTTCATGGTCGGCGACATCGCGAACGGGGAATTGCGAATTGCTTTCTGGGGCCGGACTCAGGTGGGCCACAAGGCAGAGCCGAAGGATGAGATCGTAATTCCAGCGCAAATTCCTCCGCCGGCATTGCATCCAGTTGCCAGCGTTGGCCAGGCAAAGACACCGCCCATGGGCTGGAATTCCTGGAATCTCTTTGCCGACAAGATTGATGACAAAACCGTGCGCGAGATGGCCGACGCAATGGTCACGAGCGGACTGCGCGACGCCGGGTACGTCTACCTCAACATCGACGACACATGGGAAGGCACACGCGACGACAAGGGAGTGCTGCACACCAACTCGAAGTTCCCCGACATGAAGGCACTGGCAGATTATGTGCACTCGAAAGGGCTGAAGATTGGCACCTACTCTTCGCCTGGACCGCGGACATGCGGTGGGTATCCTGCAAGCTATGGATACGAAGAGCAGGATGCGAAGATGTTTGCCGACTGGGGCATCGACTTCCTGAAGTATGACTGGTGCAGCGCCGGCTATGTCTACAAGGATGCCGCAATCCACGCGGTCTATCAGAAGATGGGCGATGCGCTGCTGGCCACTCACCGGCCCATTGTGTACAGCCTGTGCGAGTATGGCCGCGAGGGTGTTGAGAAGTGGGGCCCGCAGGTCGGCGCCAGCATGTGGCGCACCACCGACGACATCCGCGATGAGTGGGAAAGCATGATGAGCAACATTCACATTCAGGCTCCCACGGCACCGTGGGCTGGCCCGGGACGCTGGAATGATCCCGACATGCTTGAGGTTGGCAACGGGCACATGACAGCGGACGAGTACCGTACCCATATGAGTTTGTGGGCGCTCACAGCGGCACCACTTCTCGCCGGCAACGATGTGCGCACAATGACCGAAGAAACCAAATCCATTCTGCTGAACAAGGAAGTGATTGCCGTGGACCAGGATGCCCTGGGCAAGCAGGCTGTTCCCGTGAAAGAGGGAGAGATTGAGCGCTGGGTCAAGCCGCTGGCCGACGGCGGAGTTGCCATTGGAATTGTGAATCTGGGGGCAACGCCCGCACCCGCAAAGGTCGCGCTGCAAGACCTGCCAATCCGTGGAAGCGCGAAGCAGGCGCGCGACCTTTGGGCGCATCAGAATGTGGCACTGCACGACGGTGCGTACACTGCTACCATCCCGTCGCACGGAGTCCTCATGCTGCGCGTATCTGTCAACT
>Ga0316224_1004045_pt1 | contig 11406 bp, 9 predicted proteins | sample TBH18013metaG_FD_206254 | JGI IMG/M metagenome (GOLD analysis project Ga0316224, IMG submission 206254) | Freshwater microbial communities from Trout Bog Lake, Wisconsin, USA - TBH18013 | ecosystem: Environmental > Aquatic > Freshwater > Lake > Hypolimnion/Profundal zone | place: USA: Wisconsin...
CGAGACCGAGGCCGCCCGGCTGTCCGACCTGCATCTGCGCTTTTACCACTCCATGTACCAGGCGTTCCTGTTCACCATGCTGCTGGCCCTGACCGCCAACAATACCGGGGTGATGTGGGTGTCGGTGGAGGCGGCGACCCTGACCACCGTGCTGATGGTCAGCCTGTACCGCACCCGCGAGGCGATCGAGGCGGCATGGAAATATTTCATTCTGTGCTCGGTGGGGATCGGGCTGGCGCTGTTCGGCACCATCCTGGTCTATCTGGCGGCCCAGCCGGTGATGGGCGACGGCGCCGACGCCATGGCCTGGACCCTGATGATCGGACGCGCCCACGACTTTCAGCCCGATCTGCTCAATCTGGCCTTCGTCTTCGTGCTGGTGGGCTATGGCACCAAGGTCGGTCTGGCGCCGCTGCATTCCTGGCTGCCCGACGCCCATGCCGAGGGGCCGACCCCCATTTCGGCGGTGCTGTCGGGGCTGCTGCTCAACGTGGCGCTCTATGCCCTGCTGCGGTTCAAGATGCTGATCTCGGCCAACGGCCACGCCCTGACACCGGGACCGCTGCTGATCATGATGGGGCTGTCGTCGCTGTTCATGGCCGCGTTCATGCTGTACCGGCGCGGCGACATCAAGCGGCTGTTCGCCTATTCCTCCATCGAGCATATGGGGGTGATCACCTTTGCCTTCGGCATGGGCGGGCCGCTGGCCAATTTCGCCGGCCTGCTGCACATGACCATGCACTCGCTGACCAAGTCGGGCATCTTCTTCGCCGTCGGCATCATCAGCCAGAACGCCGGCACCAAGCGCATCGCCGATATCCGCGGTCTGACCTCGTCGCATCCGGTGCTGGGCTGGGGCTTCGTCATCGCGGTGCTGGCCATCGCCGGCCTGCCGCCCATGGGGGTGTTCATGAGCGAATTCCTGGTGGTCACCTCCACCTTCGCCCGCCAGCCGCTGCTGGCGATTCCGCTGGCGCTGGGCCTGCTGCTGGCGTTCGGCGCCCTGGTCAGCCGGCTGCAGATGATGGCCTTCGGCGAGCCGGGCAAGGTGATCTCCGGCCATGGCGACGCCTCGACCCTGTCGAGCATCCTGGCCCTGACCCCGCTCTGGGTCCATATGCTGCTGGTGTTGGTGGCGGGGCTGTATCTGCCCCGGGAACTGGTGTCGTGGTTTCAGTCGGTGGCGAGGATCCTGGGATGATGGGCAATGTCACCCTGCTGGAGTTCCTGTCCTCCGGCCGGCCGGTGGCGGAGCATCGGCCTTTCCCGCGCTTCCGGCTGGATGCTCCCGCCTGGCGGGCCATGGTCGAGCAGATGTCGGCGGCCGAATGGTCGGTCATGGCCCTGTGGGGCGAGCCGGACGAGGTCCATGTGGCGCTGCGCGACGAGGACAGCGGCGAGATCGCGGTGGCGTCCCATCCCTGCCCGGAGCACCGCTTCCACTCCCTGGGCCGGGTGCGGCCCAGCGCCATCCGGCTGGAGCGCGCCGTGCACGATCTGTGGGGGCTGGCGCCCATGGGAGCCGAGGATCGCCGGCCCTGGCTGGATCATGGCCGCTGGCCCCGGCGCCATCCGCTGGCGGCCCATCCGCTGCCGGCGGCCGAGGCGCCCCATGCCTACGACTTCCTCACCGCCGAGGGTCATGGCCTGCACCAGATTCCGGTGGGGCCGGTCCATGCCGGCATCATCGAACCCGGTCATTTCCGCTTCCACGCCCAGGGCGAGACGGTGGTGCGGCTGGAAGAGCGGCTGGGCTATGTCCACAAGGGCATCGCCGGCCTGCTGGCAGGCAAGCCCATGGATCAGGCGGCGCGGATCGTCGGGCGGATCTCGGGGGACGCCACCGTGGCCTATGCCCTGGCCTTCGCCCGCGCCGTCGAGGCCGCCACCGGCTGCGAGGTGCCGCCGCGCGCCCACTGGCTGCGCGCCCTGATGGCCGAGATGGAGCGGCTCGCCAACCATATCTTCGACATGGGCGCCATCTGCAACGATGCCGCCTTCGCCATCATGCTGTCGCATATGGGGGTGCTGCGCGAGCGCATCCTGCGGGCCAACGACACCATGTTCGGCCACCGCCTGCTGATGGATTGCATCGTGCCGGGCGGCATTGTCCGTGATCTCGACGCCGAGGGCCTCCATCTGCTGCCGATCCTGCTGCGGACGCTGCGCAAGGACTTCAACCGGGCGGTGACCCTGTACAACGGCACGCCGTCGCTGCTGGACCGCACCACCGGCACCGGCGTTCTCGCCGGGGCGCTGGCCCACCGTTTCGGCGCCGGCGGAGTCGTCGGCCGCGCCTCGGGCCGCGCCCATGACAGCCGCCGCTCGCCCGGCTATCCCCCCTATGACGATCTCGACATGGCGGTGATCGAGTCCCTCGACGGCGACGTCAATGCCCGGATCGAGGTCCGCATCGCCGAGGTCCGCGCCAGCCTGCTGCTGATCAGCCAGATCCTGGCCGATCTGCCCAAGGGGCCGATCTCGGCGCTGCTGCCCGCGATCGGCGGCGAGGGCATGGCGGTGGCGGAGAGCTTCCGGGGCGAAGTGGTGGCCTGGGTGCGAATCGGCGAGGACGGCGTGGTGGAGCGTTGCCATGCCCACGATCCGTCGTGGTTCCAATGGCCGCTGCTGGAAGCCGCCATCAAGGGCAACATCGTCGCCGACTTCCCCCTGTGCAACAAATCGTTCAACTGTTCCTATTCGGGGCATGATCTATGATCCCCCTGATCTCGCGCCTGCTGTTCCGCCATCTGGTCAAGGGGCCGCATACCATGCGGGCGGTGCCGCCGCCCGATCCCGACGGCTCGGAGGAATTGGCCCGCGCCCTGGGCGAGCGGGTGCGGCGGCGGCTGGGGCGGTCCCTGTCCATCCGCGCGGTGGATGCCGGCTCGTGCAATGGCTGCGAGCTGGAGATTCACGCCGTCAACAATCCGGTCTACGACCTGGAGCGCTTCGGCATCCGCTTCGTCGCCAGTCCCCGTCATGCCGATGTCCTGCTGGTCACCGGCCCGGTCACCCTCAACATGGTCGAGGCGCTCCGGCGCACCTACGAGGCGACGCCGTCGCCGAAATGGGTGGTGGCCCTGGGCGATTGCGGCCGCGACGGCGGCTGTTTCGCCGGCTCCTATGCCGTGGCGGGCGGGGTGGGGGAGGTCCTGCCGGTGGATCTGCACATTCCCGGCTGCCCCCCCAGCCCCAAACAGATCCTGACCGGGCTGCTGGCCCTGCTGGAGAGCGCATCGGCAGCCCCACACCCGGCGACTCCCATCCCAGGCGATTGACGCGGCCCCCTCGGCGGGACTAGCCTTCCGCTCCCTAGAGCGCGATGACAACCGGTTGAAGCCGTCAGGCTCTACCCTGTTGTCTGAATCGCCCTCGAATCTATTGATGAGAGACGGATTCAGCTTCTCGGGCGAATCGCCGGCGCGATTCGACCTCGAAGCATCCGGCTCTAAGCCTGAAGGTCTCCCGCCATGTCCGATCTCGCCACCCTCGCCCGTTCCGCCTCCGCTTGGCCGTTCCAGGAGGCTCGCGCCCTGCTGGATGACCGGCTGAAGGGCAAGACTCCGGACAAGGGCTATGTCCTGTTCGAGACCGGCTATGGCCCATCGGGCCTGCCCCATATCGGCACCTTCGGCGAGGTGGCCCGCACCACCATGGTCCGGCGCGCCCTCGCCATGCTGGCCCCCGGGATTCCCAGCCGCCTGTTCGCCTTTTCCGACGACATGGACGGGCTGCGCAAGGTCCCCGACAACATCCCCAATCAGGACATGGTGCGCCAGCACCTGGGCAAGCCGCTGACCCGCATTCCCGACCCGTTCGGCACCCATGAAAGCTTCGGCCACCACAACAACGCCCGGCTGCGCAGCTTCCTTGACGCCTTCGGCTTCACCTACGAGTTCCAGTCGGCCACCGACTGGTACACCTCCGGCCGGTTCGATCAGGCCCTGCTGGGGGTGCTGCGCCACTATGACGAGGTCATCAACGTGGTGCTGCCGACCCTGGGGCCGGAGCGCCGCGCCACCTACTCGCCGTTCCTGCCGGTCTGTCCCAAGACTGGAGTGGTGCTGCAGGTGCCGGTGGTCGAGCGCAACCTGGAGGCCGGGACCATCGTCTACCGGACCGAGGACGGCGCCCTGGTGGAAACGCCGGTGACCGGCGGTGCCTGCAAGCTGCAATGGAAGGCCGATTGGGGCATGCGCTGGGTGGCGCTGGGCGTCGATTACGAGATGAGCGGCAAGGACCTGATTCCCTCCCTCGAACTCTCGACCCGCATCGCCCGGATCCTGGGCGGCTCGCCGCCCATGAACCTGACCTACGAACTGTTCCTCGACGACCAGGGCCAGAAGATCTCCAAGTCCAAGGGCAACGGCCTGGCGGTGGAGGATTGGCTGAAATACGCCCCGCAGGAAAGCCTGGCGCTGTTCATGTACCAGAAGCCCAAGGCGGCCAAGCGCCTGTATTTCGACGCCATCCCGCGGGTGGTGGACGATTATCTCGCCTTTCTCGGAAAGTTCCCCGCCGAGGATGCCGCCAAGCGGCTGGACAACCCGGTCTGGCACATCCATGCCGGCCAGCCGCCGGCCGAGGACGCCCATCTGTCGTTCAATATCCTGATGAATCTGGTCAGCGTCTGCCATTCGGAAGACCCCGCCGTGCTGTGGGGCTTTATCAAGCGCTATGCCCCCGGCGCCGCGCCGGAGACCGCGCCCATCCTCGACGGGCTGGTCGGCTACGCCATCGCCTATTACCGCGACTTCGTCAAACCCAACAAGACCTACCGCAAGGCGACGGCGGACGAGGCGGCGGCCTTCGCCGACCTGAAAGCCGGCCTGGAAAAGCTGGGTGACGCGGCCAGCGCCGAGGATCTGCAGACCCTGGTCTACGAGACCGGCAAGCGCCCGTGCTTCGGCGATCTCAAGAGCTGGTTCAAGGCCTGCTACGAGGTGCTGCTGGGCAACGACCAGGGGCCGCGCATGGGCAGCTTCATCAAGCTGTTCGGCATTGCCGAGACCATCGCCCTGCTCGACAAGGCCATTGCCGGCGAGGATATGTAGAGATTACGCCTCGCCGCCCACCACGCCGGCGGCGATTTCCGCCGGCGCGGCGGCGCGGATGGCGGTGACGGTGCAGGAAAAATCCAGCACCATTCCCGCCAGCGGATGGTTGCCGTCCAGCACCACCTTGCCATCGGCCATGTCGGTGACCTGGAACATGCGCATGTCGTCCTCGTCGCCGCCCTCGGGCACCGCCTCGAACAGGGAGCCGATTTCCACGTCGTCGGGGAAGGCGTCGCGCGCCTCGATCTGGATCAGATCGGCGTCGTATTCGCCGAAGGCCTCGGCCGGCTGCAATCGCATGGTGACGGAATAGCCGACCGCCTTGCCGTCCAGATCGGCCTCGATCCTGGGGAACAGGCCGTCATAGCCGCCGTGGAGATAGTCCAGCGGCTCGGTTCCGGGGTCCAGCACCTGGCCGTCGGAATCGGTCACTTTGTATGCGAGGGTCACGACGGTATCGCGGGCGATGCGAGCGGGCATGATGCGGGTTCTCCATTTTTCCGGGGCTTGTTTAGCGTATCAGGAGGAGCCAGGGTAGGACGATGACGATCAGTCCGGCGAAATAAACCAGCCCGAAGACCAGCCCGAACCTCCAGAAGTCGGACTTTTTCACATAGCCGCTGCCGAAATACATGGGCGCCGGCCCGGTGGCGTAGGGCGAGATCACCCCCATCAATCCCAGCGAATAGAGGCACAGCATGGTCAGGACCGGCACCGGCAGGCCGGGAATGCCGCTGCCCACCGCCAGCACCACCGGCAGCACCGCGGCGGTGTGCGAGGTGATGCTGGAGAAGAAGTAGTGGATCCAGAAGAACAGCGTCGCCAGCAGGATGGTGGCCAGCATGGGCGACACCGACGCCAGCGGGCGGGCGAACTCCACCGCGACCCATTTGATGAAGCCGATATCGTTCAGCCCCGAGGACAGGGTGAGCAGCGAGGTGAAATAGAAGAACACCTCCCAGGCGGCCTTCTCGGCGATAATCTCCTTGAACTCGACCACCCCGGTCACCAGCAGCAGTGAAATCACCACCAGCACCACCATGGTCGGGTTGATGTAGTTGGAGCCGAGCCACGGCACGGTGATGGTGGGATTGGAGCCGGTGATCCACAGGAACATGGCCAGCAGCACCAGCGTCAGCATGACCCATTCGTCGCGCGACGGCGGCCCGATGGCCTTGAGCTGGTCCGCCGCCCAAACGGTGATCTCGGGGCTTTCCTTGATCTCGGGCCGGCAGACCAGATAGCTCAGCAGCGGCACCAGCACCACCAGCAAGAGCCCGAGCGGCGCGAAGCCCACGAACCACTGCGACCAGTTGATGTCCAGCCCCACCGTCTTCTTGGCGATGCTGAGCGCCGCCGCGTTGGGCGCCAGGGCGGTCAGGAACAGCGACGAACTGACCCCGCAGGAGGCGAAGGCGGTCCACATCACATAGGTGCCGATCCGTCCGGCGGTGGGCCCCGGTTCCGAGCCGTAGATCCTGGGGATGTTGGCGACGATGGGAAAGATGGTGCCGCCGGCCCGGGCGGTGTTGGACGGCGTCGCCGGGGCCAGCAGCAGGTCGGCGAAGGTGATGGCGTAGCCAAGGCCCAGGGTGCGGCGCCCCAGCGCCCGGACCAGCAGCAGGGCGATCCGTTGGCCCAGCCCGCTCTTGCGGTATCCGATGGCGAAGACGAAGGCGCCGACGATCAGCCAGACCGTGCTGTCGGAAAAGCCGCTGAGCGCCCAGCGCAGCGACTTGCCGGGATCGGGTTCCACATACCCCATCACGCCGGCGATGGTGAGACCGATCAGCCCGACCGCCCCCACCGGCATGGATTCCAGCACCAGGCCGGTAATTACCGCCGCGAAGATGGCGAAGTAGTGCCATTGGTTGGGGGTGAGGCCTCCGGGAACCGGCAGCAGGACGATAACGAGCCAGACCCCCAGCGGGGCTATCGTCGTCCAACGGATCTTCATTCCAGTCCTCCCGTTTTAGTGCCGCCCCGCTTCAGAGCGCGATGACAACAGGTTGAAGCCGTCAGGCTTTGCCCTGTTGTCTGAATCGCCCTCTCATGTATTGATGAGAGACGGATTCAGCTTCTCGGGTGAATCGCCCGCGCGATTCGACCTCAAAGCATCCGGCTCTAGTGCCGCCACCACCGCCGCTATCACCGCAGGCCAGTCGCCGGGGCGGGGTTGACCGAAGATGCGGGCGCTCGGATACCAGGGCGAATCCGGCCGGTTCTCCAGCCAGCGCCAGCAGGCGTCGAAGCGCGACAGCACCCAGACCGGCCGGCCCATGGCCCCCACCAGATGGACCACCGAGGTATCGACCGAAATCACCAGGTCGAGATTGGCGACCAAGGCCGCCGTCTGGGCGAAATCCTCGATCTCGTCGGTGAGGTCCAGCAGCTCCATGCCGGCGGGCGGGGTGCGCGCCTCGGCGGCGGCATCGCCCTTCTGCAGGCTGATCAGGCTGAGGCCGGGGATGCCGGCCAGCGGTGCCAATGCCGCCAGCGGCAGCGATCGCCGCCGGTCGACCAGATTGGCGTCGCGGTCATGGGGGCGGGGATTGCCCGACCACACCAGCCCCACCTTGACCCCGCCCAGGCCGCGCAGGCGGTTGGCCCAGTACTCGGTCTCGACCGGATCGGGGCGAAGATAGGGGATGTTGAGGGGGATGGTGTCGAGCCGGGTTCCCACCACCAGCGGCATGCTCAGCAGCGGCAGGTGGTAGTCGAACCGGGGCAGGGGCTGCCCGTCCTCGACCACCTGGGCCACGCCGGGAACGCTGCCCAGCAACCGCACCAGCGGGCGCGGGACCTGCAGCACCACCCGGCCCCCGACGGCAGCCGCCACCGCGGCATAGCGGGCGAATTGGAGCACATCGCCCAGGCCCTGCTCGCCATAGAGCAGGATGGTCCGCCCGGTCAGCATGCCGCCGCGCCATTCCGGAATGGCGGGATCCAGCCGGGGAAAGCCGAGATGGGCGCGCCGCCATTCATATTCGGCGAAACCATTGGCCAGATCGCCCTGGGCCAGCAAGGCCATGCCCAGGAAGCTGTGGGCCTCGGCATGGCGCGGCGCCAGTGTCACCGCGTGGCGCAGGCAGGCCGCCGCCTCGGCCGGGCGACCGCTTTCGAACAGGACGGCGCCCAGTTTGACATGGGCGTCGACCGCGGCGGGGTCCAGGCGGATGGCCTGGCGCAGGGCGGCCTCGGCCTGTTCCAGGTCGCGCACCAGGACATGGAAGGCGCCGAGATTGGATTGGACCGCCGCCGAATCCGGCTGCAAGGCCAGTGCCTTGGCATGGGCATCCCGCGCCGGCTCGATCCGTCCCAGCTCGGCCAGCGCCACCCCCAGATTGGACTGGGTGGTGGCGCCGCCGCCCAGGACGATGGCCCGGTCATAGGCGGCGACGGCTTCGTCCAGCCGCCCCAGTTCCTTGAAGGCGACGCCGAGATTGTGAAAGGCGATCCATGACCAGGGCAGGCGGCGGGTCAACTCGGCGTAGAGGCCGGCGGATTGGGCGAAATCACCCCGGCCGTCGCAGGCTTGCGCCTGATCGATCAGGGCGCGGCTGGCCTCATCGATCCGCTGACTGGGGGGGGCCGGTCCGGAGCCTGGTTTCCGCTTGCGCTTCATCGGACTGCCCCGGATCGTCCCGGACGGCGGTCAGCGAGGAACGCTGGAATTGCTTTCCATCATCAACAAGACCACATGCTTTTCGCGGAAAGCCTCCAGCAACTCGGGGATCGAGTGCTTCATCTTCTCGTCGCGCTGGGGATCGGGGGGCATGTTCACCGAAACGCCGTGTTCGGTCAAAAGCTTGACGATGGCCGCTTCAAGGGTGGTCTTGCCGGTATGCTCCGGCCCCGAGAAGGTCACGATCACCTCTTTCTTGAGCATGGTCCAGCGTCTCCATTTCCACCTTTCTTCCTCTACCACGGTTAAGGAGAACGGGGAAAGGGGGAGCCGCAATTTCGCCGAACTGTCATGCTTGGGGCGCCGGCGATAGGGGCTTTCCCGCGCCGACGGGGCCGATATAAGCTTTAGTCTGGATTTCTCTGGCGAAGACGGTCCCCGGGCGGGCCGTCGGGGCGCCGGGCGATAAAAATCGGGGGACCAACATGACCGCTTACCTTCCGCCGCTGCGTGAGATCAAATTCACCCTGGAGGAACTGGTCGGCCTCGACCGGATCACCGCCTTGCCCGGCTTCGAGGAGGCATCGGCGGATCTGGTCGACAGCATTCTGGAAGAGGCCGGCCACATGGCCGAGGGCATCCTGGCGCCGCTCAACCGGGTCGGCGACCAGACCGGCGCGGTCATGGAAAACGGCATGGTCCGCACCGCCGAGGGCTGGAGCGCCGCCTGGACCGCCCTGGTGGAGGGGGGGTGGAACGGTTTGCCCTTCGCCGGCGAATGGGGCGGCATGGGGCTGCCCAATCTGCTGAACACCGCCGTCCACGAGATGTGGCAGGCGGCCAATATGGCCTTCACCCTGTGTCCCATGCTGACCCAGGGGGCGGTCAACGCCATCCGGCTTTACGGCTCGGACGCCCAGAAGGCGTTCTACCTGCCCCGGATGGTGACCGGCGAATGGACCGGCACCATGAACCTGACCGAGCCCCAGGCCGGCTCGGATCTGTCGGCGGTGCGCACCAAGGCGGTGCCCGACGGCGATCATTACCGGCTGTCCGGCCAGAAGATCTTCATCACCTATGGCGATCACGACATGGCCGGCAACATCGTCCATCTCGTCCTCGGCCGGTTGCCCGATGCCCCGGCCGGGGTCAAGGGCATCTCGCTGTTCGTGGTGCCCAAGGTCAAGGCCGATGGCAGCGCCAACGACGTCGCCTGCGTCTCGCTGGAACACAAGCTGGGCATCCATGGCAGCCCTACCGCGGTGATGTCGTTCGGCGACCATGGCGGCGCCGTGGGCGAACTGATCGGTCAGCCCAATCGCGGCCTGGAATACATGTTCGCCATGATGAACCACGCCCGCCTGGCGGTGGGGCTGCAAGGCCTCGCCATCGCCGAGCGGGCCTACCAGCAGGCGCGGAGCTATGCCCGCGAGCGGGTGCAGGGCCGGCCGGTGGGCTGGACCGAAAGCCGGCCGGCCGGCATCGTCCACCATCCCGATGTCCGGCGGCTGCTGATGACCATGAAATGCCAGATCGAGGCCATGCGCGGCATTCACTACACCGCCGCCGCCGCCGTGGATACGGCCCATTCCCATGCCGATCCCGATCAGCGCGCCGCCGCCCAGCAATTGGTCGAACTGCTGACCCCCATCGCCAAGGGCTGGTGTACGGAAGTAGGCCAGACCATCGCCTCGCTGGGTGTCCAGGTCCATGGCGGCATGGGCTATATCGAGGAAACCGGGGCGGCCCAGCATCTGCGCGATGCCCGCATCACCACCATTTATGAGGGCACCACCGCCATCCAGGCCAATGATCTGGTCAATCGCAAGATTCTGCGCGACCGGGGCGCCGGCATCGGCGTGCTGCTGGCCGAGATCAAGGCCACCGCCACCGAGCTGGTCACCACGACCGAACTGGGTGGCGCGGCCGAGGAGAGCCTCGGGCTGATCGGCGCCCGTCTGATCGAAGCGGTCGGCTCGGCCGAGCGGGTGGTGGCCTGGCTGCTGGACGCCCAGGGCCAGGACCCGCGCCTGCCGGCGGCGGCGGCGGTGCCGGTCCTGGAATTGATGGGCCAGGTGGTGGGCGGCCATATGCTGGCCCGCGCCGCCGGCATCGCCACCCTCCGCATGGCCGAGGGCGCCGATCACGACGGCTTCTACGCCGCCAAGCTGGTGACCGGCCGCTTCTTCGCCGAGCATGTGCTGTGCCATGTGGCGGCGCTGGAGCGCACCGCCGTCAGCGGCTCGGCCACGGTGATGGGGCTGGACGAATCCCTGCTGTAGCGCCAGAAATTGATTCCGTGACAAAGAATGAAAATTAGATTAACCTGAGATACTTATGTTCAGCCAGAAAGGCAGGACCATGGACGTATCATCCATCGGCGTCTCGAACTCGGCGCAATACTTGCAGAATGCTCAGGCCAGTCTGCAGGGACCGCTTACCGCCACCAAGCAGGAAGAGCGGACCGCCCAGGTGTTCCCGCAAGTGGTCGCCCAGACGGTGCAGCCCCCTTCACCGCCGCCGCCGCCCTCGCCCAATGAAATCGGCAAGTCCGTCGTCGGGCAGTTGGTCGACACATCGGCCTAGCGTCTCGCGGCACGTAAGTGGGGCAAAACCCCGGGCGGCATCGTCCCCTTGACTCACATTTGATTGAATCGGCCCCGATTTCATGATTCGGTGAGGCATGGTCAAGCCGCCCCTGAATGTTGATGCGTTCTCCCC
>Ga0316224_1004048_pt1 | contig 11404 bp, 11 predicted proteins | sample TBH18013metaG_FD_206254 | JGI IMG/M metagenome (GOLD analysis project Ga0316224, IMG submission 206254) | Freshwater microbial communities from Trout Bog Lake, Wisconsin, USA - TBH18013 | ecosystem: Environmental > Aquatic > Freshwater > Lake > Hypolimnion/Profundal zone | place: USA: Wisconsin...
TGCCAATTGCATCTGCTTAAAGAAAAGACAAATGTATTTATCCGTAAAAGCCTCACAGACATACTGAACTTCCCCGAATTCACCCGGTTTCTAAGAATTCACCGTAGCCTTGCTGTAAACCAGGAAAGCATTCAGACCTATATCCGCGCCACCCACACCCTTCACCTGAAAAACAACTACAACCTGCAGGTAGGCAAAACCTATCGTAATAAAGTGTTCCAATTTTTCAAGTTGATTAAGTGATGATTGGCTTTCCATTTAGATACATATATTTTCCACTCGGGAACAGGGAAAATAGTAAAATGAATAGTCCCTTTTATATTGCAAGTCCATAGCCAACTTCATATTTTTTGAGAAAAACAGATTTTTAATACTCTGTTGTGATATTATAATTTCAGTATTTGCAACCATTGTAACCAAAGTTAAAAACAGGAATTATGCCAGAAATACAAGGCCGGTTTGAGTTTGAACCCAACAGCAATGCCAGAAGGGCGTGGCTGGCAACGAGGAAGAAGCCAGTAATCTACAACCTGCCCGGTTTTTATAATACCATTGATTACGAAAAAGATACCGCATGGGTGATGCTTGCCGTATGCGTGGAGGCAGTGGCAGTGGCACTTACACTATACGGTGGTATTACCAAAGGAGGGATATTCCTTTTGGGCGCTGTAATAGTAGTTGTATTGTTTCTTGTTTTCGACGTGGTAGGCGCAAATTTATACCATAAGAACGTAGGAATTAATTGTGAAATCCAGAACAAAATCATAATTGAACCTAATGAAGGAGTAAAAGAAGGCTTGAGAAATAGATTGAAAAAAGGGAAAGGCGTTAAATTCATTGGTGTACTATTAATTGTCATGAGTTCTCTCTTCAAAATTTTCGCAATCCTGTTATTAGGGAAATTCAACCTGATGTTTTATGCCATTATGGCGGTATTATATATAATAGTAATATACATACATTTAGCGCATACCGGTTATTACTTGGCTGAAAGAAAAACTGCCAACATGTTCAGAAAACAACATGATTTATGGTCGGAAGATAAAATGCTGGTAAACGAAGGAAAAAAGGATAAAGGAGATATTAGAGGTGCGGTAAGAAAACCATCTCCAAAATCAGTCTTTGATTCCGAAATAAAATTAAGGTTCGAAAACGGGATGGTTAAGGTTGGAGAACATGCCATCAGGTTTATAGAAGAAAGAGAGGAAAACGGTCATAAATTATACACCTATGAAATAGAAACAAATGGAATATTGGAAGACAATGACATAGTGCTTTTAACCGGGGGGCAAACTGAACAGCAAGGGAGTATAATAGCAAGGGCCTGCCTGAAACATCAAATAACAATGATCCACTAAACAGGAAATATGAAACAAAAACAACTAATAATAATATTTATTGCCCTCTTTTTAGCTTCCTGCGGAACAAAGGAAATGCAGGATCTGAATATCTATATAGTCTTTAATAAAAATATACCCGACAATCCTAAAGACCCTATGCCTGATAATGTAAAATCCTTGCTGGCCCCAATTGAGGGCGAAAAGATAGTTTACGTTCCCAAAATCACCTTTTGCAGGCTCGATTTAAGCAAAGATTCCACTTTTACTTTTGAGATGCCAATAGATGACGCGAATGCCATCCGGAAAAAATTCGGGATGTATGACTACACCAACCTAAAAGACGATTATGACCAATACCTGCCCAAATTGGAAACCGGAAGATATTTGACGCATCCGGCAGGAGGGAATACGACTTATATTTTTCAGACGGCATCTGACGATGTGGTATATAACTTGGTGATTATTGACAAAAATAGTAATAAAGATACCATATTAAAAGGAATAAGAGATCTAACATTGACTAAAAAGGATATCCCAAAAAGAGTTGTTATTTTTTATGACAATAAGCCACAAACTACTCAGAAGCCAGATTACGGCCAAGATGTTAATGACAAACATGAGAATATTGGTAATGATTCATTTAGTTTGGCAAGTCTTGCAACAATAGATACATCAGGAAATTCATTTGAAGGATTATTTAATTGTTTAGGAAGAGATGACATTCCTATGAACATAAAAACAAGGTATGCCAAACAAATTACCGATTGCTTTACTTCCCAAGATGCCTTAGTAATCGTTAAAGACAAGCAATTCATAACACATTATAAAATTGATGATTTCCTTAGGCAGATAATTATTTCCAAGAAGAAAGTGAAACTCGGGAAATTCTTTTGGGACTCAAGTGAAAGCAACAATAAAAAGAAAAAGATAAAGACTTTATGTATTACAGATTTTTCAACAAACGATCCAAATGAATAGACGTGCACTTTTAATTATGTTTTTTATCGTGTTTTCTACCTTTACAAATCCAGTTGAGGGACAATCTACTGATGTTACCCTGGATGATTACAACAACATTAAATATGGAATAAAAACAAAATTGGACAATTTGCTTAAGTATTTTACTTGTATGGCCGACCCAAAAAACAAAGCCAGACAACTAAATTATAAATGTGCATGGGAAAGTTTTTATGACCAAAATAATCGCTATGTTGAAATTTCATTAGCAAGAAAAATCCCTACTGTTTCAAGATTAAAATTAGATACCTACCTAAAACAATTCTTGAATCAGAATGGATTTAAAGAAATCCACATTGTGAGAAGTGGAGATATTTTACTAAGTCCCCTTATAAAAAAAGGGGATGGTTCATACAATACAGAAGTAAAGTTTATTCAAAAATTTGAATGCAAAAGGCATATATACAATAATGAATTAGGCGATATTCCAATTAATAACATTGATATTGATGAAAAAAAAATTGGTGTTTCAATAAGAAAATTTGTTTACACAAATGACCAATATCAAAAAATTATCGGGTTTGATATTTATTTCGGTGATATTCAGGTTGATGCAACTGTAACAAAATAATAAAAACTAAAACTGCAAGCCACATGAAGCACTTTTCTTTGTTTATATTAGCCATAATCTTCTCTTCATTTTATTCACCAGTAATGATTAATTTGACTGATGATCAATTATTGACATCTAAAACTGCAAGTGAAACTGTTGTTGATAACTTTTGCAATGATTTGGATAAATTAGTTGCTAATGATACCGATACTTCTGAAACCTATAATGAATCACTTAAAAAATCACTTGGTTATTTTAGTGAGAACGCTACAATAGCGAAAAACTCTCTAAATGCAAATAAATTAAACGATGCTAAGGCTTTTCTGGAGGCAATATATACCGACTGCAAGGATAAAAGCATAAATAAACTTAGGTATAAAATTATAAAGGAATGTGATGCAGTCAGGTGTAATGATGTAACCTTGTTTAGTTATTTTGTAGAGATAGAAATCCCAGTTTTTAATCCTCAGGATAGAACAGAAGATATTAAAAAATTGAACTTTAATTTCGATGTCATTTTTTATGAAAATGGAGGCATAATTGACCCTAAAATAATCCGTGTGTCTCAAATTGAAAATAAAAACTCAATTAAATGCAAAGATTGTGACCCAGTAACACCAAATAGAACAAATGAACATAACAATACAATAAAATTCAATATAAAACCTTCAATTGCCAAAATATTTGTTGATGATGAATATAAAGGATTAGGAAATGGAACACCAATTGAAATAAAGCCTGGAAATCACAATATAAAAATTACTGCGCCATCTTACGAAACCTATAAAGAAGACATCTTTGTGAATGGCAATGTAAAAGAATTCAATAAGGATCTTGTATTTAAAGAGGGTTACCTTACCGTAAACTCAGGATACAATGATTATGGTGGAAATATAGAAGTAGATGGGGAATATAAAGGCACAGTTCCTCAAACCGATATTAGGCTTTCCACAGGCACACACACAGTAAGGATTAATAAACCAGGTTATTATAGCATGATTTCAGCGATTTATGTTGTTAAAGGAGAAAATGTAAACCTAACTCCTAACCTTGTTCCATTTGATGAATACCATGTAGATTTAACCTTGCGTGTAAACAATTATGTTACAATTTACAGATTAAACACCTTATTTAATCAGTATCATCAAAATCCCTTAATGTATGGCAATCGGTATTTTCAAGGGAAGCACCCTCATGAAATAACTTATAAAGATAGTAGAAGAACCAAAAAACACAATGAGGAATTACAATTGAAAAGTAACCAATATAACAAAAAACACGGATTCCGTTTATTTGGAAACCAAAAGACTTCAACACACACAACATCAACATATCGCAAACATAAATAATCAAAGAATTACAACATCAATTCTAAATTAAGGAAATAAACAGATTGACAATAGCATGGAAAATTCATTAATGTCATTTTTTATCTGGTGTGCAGGTTCCGACAAGAATATTTTGAATGAATGTCCGGATTCTGAGAAGATAAAACATGTTGGCTTGGGAACATTGGTTTGTGTCCCTGCTATATTAGCAGTTTTTTCAATGACCTATGCAATTTCTACCTTTGTTGCAAATCCCTATTTATACTTGGTTTGCGGATTAGTTTGGGCCTTGATTGTGTTCTCTTTTGACCGATATATTATTTCTACCTTCAGGAAGACAATTGATGATAAAAAGAAATACAAAATATCTTCAGATATCGTATCTCCAGTTTTTATTACCAGAATAATATTTTCACTTTTTTTAGGTCTTGCGGTTGCCCACCCAATTACTTTAAGATATTTTGACGAATCCATTAGCGAAGAACTAAAGGAAATGAATAGGAACAATAAAACAAGAATTGAAAAAGAGTATGATTCACAAAAAAATATATACGATTTAAAAATAGACAGTTTAAAAAAAGAAGAACAGGCAAAGTTAGCTGGCATAAATGATTTAAACTCCAAATATGATAATGAAATTGCAGGAGAAATTATTATACAACATTCTGGGGATCAAACTATAACCCATATCCCAGGAAATGGCCCTACTGCAAAAGCAATTAAAGAACATATCCAAAGCTTAAGATCAAGTTTACAAATTCTAAAAACAGACAATAATAAACGAAGAAATGAATATATGTTCATAAAAGGAAATATTGACATTGAAAAAGATTCTGCATTATCAAAGGTGGTGCAATCAAATGATTATTTAGCGAGGGTGGAAGCAATAGAAAGAATTACAGACAGAAATTTGCAAGCCAAAGTTGCGTATTATTTTATTATCATATTTTTCATTTTTGTTGATGTACTTCCAGTTCTTTTTAAAGTAATGACGCCTATAGGCCCATACGACTTAAAACTTAATGATACTGAAAATGACGTTTTGTATAGATCATCAATATTTTATACATCAATTAATAATGTGTATAAAAAAACATTAGATGAAATAAATGATATTATTAATTTATGGAAAAATGGTCAAGACAAATCTTTTAGGAGTCTTATTCTTAATATAAGTGTGATGTTGAAGGATGTAGGCCTAAAAAGTCACGATTTAGCAACATACACAAATACAATAACCGTACCAAATAATACCAATTTAGATGAAACGAACATTCCTGAACACGACAAGGAGTATATTAAAAATTATTCCACTAAATTTGGTGGGGTTTATAATCAATATAAAGACAAATTGGCAATTAATATTGAAAATTTTTTTAGCCCAAATTTTTTTATGTTTCTACTTATTCTTTGTATGGCCATTGTTATAAACCTTTATTTTAAATGTAATCCATTTGTATCATTTACAACACCATTAATCTGTGCGCCAATTTTAGATTCGTTAATAAAAAAATTTAAAATTTAAATATTGCATATGAAGGATAAAAAAAATGATTATGTAAGAGTCGGCATTAGTGCACTGATATTCTTCTTGATTTTTCTTTTAGTCAAGCCAATGTTCATTAATAATAATGAAAACAAAAATAATCAAAACATTGACACTACTCATAATGTGATCAAAAATAATGATACGCAAATTGTCCATTCGCAATTTATTGACTCAACAGTGATTTTCGATCCCATTTTGTTTATAAATACAAAAAAAATATCTCCTGAGTCGTTTCATGTAATAGGTGAATTAAATAAATATTTAATTAGCCATCCTCAAATTAAAATAAAATTGATTGGATATTCTGATAAATCCGGAAATAAGAATCAAAACCATATTTTATCAGAAAATAGAGCTAAAATTGTAAGAAATGAACTAATAAAATATGATAGCAGCTTAATCAATAGAATAGGAATCGAATGCTGTGGAAAAGAAAAATTGAATGAAGAAAATGACAATTATGGAGAGAACAAATTATTAAATAGAAAGGTCGAAATAAAACTTGTAAAATAATTAATATAAATAATATGAATATTAATGAAAAACTAATAATAGTGAAAAATTCTTGTGATAAAGAGTCTTCTAAATACTATAGGACGGCAAATGCCATTTTAACTTTCACTTTTTTAGGAGTTTTGATTCTGGCTATAGGAATTTTTCAAACCTTTTTTTACAACAAAAGTAAATTTGTAGACAATAAATTATTTTACGTTTGTGTTGCTGTGCTAATTACCTTTTTTGGCGTATTTATTTCATTATACAGAATGCATATTAAAGAATCTTTCAAGTATTATCATTTATCAATTGGCTTTATGAGAATGGAAATTGCAATTGATATTGCTAAAGATGATGAAAATCAAAAATCAGATTTAATTAAGGCACTTACAAGTTCAGCTTTCACTGTTGAAACCAATAATTTTTTATCCAATAAGAAGAAAGTGGAGAGTCCCTTGCCGGGTCATTTTGGTTTGGATGGAGTAATATTTTTGCTTAATAGAATAATGGGCATTTTAGAAAAAATAGAAAAACCCAAATAATATCAGGCAATTATCTAAGCAAGTAAAAATATTGAACATAAATACTAACTCTTTTGGAAAGATTGAATCAATAACTGTACAAGAAATGGAATGACATTAATAAAATAAAAATTAAAGCAATGTCAAAGAAATTTCTGGCTATAATAGCTATCTTGTTTTCCTGCCAACTCACTTTCGCACAGGAAAACACCAAATACAACCCTGATGAAGAGGATGCTAATACAGCTAATGATACTGAAAGTTATACTCCTCCAAAAATATTGCCACCGCTTTCAATGTATATTACAGTTGGAGTTATCCCTATGACAACAAATTTCAATGACATAGTAATACGTGATATATATTCGGCTGATTACAAGGTTGGAATAACTGATAAAAATACCAAAGGATATAATCTGAATTTTAACCTCGGTTTTAATTACTCCTTAAGTAATAGGTTCGACCTCCTGCTGGATTGTCATTATTCAACTTCCGGCAGTTTCTATACTTATGGAGCCAGCCTTGGTGGCAGCTTTCATATCATAAACTTGAAGAAATTCCAGCTATCGCTTATCGGCAAGGCTGGTTATATCCATGGAGTGATTGATTTAGGAACCGTTGCCTATGATTACCCAATTAATACCACTAATTGAACAATTTATTTCGGTGATAGCCTTCAGGCAACTTTATCAGGTGCATTGGTACAAATTGGATTAAGACCTTCAATCGCAATTACCAAAAAATTCTCATTAGTTATGGAAGGCGGATATTCATTAGGCTTTTTAAGTCAATCATTCTTACTGGTTACAAATATAGATAATACCCAATTTACTGTCGAGGACCAAAATAGTTCCACAATTATCATCCAGGGAGCTTACGGACAAATTGGAATACAATATAAATTCCTTCAGCAAAACAATAATTCCTCACAACCAAACGAAGATTTTTTACAGCAACAATACAACCAAAATTAATCCCCCCTACCTACCTCCTCACCACCTGAAACGAATTCCCGTCACCCGCAAGAACTGAAGTAATATGTGCGGGCATGGTTTTTACAAATTCATCGAGGCTGGCCAGGTCTTTGATGTTATATACAGGGGTATTGATAGTTACCTTATAAGCCGGAAAAGTCTTGAGTACCCAGTCGCCGGGAACGGTATTTTTGAAAGGCAGGTTAAGGGTTTTCTCATAAGGGAAGGCCACTTCGGGGGTTATTAATATAGGCAGGTTCCGGGCCTGGGCCAGGATGATGGCATTTTCGGTTGACTTGTATATATTCATCTTCCTTGCATATTCGGGGCCGGTAATGGCGGCAAAAAAAGTGGTATATATATTGCCTATCACCCCTACATACATCACTACAGAAAGGCAGATGGAAAACTTGAGCAGCATCTTTTTCTCCGTGAGCTTGTCGAGCAGAAAAATCATAAGAATAGCCATTGATGGTATGGTAAAAGAATTGAGCCGCGGCTCACCCATCGGAAATTTCCCGGCCACAAAAAGCAAGGTAACCACCCCGAAAAGAAGCACGCAATACAACTTTATCAAATCATGCTGCCCTTCCTTTCTCCTTATCAAATTTATCGCCACAATGTAAACCCCAAACAGGAAAGAGGCAATACCCAGTATCCCAAACAGATGCCAATACACAAAACCTGCGCCTTCTTCAGCAAATAGATTGAAAAAATCTACAAAAAATGACCTCCAGTTAAAACCACCATCCATCATCAGGTGACCCCAGAAACGGTGCATACCCTTATCGGCCATAAGCTGGGCCACATCAACTATATAAAAAACCCCAATACTTGTGGCGCAAATTAGCAATGGTAGCCATTGCCGTACCAATACAATCTTTTTTTCAAAATCCCCCAGTTTTTTATTCCTAAGAAGGTATATACTTTGCAGAAAAACAATCATAAAAACAGGACTAACCGCAATGGGATATATATAACTAAAAAATGGGGCAACCAGGAAGCTAATACACAATGCAATATACCTGCGTTTCTTAAAGACAGGCATTGCCGTGATATCCAGCAACTCTATAAATTGCCACAAGGCCACAAGGCTCAGCAGCAAATCCATAGTATATTGCTTTATCTGTACATAATAATTGGTGAAAGTGCAGGATGACACAAGTATCATCACAAATAAAAACCTGTTGAAATGCCCAGTCGGATAGATCCGTTTCATCAATCGCCATGCAAGTAATATGGTCATGGTGCCAATAAGATAGGATGGCAACCTGAGTGTGAAATAACTATAATCGAAAACTGAGGTAAAAGCCTTCACAATTATCAGGTAAACCCGGGGAAACTGCTGCATAAAATCAAGCGGCCCCCACAATGCCCCGGCGCTTTTAAATTTCAGGTTATAAATTACCCGCCATTCATCTACCCAAAATGGCCTTACTTGTGCCACAACCGACACCAGGCCCCAGCAAATCATGAATACTATGGTAAAAAGTGTACTTGTCCTTACAACTTTTTCCTTTAAGTTGAGATTCAAAAGATTAATATAAAAGGTTAAGCATCAAATATAATAGAAAAGCGCAGAGATAAAAACAGAATCAGGGCAAATATTAAAAATAAAGTTTCCCCAGCAACCCATATTTTACATTTAAAATTTTAAATGTAAATTTGTCTACATTTTCTGCTCAACATTTTTTTATAAAACACCAATCACTTTTTTTCCCACCAATCCCCGCTACAAATATTAAGTTTGCAGCTCCAATATTTGTTTATGAAAAGAATTTTCCCTTTATTTATTTGTTGTGCTTTTTTAATCACACCTCTTAAAAGTATGGCCAGGAATACTGATAAAGCCGATGACGCACGTTTCAATGCATGGAAAGACAGGTTTGTGACCCAGTTGTGGCGCGTTTACCCTGCCTGGGCTTCAAGTGTGGGGTATCACAATTATGACAATCAGCTCATTGTACCGGATGAAAAATCAAGGTTTAAGGAATTGGCTTTCTGCGAAATGAACCAGGATTCACTCAAAACTTTCAGACCCGACCGTCTTTCCGATGCCAATAAAACCGATTATTACCTCATCCTCAACCAGCTCAAATCAGCCGATTGGAGTATCAGGACCCTCAAAACCTATGAATGGGATCCTGCAACCTATAATGTATGCGGTGGTTTTGCAGAAATGCTCAGTAATGATTATGATGGCCTTGATACCCGCCTGCACAATTTTTATGTGAAAATGAAAGCAGTTCCAGCTTATTACGAAGCCGCTAAAAAGAACATCAAAAACCCTTCTCTTGAACATACCCAACTGGCTATAGACCAAAACCTGGGTGGCCTTAGCGTATTTGAAAAAGACCTCGACGAATCGCTCAATAAAAGCCACCTCAGTGCAAAAGAAAAGTCGGATATGAAAACCAGGGCCAATGAATGCGTAACAGCCATAAAGGACTATGCCGACTGGCTTAAAAACCTCAAAAATGATCATCCCCGAAGTTTCAGGCTTGGGAAAGAGCTTTATGAACAAAAATTTGCCTTTGACATGCAATCTGGCTACACTGCTGAAGAAATTTATAATAAAGCGCTGGTACATAAGGCTGAGCTACACAAAAAAATGTATGCCATTACCCAGCAACTTTGGCACAAATACCTGAATGGCCTCACTATGCCCGATGACAGCCTCATAGCCATTAAAACCATGGTTGACGAACTATCCAAAAACCATGTAGCTCCAGATTCATTCCAGTCGGCAATAGAACACCAGTTGCCAGAGTTGATTTCATTTATAAAAGCCAAAAACCTCATTTACATTGATCCCGCCAAGCCCCTCGTTGTGCGCAGGGAACCAGCCTATATGGCAGGTGTGGCCGGGGCTTCCATTTCATCACCTGGCCCCTACGACAAAAACGGCAATACTTATTACAATGTAGGTAGCCTGGAGGGCTGGGATGCCCCAAGGGCCGGTAGCTACCTTACCGAATACAATAATTACACCCTGCAGATACTAAACATCCACGAAGCCATACCTGGCCATTATACCCAGTTGGTGTATGCCAACCAATCGCCCAGCCTTATCAAAACCATACTTGGAAATAATACAATGATTGAGGGTTGGGCGGTATATGCCGAAAGGATGATGATAGAGAACGGGTATGGTGGCGCCAATGGTATCCATTCCACCGAATCTACCCCCGAAATGTGGCTTATGTATTATAAATGGAACCTTCGCAGCACCTGCAATACCATCATCGACTATAGTGTGCATACCAAAAACATGACCAGGGACGAAGCTATGAAGCTCCTTGGTTATGAAGCCTTCCAGCAAAGATCGGAGGCTGAAGGCAAGTGGAAACGGGTTTCGGTAACCCAGGTTCAGCTTTGCTGCTACTTCACCGGCTATACCGAGATTTACGATTTCAGGCAGGCCCTCATGAACAAAATGAAAGACAAATTCAACCTGAAGGCTTTTCATGAGCAATTCCTCAGTTATGGCAGCGCACCGGTTAAATATATCAGGGAAATGATGGAAAACAAGGAATGAGGCATTGATTATCTATTCCACCAAACCCTTACTTACCTGAATGATTAATGAGATCAAAAAAGGCTTTTCTGTAGGTTTCTGATATGGGG
>Ga0316224_1004054_pt1 | contig 11392 bp, 14 predicted proteins | sample TBH18013metaG_FD_206254 | JGI IMG/M metagenome (GOLD analysis project Ga0316224, IMG submission 206254) | Freshwater microbial communities from Trout Bog Lake, Wisconsin, USA - TBH18013 | ecosystem: Environmental > Aquatic > Freshwater > Lake > Hypolimnion/Profundal zone | place: USA: Wisconsin...
TGCAGGTGAGTGATTTCTTCTTGCTCTTCTTATCATTTTTCTGATCCATTCTTATGTCCTCTCGGACTTTAAAAGGTAACAGATTTTCACTTATAGCATTGTTCAAATTTTCGGTGCCAGCTCTGTTCTAAGCGATCATTTAATAAACGACGATTAGGTAGTTCAGTTAATTGATCATACAACGCCATTTGCCGAATTTTTTCTTCAACGATCTTATGTTCAGTAATATCTCTAAAGATGCCTAAAGCGCTCCATGTACCGTTAATCCTTAACGGGGAAACCGTAATCTCAACATCTAATAAGGTGCCATTCTTACACAGTGCTTTTAATTCCAAGACTTTATTGATAACGGCGCCTGTACCGGTTTGTTGAAAACGCTCAAAGCCTAATTTGAATGACTCATTGGCTTCTGGCGCTAATAAGGGATGCATTTCTTGCCCGATAGCTTCGGCCTGGGTGTACCCGAACATACGTTCTGCGGCATTGTTCCAAAAAGAGATGCATTTATCGGAGCCCATCATCACGATCGCATCGTGGGCGTTTTCTGAGATACGGCGAAACTTTTCTTCTGATTCAGACATAACCCGCATTTCAGCTTCTAAGCGGGCCAACTGATAGCGTTCTGTAATATTCCGTACACTGGCTTGTAAGAAAGCTTCATCGCCTAGCTCAATCTTAGTTAATAAGACATCGGCGTAGAAGGTATGATTCTGAGTTGTTATATGCTGCCAAGTAAAAGAGTGTGTGCCCTTTTGCATAGCGGTTTTGATCATCTTCTGGGCTTTATCAGCCGATAATTCACCATCTGGCTGATGCAAAGGTGATATATCCCAAGGGCCCAATTTAATAAATGCGTCTAAAGTGGGTACCCCAAATAAATCTAAAGCCGATTGATTAGCTTCAAAAAAGCGCCATGAAGGCGGTTTAAATAACATCAGCGCATCGGATGAATTCTCAAATAAGACGCGATACTTTAAGTCACTCAGCATACAACTTATTTTTTGTTCTTGATTACGCTGATTAATATCTCGCACCACAAACAACCAATACAACCGCTCCTCAACCATTAAGGTGGTGGTCGTTACATCTGCGTAAAACGCTGTATCGTCACGGCGCTTAAATCGGGTGTTAATAGCCACATAATTGATTTCATGCAGAAACTGCTTGTATTCAGTGGACACTCGCGTCCAATCATCCTCAAGGTGTAATTCAGGGAGATTCAGCTGTAAAACATCAGCAAGACTGTAATCAAACATTTTGTAAAATGCTGGATTACAACAGGTAATTTTGAGCGTTTCGGCATCAATGAGCGCAATACCGTCTAATAACTGTTCAAAAATACCCTGTAACTTAGCGCAAGAGATATATTTAATTTCTTTAGTGGTCATCTCAATCTTCAAATTGATAACGTTGATCGTTAAAAATTCTCAGACAGGCATCCACCACTGTTGCATCTAAGGTAAGACCGCTTTGGAGGGTTATTTCATGTAACGCAGCGTCTATGCCTAAAGCAGGTCGATAAGGCCGATGAGATGCCATGGCCTCTACTACATCAGCGACCGCAATAATTTTAGACTCGATGAGTAATTGGTCACCTTTTAAACCTCTGGGATAACCCGAACCATCAATGCGCTCATGATGCTCATGAATAATTTGGGCAATAGGCCACGGAAAACTCACTTCTTTTAAGATATTAAAACCGGTTTCAGCGTGTTCTTTAATAAGACGGTATTCCAGTTCGGTTAAGCGCCTGGGTTTTGATAAAATTTCTGCGGGAATACTGATTTTGCCTAAATCATGTATAGAAGCGGCCAAATGCAGGCCATGAATTTGCTCTTCTGATAAGTAGAGTTCTTTTGCGATTTTTGAACTTAAATCCGCTACCCGCATTTGATGACCTGCGGTATAAGAATCCCGCTCTGATATGGTGGCGGCAATAATTTGAATAGTTTGTTCTAAACTTTTTCTTAGATTTAAATAATATTCACTGAGCTTTAAATTCGATTCTTTTAACGCCAGTTCGACTAAATGACGATCGGTGTTATCACGAATATTGCATTGTATAACTTGAATACCCTCGCAATCATAAGCATTGCTGACAAACTCAACGGAAAAATGTCGGCCATCTTTTGCGACTAAGGGTAAATCGTCATAGCGAATAAAGCGTTTATCTTGTAATTCTTTAAAGGCTTCTTTATTGAGTGCCGTATCTTTAAACGCCCCCACTTCCCAAATTTTTTTACCTAAAAATTCAGTGTGCGTATAGCCCAACATGTTAATTAAAAACGGATTGATGTCTTAAATTTGGGCAGTATCTGCATTAATAAGCATAATTCCGTCTTGCGCTGTCTCGAATAAACGCCGATAACGCATTTCTGAAATGCGGAGCGCCTTATCAATAGCCGCTTTATTATCTAATTGATCTACATCATTTTTTGTCACATCGCTAGATGCGTCGGGGACTTGCGAAGGTGACATAATAAAACCCTAAAATAGGTAAGTAAAAAGAGTCTACTCTCATATTTTAGTAAAAGCGATATAATTTAATATTTATTGAAAATAACTATAATTGAACATATATCCAATATACTGTGTGTTAAGAATATAAAATTAACGGGCTATACCCTCAGTGTGTAACACTCTTTAGCCCCCTCTAAAATGGTTTTTTCTTAACACATAGAACTACTGATATAACCACCCCCATCGACAACACAAACAATCCAGAAAATGAGTTGTACCCTGCGTTGAAATCTTATGCGGATGACACTCAACAGGGCATTCTATCCAATCGAACTGCCTTAGCCGCCGCTACCGCAGAACTAGAGCGCAGTGCAGCTAGCATTACACAAATCCACGCTGCATTACAAAAATTTACGGCCGATAATCTCATCAATCTGGAGTCTAACTCCACAAAGATTCAAGACGCCACCACCCAGCTAAAAATGGCTCATGAACAAAAGATCTTCGATATTGCAGCCTTCGACATAGCCATCAGTGAGGTAAAAGCCGGCAAGCAATTACTGGCTGAAAACATGCAAATGCTCAACATCGCGCAAGAAAAGTTAACTGAATCAGAAGCCAGCTTAATACAAAGTGAACTCTTGTTAGAAACCGCTAATGCTTTGACGCTTTATGATCATTTGACAAAATTACCTAACCGCCGTCTGTTTGTTGACCGCTTTAATCAAGCCGTTTTTACCAGCCGTCGTAACAACACCTTTTCGGCTTTATTATTTTTAGACTTAGACAAGCTTAAAATCATCAACGACACCTATGGTAATCTAGTTGGAGACGCATTGCTGATAGAAGTCGCACAGCGAATAAAAGACATGATACGCGATACAGATACCGTGGCCCGGTTTGGTGGTGATGAGTTTGTTATTCTGATCAGTAATATCAACACAGACAAAGCAGCCGCCCTATCCAGAACAGAACTTATTGCCGAAAAGATACGCTATCAAATTGAACAACCTATCACTATAACAAATGATGAAGGTACTTTTGTACTAGCACCTCAATGCACGGCTAGCATTGGTGCCACCGTGTTCTTATATGCTTTTGATGACCCTAGTCGTGTGTTAGAAAGCATTCTAGGTTTATCGGATAAAGCCATGTATCAAGCTAAACAGGCCGGCGGCAATCAAATTAGAATTGATCATGTCTAAAAAGACCTCTATTACCAGTGAAAGACGTTTCCCTACCGCTAAACAAGATGCCGTTAGCAGCGTCGCTTATGATTATGGGACACCTCAGAGTCATTCACCTTCTTATCGCTTAGCGTATGATGATTTTGACTTTATCATGCGCGCGGTGGCTTTGGTGGCTTTTCCCGGTGGGTTTGGCACGCTAGATGAGTTATTTAAGCACTGACGCTCATTCAAACAAAAAAATAAAACCGATCCCTATCATCTTGACCAATGTGGTCGCTTACCCAAATTACTTAAAGAAGGCTTTAAAAACTCACGCTCATATGCTGCGGATGGCTCACTCCGCAGCATATAAACGATCTATGACTGCTTTAAACCACAGGGGTTTAAAGAAAAAGATATAGAGCAGCACTAATGATGAGACCGGAAATGGACTAAAGTCGAGTAGCATCATCAGTAAAAGTGCTAATAACCATTTTAATCTCCAAAAGTAATTACGACTACTCACGACTGTTCCTTTCTTTCTAAATCTTTAAAAAAAATTAATTTATTTTCAGCATGCAATCCAGTGATAATGCATGATAGGCACTGTAATTTTAAAATAAAATCAAATATTTATATCTATTATTGAATTAAAGGTCTATTGTCTAGCCATGGCTAATTCGCCATGCTGTTGGAAATATTATGAAAACCATTAAAGCGCTATTAGATTTTGTAACCATGCCTTTTAGATCAAAACCGACATTTTTTTATAGTGTCATTGACCACATGACAGGTAACCCCGACTACACCGACCCCGATATCCCCTTAGCGACTCTTAAATTAGCAGTCGATAATTTTGCACTGGCTATACTGGCCGCAGAAGATGGTAGCCATACCGCCATATCAGCCAGAAACGACAGCGAAATCGCTGTCACTTTACTCTTTAAGAACACAGTAGGCTATGTTAATAGAGTATCTAATGGTAATCTCACTAAAATCTTAAGCAGTGGTTTTACCCCTTCTAGCCAACCTTCACCTAGGGAAAAGGCAATCCTTGCTATTACTGATGGCCCGCATTCGGGGACCGCAAAAGGCACCACTCTATATGTTAACAACGCAGGCGCTTATACCTGGGAGACAAGAACCGTATCCAGCACGGGGGTTAAAGGTCCTTGGGTCCGCATTGCTTTAACCACTCAATCGACTGTTATATTTGAAAACCTAGAAGTAGCGGCTGTTTTTGAAGCCAGAGTTGCGGCTATTACCCCTAATGGCGTCACAGATTTTTGTGCACCTGTTGCTAAGCTCGTCATCTAATTGCCCCACCCTTCTGCCATTAATCTGTCAGGCTTTCAGTTATGAAGAACACCTGCCAGGTTAAGTTTATGATTCAACTCCCTATAAACCTTCCAACGATCATTTATTACTCCCCTGTCATACCGTAAATCTAGGGTACTGTTGTATCATTGTGGGACAGATGGGTACCTATCCTCCCGGCAAAAAAAATATCCGGGGTACTTTATGGGCATTCTGTGTCAGATGGATACGGATCCTCCCGGCCATTAAACCATCTGGGGCACTTTAATAGCACTCTGAGTCAGATGGATACGAATCCTCCCGGCCATCAATATATCTGGGGCACTTTACTAGCATTCTGGGACAGATGGATGCGGATCCTCCCGGCCATTAATACATCTGGGGCACTTTACTAGCACTCTGGGACAGATGGATACGGATCCTCCCGGCCATTAATACATCTGAGGCACTTTACTAGCGCTTTGGAACAGATTAATACGAAACCCACACCGATTTTTTTGTTAGGCGTATACTCAAGTTATTAAGTTATTTATTTTAGGGTATTTCCTTGTCACCTGATCTTATAGCAAATTTAACCGCATCCGAGTTACGTTATCGACGCTTATTTGAGACCGCGCAAGACGGGATTCTGATTATTGATTTTTTATCCGGTAAAATTCAAGACGCCAACCCTTTCTTATTAGGTTTACTAGGCTATTCAAAAGACGAAGTGCTAGGCAAAGCACTTTGGGAAATAGGCGCAATGATCGATAAGGCGCCTGCTATTGCCGCATTTTCTACTTTAAAAACAAAACAAGGGCACATCATTAACGTTGAGATTGTCAGTAACGCCTATGACGTTGAGGGCACGCGGGTTATTCAATGCAATATTCGTGATATCACAGCTAGACAACAGGCGGAATGTGATCTACTCGTCGCCCAAAATCAATCCGATAAACGTAATTGGGCGGTAAGCGCGTATGGACAAGCGGCTATGGCTCTCTTTCATGCGGAGACTAAAAACGACTTAATTCAAAATGTGTGTAATGCCATTGCTGAACAGGATCCTTATATTGTGGCGTGGGTGGGTTTAGCAGAACATGATGTGAATAAAACTGTGCGTGTCGCGGGGGCCGCCGGTTCTGCAAAAGGCTATACCGAAGGCATCACTGTCAGTTGGTCGTTAGATACTGCTTATGGACGTGGTCCATCCGGACAATGTATTCGATCAGGTAAGACTATTATAATATCTGATACGTTAACGAATGCGGACTTTCAAACCTGGATTGAACACGCTAATCAATATGGTATTCGGTGTTGCATTGCCACGCCCATTACTCGAGACGCTGAAACCATCGGCGCCTTAATGGTGTATGCAAAAATACCCAATGCCTTTATTGAAAGTGAAGTGCATTTATTTGAGAATCTAGCTGAAGAAATCGGCTATGGCCTACGCGCAATAGAGCATCGACAACAATTAAAGGATGAAATTAAAGCGCGCGAAGCGATTCAATCTCAGCTGTATGATTCCTTAGATTCTACGATCGAGGCGATGTCTAAAACCTTAGAATTTCGCGATCCTTATACAGCTGGCCATCAAAATCGGGTCGCAGACATTGCCACCGCCATTGGGGTAGAGATGGGGTTAGATGAAGATAAACTGCGGGGTATTCACCTGGGTTGTTTGGTGCATGATATTGGTAAGGTCTCTATCCCCTCAGAATTATTAACAAAACCTACGCACCTCACAGACCTCGAATTACAAATGATACGTTTGCATGCAGAAGCGAGTTTCGATATTCTTAAAAATATTCCTTTTACCTGGCCTATTGCAGAAATGGCGCATCAACATCATGAGCGTTTAGATGGATCAGGTTATCCCAGAGGTTTAAAAGCAGATAAGATCATTTTTGAAGCCAGAATTCTGGCCGTAGCCGATACGATAGATGCCATGTCATCACACAGACCGTATCGAGCCGCTATAGGTTTGGATGCCGCACTAAAGGTTATTGAAGCCGGCAGAGGCACTTTATTTGATGAAACGATAGTCGATGCTTGCTTACGCCTCTTTAAAGAACAAAACTATCAGCTACCCATTGCGTAATCTTAAACTATCGAGAAACTGACGCGCATAAAAAAGCCCACGTTACGTGGGCTCCATCTTGTGAGTATATATGATACAGACGGCTGCCTAATGAAAGCGCAGTTTTAATTGTAGTGCTATTATTTTTATTATTATTTTTAGTGCTGTTATTATTTTTATTTTTACAGCTTTAAGGCTTTATATCCTCATTATTACCTCATTAAAATTAACCCAGCTCCCTCAAAACTTAGGTCTCTTAATAAGGTGAGCGAATGATAAAGTAGTTCGAAAGTATTGTCTATTAAAAAATACACTATCAACAAAATAAAAATTGTAGTTCGATATTATTCTGATATAAAGCTATTCACTTTAAGCACGTTATCTTAGTCCTATGCAATTCACATCAAACATTCCAAGAATTATCGCGATACCCCTTTTATTAGTTATTGTCGTTGCCTGTGTGATTCTATCTTCAGTATTCTTCGCCATATTATTAATACCCATGGCCATTGCTGGATTTAGATTTTGGAGAAGGGTCAAGTTAGCTCAAAGATCTACCCGAGGTAATATCATCGATGCTGAATACACCGTGATTGATAAGAGACAAGATAAGTTATAGCGTTTGAAATAGATTATGTTTGCGCTGAACAAACGCTTACTATTGGTCAGCACGAGCGACTGCTTGTACTAGCACCCCATCCTGATGATGAAACACTGAGTGCTGCGGGATTAATCTTAAAGATATTAGAAAACGGTGGTACGGTTAATATAGTTAGTGCTTGTATATCGAATAGTCAGAATTTGGTCTGTTTGAAGAAGTCAGCAACTGATACGATGGCGGTCCCCTCAAATTTTTTGATAGCAAGTAAGTCTATTTTGTCGCCCGTAATCAGATAATCTGCAAATCCACCCATGCTAATCGACAGTAAATAATTATCATAAGGATCTGGAGACACATCGACAACAGGCAAATCAGTCACAATCGTGGCTAAACTTTGTAATTCGTTGATCAAACGACCCGCAATGGCAGAATTTAATCTCTCTCGAATTTTAGGATATCGAGTGACTCTATGAAGTTCTTCAATTTGTGGCTGTGCACTTAGCAAAGTAAACCGACCATTCCGCCATAACTCAATTAACTTAGCGGGTGGTGATGTTTGAACTAATAATGCACTAATTAGAATGTTAGTATCAAGTACAACTAACATTAACCTATATTACCTACTAATTCTTGGCGCATCTCATTTTGTATGCTTAAACTTGCCTCATCAATGAGCGACTGAAGATCCGTTGAAGACATATCAGAAAATTTTGATTGTGCTTCAGTCATGCTCTGATCAAATACTCGCCATCGAACCGATTCTTCAATAAATTTGGACATATCGCCCTTTTTCATACCACGTTGTGCCAAAAATACACGTAATGCCGTATCAGTATCTTTTGACACAGAAACAGTCCATCTTGTTTGATTCAAATTTGTCGCTGACATAAATCTATCCTCGTAATCATATAAACACCTATCAACATATCAGCATAAATGATGTAAATCAACTACTCAAGCCGAAAAACAACATCAAACACATTGATTTTTAAACTTCCAATTAAGACCTGTTTATATAAATATTAACCAATCTGAGCAATAATTCTTTGAAACAGCATGTTGTGTTTGTGTTGAGAGGCTTTCAAACAGGCTTATCCATAATTTCTGTGGGTAAGAAAGGGTAAGTATTAGAATTTTAAAATAATTCGATTTAGTACCCCGTAGAGTACCCAGAAACACTATTTTGATATTTTACGAAAGCTACAAAATCGTAAATTATTGAATTAATTGGTCGGAACGACAGGATTTGAACCTGCTACCCCTTGTCCCCCAGAACAGTAAATTAGAGTCCTACATGATCCACTTAAGTCTAATTAATTAATTTAACCATAATTAAAACAATAATTTAAAAAAATATTGTCCAGTAATGTTCTACGTGATTTAATACCATCTAAGATATTTGGTATCACGAGTGGTATCACGAAAAGTATTCAATACGAGACAATAGTTTGGATTAATAATGGCTACTAACAAACTTACCGCAATAGAATTTAAAAACCTTAAAGCAAATGAGAAAGACCAACTTATATCAGACGGTGACAGTCTATTTGTAAGTATACGTGGCAAAAGCAATGGAGGCTCAAAATCTTTCCGAATGACTTATCGCTTAGCTGACAAAAAAAAATGGATAACATTAAAGTCAAAAACTTTATCTGATGCACGAAAAGAACGTGATGAGTATAAAGAATTAATTAAGCAAGGTATAGATCCAAGCATTGAACGCAAACTTTCAATTGAACGCCAACGAATTTCTCAATTAACTGAACAAGCGTTGCTAAACAAACAACAAACGCTTATCAATGTATCAAATTTATTTGATAAATGGGTTGATATAGATTTAATAGAAAGAAAAGATGTTCTTGAAATTAAACGTATGTTTGACAAAGATGTTCTACCAATGATTGGTAATATGATTGTTGCTGATGTACGTAAAGGCCATATAACTGAAGTGATAGATACTTTGAAAAAAAGACGAGTGCCTCATTTAGCGAGAAACATTTTAAAACTAATGAGACAAATGTTTAGATTTGCAGTTAATAGAGATATTATTGAGTTTGATCCAACCGCAAATCTAAGTATAACAAAGACAACTACAAGACCTACCGAACGAGACAGAACTTTAAGCACATCAGAAATTAAACAATTAACTGATCAATTACCCACTGCTAATTTATTGAAGTCTACCGAGTGTGCCATTTGGATTGCATTATCGACTATGTGCAGAATTGGTGAATTATCAAAAGCTAAATTAGCTGACATTGATTTTGAATTAAGAATCTGGAATATTCCAGAAACTAACAGCAAAAACTCTAAAGCTCACACTATATATTTATCAGATTTCACTTATTACCAATTCAAACGATTAATTAGTTTTACCTCTAGTGATACTTGGTTATTTCCTAATCGAGACAATTCTAATCATGTTTGTGAGAAATCTATTACTAAACAGATTGGTAGTCGCCAATCTATAAATATCTTGAATAACCGCTCTAAAGAAAATCTAGCATTAGTGTTAAAAGGTGGAAAATGGACACCGCATGACTTACGTAGAACAGGTGCAACAATTATGGGAGATTTAGGAATCAGCCCAGATGTTATCGAAAAGTGCCTTAACCACACCGAAGAAAATAAGGTTAAACGCATATACCAAAGACAAAAACTCGAGTCTGAACAATTAAACGCTTGGAATGTATTAGGTGAATATTTAGCTGCATTACATAACGAGAATAATCAAGATTTACCTCATTAATTATGACACATCAATCACTTTAGTTTTTCTTCTAAATAGCTATCAATATAAGAGTTGCATAGTATACTTATTTGAATAAAATAATATTAAGTTGCTAATATAAGGAATATGAAAGATGAATGTTGCAGAAACTATATACGAAAAAATCAACTTATTACCCGATGATAAGCAACAAGAAGTTTTTGACTTTATTGATTTCATATCTTCTCGTTACAATAAAAAACAAGGCATAACTACTAATGAAGAATTAACAGATGATATATTTGTCAACTTTTCAATGCATCATGCTTTAAGAGGTATTGAAGATGATCCTGTAAACTATAGCACTGAAGATTTGAAAGAGCGTTGGTTATGAAAGTTGCGGGGCAAATTGTATTAACCCCTTTTCCTTTTACTAATTTAGCTGGAACAAAACTAAGACCTGTTTTGCTGATTAAAAAATCATCTAACTTTCATGATGACTGGCTCGTATGTATGGTGTCATCTCAAACACATCAAGCTCAACAAGATTTAGACGAAATCATTAACGAAACAGAAGTTGATTTCTCTGCATCGGGACTTAAGGTTAAGAGTATTTTACGCCTATCCCGACTAGCTGTTCTATCAAGCGAATTAATGGTTGGCAGTATTGGACAGATTAGTGATTCAAGACTATCCGAAGTTAAAAATAGACTTAGCAGATGGATATCTGAAGAATAATTTTAAGCCAAATCTGATCAATCCTACCATCTCCGCCACCGCCAATAATCGCGCTCAATATTTAGAAGAACGTAGACGCATGATGCTGGAGTGGGCTGACTATCTTGATACCCTTAAAAAGGGTGCCACCAGTGTGAGTGACTTTTAGCATCAAGATCAAAAAATCACTCAATTGAAGCCACATATCCTTTCAAAATTGCTGGATCAGTCATAAATTGTACTAGTTCAGACCTAATCTGACAGTTACCGATTTTTATAGGGTGTCTGTCAGATTAGATTTGGTTCAAATTCTTAGTTAGCCAAATCTGTTTTCCACTCAATAAAGTTTCCATGGG
>Ga0316224_1004072_pt1 | contig 11351 bp, 11 predicted proteins | sample TBH18013metaG_FD_206254 | JGI IMG/M metagenome (GOLD analysis project Ga0316224, IMG submission 206254) | Freshwater microbial communities from Trout Bog Lake, Wisconsin, USA - TBH18013 | ecosystem: Environmental > Aquatic > Freshwater > Lake > Hypolimnion/Profundal zone | place: USA: Wisconsin...
TTGCATTAGCAAAACGCGGCGCCCAAATTGAGGTTTTTGAACAAGGTGGTCCCGAGGCCTCACAATCTCCGGCACGCATTGCCGCAGCTATGCTAGCCCCTTTAGCAGAATCAGCAATTACTGAAGATAACGTGGTGCGCATGGGAATCTATAGCCTGCCACGCTGGCAAGAACTGATTGGGGAATTGCATACACCAGTGTATTTTCAGCAAAATGGTACCTTGATTGTGTGGCACCGCCAAGATGCAAGCGACGCCGAACGGTTTACTGCACACCTAGAACGAAATAGTGCAAACAATGCTTTGCTGTGTGCGCCAGAGCGCCTGGATCATGCGGCACTTGCAGCACTTGAGCCTGGTGTAGCCGATCGTTTTCAACAAGGACTTTACTTACCCAACGAAGGTCAGCTTGATAATCGCCAACTCTTATCAGCGCTAACTCAAGAGCTCGCGCTTTTATCAGTACGCTGTCATTGGCATCAAGCGGTCGATCCGGAAGTATTGCGTGAAGCTGGTCACTATGACTGGGTCATTGATTGCCGAGGCTTGGGAGCTAAAGACCAATGGAATCAACACTCCGCCCATCCTCTTCGGGGGGTGCGGGGCGAGGTTATTCGTTTACATGCGCCTGAAGTCCATTTGCAACGACCTACGCGCTTGATCCATCCACGCTATCCCATCTACATTGCCCCAAAAGAAAATGATGTGTATGTGGTCGGCGCTACTGAAATTGAATCAGATGATCTTTCAGAAATGAGCCTGCGTTCAGCGATGGAGTTATTAAGCGCAATCTACACCGTACATAGCGGGTTCGCTGAAGCTCGCATTCTGGAAATGGCCACCCAGTGCCGCCCCACTCTTAAAGACAACCTTCCCGAGATTGGTGTTTCGCATGCCAAACAGAATGCAACTGGGCTGATGAGGATTAATGGCCTATATCGCCACGGCTTTATGATCTCCCCCGCTATTTTGGACTGCGCTCTAGAAATACTAGAGACCGGCTCTAGCATCACAGCCAAGAATCTTGATCTTCGCATTACCGCAGATGCGCTGTGCACTACATTCTGCAAGGATGCAGCATGCGCGTAATCATCAATCAAGTGGTCCATGAAATTCCCAGTTCAAGTAAGTTGGCAGATGCTTTAGCGGCAATAGACGCAAAACCACCCTATGCCGTTGCTATCAATCTGCAATTCATTCCGAAAGCCCAATATGCGGCTCGCGAACTGCAAGAGAATGATCAGATTGAAGTCATTGCTCCCGTTACCGGCGGATAATCCATTCAGAAAAATATCCCTCACCATGACAGCCCCAATACCCACTACCCTGCCTCGCGCGGATGACTTGATTTTGTATGGCGAACGTTTTGCCAGTCGATTATTACTGGGAACATCCCGCTACCCATCGCCGCAGATTTTAGAAAATGCAGTAGCGGCATCCAATCCAGGGATGATTACTGTTAGTCTACGCCGCCAAGGAAGCAGCACCACAGAAGCGCACAGCGGCTTTTGGGAGCTACTCAAACGCATGGCCGTTCCAGTACTCCCCAATACCGCTGGCTGCCATAGTCCACAGGAAGTCATCACCACTGCGCAAATGGCCCGCGAAGTCTTTGAAACCGATTGGATTAAATTAGAACTGATTGGGGATGACTACACCCTGCAACCAGATACCCTGCGCCTTGTACAAACCGCAGAAGCCTTGATTCAGGATGGCTTTAAGGTGCTGCCATACTGCACTGAAGACTTAATCGTGTGTCAGCGCTTAGTTGATGTTGGCTGCCAAGCGGTCATGCCTTGGGCTGCGCCTATTGGCACCGGTCAGGGTGCACTCAATCCCTATGCCTTGAAATTATTGCGCGAGCGCCTCAGTGTACCCCTCCTGGTCGACGCTGGCTTAGGCCTCCCTTCGCATGCTTGCGCTGTCATGGAGTGGGGATTTGATGGTGCATTACTCAACACTGCTGTAGCCTTAGCTGAAGATCCGGTAGCTATGGCAAACGCGTTTGCGCTGGCCGTCAACGCTGGCCGAACCGCCTTTCTCTCGGGTGCGATGCCCGCACAAACATCCGCTCAAGCTAGCACCCCCTTGGTGGGAACACCATTTTGGCATCAAACCTGACATTCCAATACTACATATGAGCCTCGTTCGAGACCTTGCCGATCAAATTGTGGCAGCACACCGCACAGAGGATCTGTGCATCCCAATTCCGACCTACAGCCTCAATACACCACCCCCGTTCATTGATAATGAGCACGCCGGAGATCACTATGAATTGGCTGCGAGCCTAGCAGCCATTGAAATGGGTTTCATAGAAACAGATGCAAAAACCCTTGGTAAGGCTTGGTCGCGCATGGTGCATCAAGACGGCAGTTTTAATCCCTTTAAGTGGCCCAACCGTCCCGAGCATTTTGATTTACTGCCTTGGATTCGGAATATGAACCCCAAAGCCTTTAGAGAATGTCCCAAGCGACTTGGACTCTATGCAGTGATGCCAGATGCAGATTGGGTTAAACGAATGGTGGATGCCGAGGTTCCTACCGTCCAACTACGCTACAAAGATGAAAATCGCTCGGCCATCAAAGAGCAAATTACGCAAGCTGTCAACGCAGTCAAGGGCAGCAAAACTCTGCTCTTTATCAATGACTTCTGGCAAGATGCAATTGAAGCCGGTGCTTACGGGGTTCATCTTGGTCAAGAAGATTTAGAGCATGCCGATCTTGATGCCATCCGAGCAGCTGGTCTACGCTTAGGACTGAGTACTCATGGCTATGCTGAGATGGTGTATGCCGATCGATTCTGCCCAAGCTACATTGCCATGGGCGCCGTTTTTCCCACACAACTCAAAAAAATGCCTACGGCCCCACAGGGATTGGGGCGCCTATATAAATATGCTCAACTGATGAATAACTATCCCTTGGTTGCGATTGGCGGCATTGATGAGAGCAGTATTCATGCGGTCTCCCAAAGCGGCGTTGGCTCAGTTGCAGTCGTCAGGGCCATTACCCAATCGGATTACCCTCAAGAAGCGGTAAAGCGACTGAAAGCCCAATTGGAGAGTTGAGCATTCTAGAGGGATTATGATGGAGTTCATGAACAGAAAACTTTGGTTTTTATTATTCGGACTCATCCTAGTAGGGTGTACACAAGTAAGAACCCCTCCCGCCCAACATCAAGCACCACCCTATCGCGATCTGAACACCTATCACCAAGGTAGCTGGATTTTGTTGGCAGAATCTTCAAGTGATGACTGGTATTACGATCCCCGTTCATTAACACTCAATAATGACGATGCGATTAGCTTTTGGTCTTACTGGACGCCAAATTCCGTAACGCGTAGCAAATCATTAGCGCAAACAACCATACAAACAAAGAAGCCTTCTAATAATTTAGAGGACTCCCAAACAGATCATTCAGGACTTGACTCGTACGCCGTCGGGCCATATCTACAAAAGATCAATTGCTTTAACAACACCCAGCTCTCAGAAAGCCTAATCACCGGAAAGTGCGATATCGGGAACAATGGCGGCGGCTCCTTTATAGCATCACCAGGTGCTAGCGAATGCTGGAATCCAATTAAACCAAAAAGTGCGATGGCCTATATCCGCACCCGAGTATGCGGCAGGAGTTTTGTGATGGAGAAAGATGTCCATTATTTTCTATTTCAGTCAGGCAGACTAGCCAGCCCAATTGCAACCAACAATCACAACTCAGACACAGCAGAGGCCTCATCTAGCAACACCGATGCCGCAATCTTCTATGAAGTCATTAATAACGAATATGTCGTCAAGGATCCAAAGAACGACGTACGAGAAATGAAGCTGGCTGCCTATCGACTCAATAAGAATGCCACCCACGAGTCGAACTATATATATCGAGCAAATTGCCAAAACAATACGGCAAGCTTAAGCAAAGATGGAGTAGGAGCAGCAATGCAACCGATTGGTGAGGCCAATTCCTTATCAGGAGTGGCATTTAACCGACTTTGCGGAAATCATGGGCAATATATGCATCCCGTGAAATCCTTCAGTAATTGAGTGCGACCCCAGAAGAATCGGGCTCTGACCCTAGGTAAATCCAGGCGGATAAAGAAAAAGGGTCTAGATTTCTCTAGACCCTTTACTGATTTGGCTCCTCGACCTGGGCTCGAACCAGGGACCTACGGATTAACAGTCCGGCGCTCTACCGACTGAGCTATCGAGGAATAAGCGAATATTATAGCAAAATGAAAGCTACTCACCCCAGTTCTATACAGATCCCTAAAGTACTGACTATTGCAGGCTCAGATAGCAGTGGAGGCGCCGGCGTTCAGGCCGACCTTAAAACGATCACTGCCTTGGGTGGCTACGGCATGTCCGTTATTACGGCCATTACCGCTCAGAATACTCTTGGGGTTAGCCGCATTCAGGATATTGATCTAGATACCGTAAAAGCACAAATCGCCGCGGTTTTATCGGACATCGGTAGCGATGTCGTCAAAATTGGCATGCTAGCTAGTCCAGAAATCGTACATACGGTTGCTCAAAGCCTACGCCAATACGGAGTAAAAAGGATTATTTTGGACCCTGTACTGCGCGCTACCTCTGGGGCCAGCTTGGGAGGTGACGATACCGCTCAAGCCATGATCGAGGAACTCTTTCCGATGGCGAGCTTAATCACCCCAAATTTAGAGGAAGCGTCCCTCCTCCTTGGTCGCGAGATTAAAACGGTTACAGATTATCAAGTAGCTGCTCAAGAGCTAATGGAAATGGGACCCCAAGCAGTCTTGATTAAAGGAGGCCATTTAGATAGTACTCACTCGCAAATCACCGATTACCTGCTATGGCGATCGGTTGAGGATGATCTAGAGGTCACTCAATCGAAAGAATTTAGGCATGAACGAATTGCAACCCCCAATACTCATGGCACAGGCTGCACACTGGCCTCTGCAATTGCCACTTACTTGGCCGACGGTCACGACCTCAGTCACGCAGTAGCCAAGGCAATCGCTTATGTAGAAGGCGCCCTGCGAGCCGGCCTGTTTTTAAGTATTGGCGAAGGACCCGGGCCACTTTGGCATATGGCTGATTTTTACCCTACCGCACTACCCGAAGAAAACACTTCTGCGGACTAATGTGCCCCCTTGGCAGACCCAAAAGGCGGTTTAGAGAACCAAATTAAGGGCATTAGTACAAGCAACAATATTGCAGCCAAGAGCATTAATTGATTGGTCGAGAGCATATATGCTTGAGAGTTCACTAGAGTATCAATATAGGCATTTTTTTGCACTGCCGTCATCCCCAATGCCATCGCCTTATCTGAAAATTCGGTATACCCTGGGCTAGCAAGATGTACATGCTCAACCAAGTTGGCGTGATGACGAATTGCATTGTCTTGCCACAGGGTAGTCGAAACTGCGGTACCCACACTCGCCCCCACATTGCGCAAGAAATTAGAAATACCAGTTCCCGACGCAATTTGATGACCTTTTAATTGAGACATAGAAATCGCAGACATTGGCATAAAGAAGCCTGCAATGCCCACGCCCATAATGACGCGCGCCAACATCAGAGTTTTTTCATCGACTCCAGTCGTAAAGTTAGTTGCCATCCAACAACCAATCGCCATGGCGATAAAGCCAATATTCGCAATAATGCGGGCATCAATGCGATGAATATTGGCCCCGAATAAGGGCCCGCAGAACAAAGCCAAGATGCCGGTAATGGCCATCACCTTACCAGCATTAAAGGCTGTATACCCCAACTGTGTTTGCAACCAAAGCGGTCCGATCACAATGTAGATATAAAACGCAAACGAACCTAGTCCCAAGCAAATCGCCGACATCCGAAAGTTTATTAACTTAAAGAGGCGCAAATCAACAATAGGATGCTCTTCCCCTAATTCCCACAACACAAAGGCGATATATGAAATGCACGAGGTGACGGCTAAAAAAACAATAAAAGGTGACGAGAGCCAATCCAACTCATTGCCCTTATCTAAGGCAATTTGCATAGAAGATACCGCACAAACTAGCAAAATGATGCCAACGATATCGATCTTTTCCTTGGAGGGTGTCGGCTTAGGTGCGCCCATTAACCAATACACCAAGTAAGCACTCAAAATCCCAAAGGGAAGATTGATATAAAACGCCCAGCGCCATACAAGGTTATCAGTCAGCCACCCACCAATTAAAGGGCCCAATACAGGTGCCACCACCGTAGTAGTTGCCCATATCCCCAATGCCATTCCTCGCTTGGCGGGCGGGAAGGATTTCATGAGCAAAGCTTGCGACAAGGGAATCATTGAGGCTCCCACCACGCCCTGCAGAATTCGCGCCACAATCAAAAACTGAAAGCTGGGAGAGATGCCGCATAACATCGATGCTAACGTAAACAAGATGGTGGCAAACAGAAATTGGCGCACTTCACCAATGCGTTTAGACAACCATCCCGTTAAGGGCAAGAAAATCGCCTCGCTTACTGCGTAGGAGGTAATGACCCACGTTCCTTGGGTTGGGCTAACTGCAAAATCCCCAGCAATCGTTGGCAATGCCACGTTCGCGATAGACATATCGAGGACGTTCATGAAAGAACCCAAAGCCAGGGCTAAGGTACCCAAGGCTAATTTATAACCAAGCAGAGGCTCTAACTGATGATTGGCCGACATAGCGTAATCGCCTTAAAGTTTGACGCTAGTTTTAAGGAGTGACTGAATATGCTTTTGGGCAGCTTCAAATTGCGCTTGATAAATACCTGTTTCGCTGACAGCGCTTCCTTCCATGGCTTGTAATGGCGCCCCACTAGCGTTGCTGGTATCTACGGTTGCATACATCGAGAGACCAATATGCAAGGGATAATTTTGTAATTCCTGGGGATCCAAGGCAATTCGCACGGGCAAGCGTTGCACTACCTTAACCCAGTTTCCAGTGGCATTTTGTGCGGGCAAAAGGGCTAAAGTTGAGCCGGTTCCAGGAGCAAAACCCACTACTTTCCCATGAAACTCCATCTTGCCACCATACATATCAGACTCCAAGCGGACGGGTTGGCCCACACGAATATTTTTTAACTGATCCTCTTTAAAGTTGGCGTCCACCCAGACCTCATTATTAGCCACCATCAACGTTAAAGGAGTCCCCGGGGCAACTCGCTGACCCACTTCAACATAACGTTTAGCCACAATAGCCGAAATCGGACTCTGAATATCTGCACGCAAAAGATTGACATACGCCTGCACGGCATTTGCTTGCGCTTTTAATAATGCTAAATGCGCATGCTCCAACTCCTCCTTCGATACCCCTGCATCACCTTGCAAAGCGCTGCGTTTTTGATAATCAGCATAGGCATTTTGCAAGTCTATATCGGCTTTTTCAGAGGCAATCTTCACTTCAGTCGGGTCGATTTTAAAAAGGGTTTGCCCCTCTTTTACCGATTGAGTCTCTGAAATGTTCACCGTCGAAATCGCTCCCTCAATTTGCGCCACGATTTGCACTTGCGAGCCACTGACATATGCATCATCAGTCGACTCTGAATTGCGGGCAAAGATAAACCAATAGAGCAAGGCCAACACAAAAAGTGCGACTAATGCCGCCAGAAAAATCTTGAAAGCTTGAGGACGATTAAATGTTTTTGTTTCGGAAGCAGTTTCCATCGCGGATTCTTTATAAAAAAGTTAACGAGTTAGTTCGAGTTTGGTGAAGTTAATGAGCATTGCTATGCGTCGACTGCAAGGCGCCATCCTCATGCGTCGCATTTAAATAGGAGCCTCCCAAGGCCTGTACCAGCACCACATTGGCGGTGAGCATCTTCGCCTTTGCATCTGCATAGTTTTGGCCTTGCTGTAAATATGCTTGCTCACTGAGCATGACCGACTCCGGGGAGGTAATTCCCACTTGAGCACGTTGATGGGCGATGGCAAAATTTGCTTTTGCACTTTGATAGGCAGCGGTGTAGCTCTCTAGATTCGCCTGGGTACTTTTCACGGATGCCATACCATCGGCGACATCTCGCAGCGCCTGCACTAATTGCTCCTGATAATTGGCAATCGCTTGATTTCTGGCGGCCTCTTTCCCAGTAATATTGGCAGCAATAGCACCACCATCAAAAACTGGCAGACTAATTGCTGGGCCAATACTAAATTGCTGGCTTTTACTATTAAATAATTGCGGAATACCAAACGACTGAACGCCGATAAAAGCAGCCAAGTTCACATCCGGTAAGTACTCCAGCTTAGCGCCTTCTAGTTGGAGCTTGGCTACATCAATTTGACTTAATAATGCTTGCAAATCAGCCCTTCTCTCAAGCAAATTGGAAGGAATAACTTCAGGCAGACCCCATCCAGCAAGGCGAATATTTGGCGCCTTTAACGCCTCACCCCATGAAGGGCCTTCCTGCACTAATGCTGCCAATTGGTGCTGCAACATCTTGACGGTGTAATTGGCTTGACTCAAGGCCGCCTGCGCACTTTCGTGATCGACCTTACGCTGATTCACCTGAGTAGTATCAACTAGGCCTGCGCGTTGCCGCTCTTGAGCAATGCGATACAGGGATTGCTTTAACTCTGCATCACGGGCGTATAAGATTTGCGATTGCACCATGCGATCGTAATCGAGATAAATCCGCACAATTGTGGTGGAGAGTAACAACTCGGCAGCATGGTGATCAGCCGTAGCGGCAATTACTTGATTTTTGGCTGCATCAACATATTTTTTCTGCTTGCCCCAAATGTCTAGCGACCAATTTAATGAGGCATTTGCTAACCCGTAACCCGTATAAATCGGCATACCGGGAACAAAAATGTAATTTTGAGAAAGTTGTTGGCGATCGACTTGCGCACCCACTCCAATTTGCGGCATGAAATTGGAGCGCTCCGCATCCAACATGGCTTGCGCAGCCACAATACGCGCGCCTGAGAGCTCAAGGCTTGGTGAATGACGCAGCCCCATGGCAACTAAAGCATTTAATTGCGGGTCACCCAATTCTGTCCACCATTGATCCTGAATTAAGCCAGCCTGACTATGCACGCTTGGCTCTAACTCTGCAAGTGATTTGATGGGCTGCTCAGGCAAACCGTCTCTAGGCAAAAAGGCACAAGCAGAAAGCAATATTCCAGAAGCGGTCAGTAAGACGAGGGACAGCCTCTTCAATCGGTGGTTCATGACGCATCCTTTAATTGCAGCAAATTATTTTGCTCAATTCGTAATAAAAAGTCCTTGAGTTGCTCAAATTCAGCCGCGGTAAATCCTGCTAAAGACTGATTTAATAAGCTGCATAAGCGCTCTGGAATAGATTTCGCCAGACGCTTCCCAGCTTGGGTTAGCGAGAGATCAATTACCCGCTTATCCGACTTGGAGGGAATTTTCTGAATTAAATCCATGGACTCTAGCCGATGAATCATCCGCACTGTCGCCGCCGCATTAATACCTAGCAATTGGGTAATCGATGAAATCGTCGGCCCCTCATTGTGAGCCACCATCATCAAGACACTCATTTGAGCGGCAGTGATACCCAAATCAGCCAACCTAGTGTCAGCCAAACGCTGATAAACCGATTTATTACGCACCATCAGATAGACCACGCTGCCCTGTAGGCGGTAGTTCTCAGGTTTATAAAACTCGGTAAGCGTGAATGGCATGCAAACTATTAATTAGTTGACTAGTCAATAAATTCTAGTGGATTATGGATTTTCTTGCAGAGAACACCCAAAAACGGTCTTTATCTGCTGATATCAGGGACTTACAATACCCCGATGACGACCACAGATCACCACGCTAGCAAAATTGAACACTTGAAATCTCAGGCAAAGGATGAAGCTCGGAAGGCTTTTTTTCTAACCCTGTACTTTGCGGCCTGGTTTTGCGCCCTCACCTTACTAGCACTAACAACGCTACGAGAGCGGCCAATTCCCATCGATAGCTTTGTGCTTGCCTTCATCAAGGCAGCCGTATGTGCAAAATTTTTGCTGGTGGGTCAGGCTCTGTTTCCAATCGTCATTGACAAGGTGAATGGCCTCATTGGGTCTTTATTGAGAGAATCCTTCGCTTACCTGGTGATCGTGCTCGCCCTCAGCTATCTGGAGTCTGGGGTTAAAGGCCTGATTCATGGGCAAAACTTTATTCCCTCATTATTGGGCTTTGGCGGCGGCGATCCACTTCATATCCTATCCTTAGGCATTGTCTATTGGCTCATTATTTGGCCATATTTATTATTGATCGGCTTCAAAAAGATACTCGGCGATGTAGCTACTCGCGACATTCTGCTCGGACCCCCTAAAAACACCTAAACCACAACTTGAAGATCGCCCTGTGCATTACGTGTTGCGTAACCACCCTTTTATGGGGTGCCGTTAGCGATGCCCAAGAGATTGAAGCGCGAGCATATTCCAATGCTCCAATTGGAACTAGCTTTATCACTGCCGGCTTGGCACAAGCTCAAAGCGGCTCATCCACCCTGACCAGCGAAGTACTGAGCATGACTCATATTTTGGATGTGAATGGTCAATCCGCCAAGATTGCTTTGGTACTTCCCTATGCTGAGCTTACGGGTTCGAAAACCATCAATAACCAAACAATTAATGCCTCGGCTAATGGTTTATCCGACCCCCTAGTCAAAGCCTCAGTTAACTTGTATGGAGCACCAGCTCTCAGCTACGATGAATTCAATACCTACCAACAAGATTTGATTATTGGCGCCAGCATCAATGCCTCGATCCCTTGGGGCAAGTACAACAATGAACAACTACTCAATGTAGGGGCCAATCGCTGGTTTATTCAGCCTGGCGTAGGCGCCTCCCAAGCCCTTGGGCCATGGCGCTTAGAGCTAGCAGAAGCCGCCACGATTTTTACTAATAACACGAGTTATATGGGCAATAACGCCTTGTCAGAGAACCCGATCTATTCAACGCAAACCCATGTGATTTATTACTTCCCATCTACCGCCTGGATATCGGCAGATGCCACTTACTACATTGGCGGCCAATCATTTTTAAATGGCACCGCCATGAATAGCGCTCAAGAAAATTGGCGTTTTGGTGGAACTCTCTCTTATCCTCTTGATAAGCACAATGCGATTCGGCTATCAGGCAGTACCGGGGTCTACTCGCGCACCGGCACTAATTACAATTTAATGGCTGTGTCGTGGCAATATCGCTGGGGTGATGGCTTATAGAGGTTTTAAATGACGGCGCACAACCTTACCGACATTTGACTTTGGTAGCTCGTCCACAAACTGGATCCTTCTAGGACGCTTATAAGTGGATAGTTGCTCCCGGCAATAGCGATGCACTGCTTTCTCGCTCAGATGGTGATCGCCTTTCACAATAAAAGCTTTAACAATCTCCCCAAGTTTGCGATGCGGCACACCTACCACGGCACACTCT
>Ga0316224_1004075_pt1 | contig 11346 bp, 8 predicted proteins | sample TBH18013metaG_FD_206254 | JGI IMG/M metagenome (GOLD analysis project Ga0316224, IMG submission 206254) | Freshwater microbial communities from Trout Bog Lake, Wisconsin, USA - TBH18013 | ecosystem: Environmental > Aquatic > Freshwater > Lake > Hypolimnion/Profundal zone | place: USA: Wisconsin...
GTTTCAACCGGAGCATCAGCAAGCTCACCATCAACAAGATTGGCACTGATGATGGCTACAGCTCGGAAATGCTTTTGCGCTGGCGGAAAATCTGTTGCATTGATAAAACGGTTTAGTTGGTCAATTGTTGTGGAGCCAAGGTCTTCCCCCAACGCTCGCTCCCGCAGCCAAACTAAGGTTTTTGCGAGGCGGGAGGTACGGTCCTTCTCACTATCCGCAATGGCTTCAGAAATGGGCGATGAGCCCCCGTTTGTCGCTTTTGTTTTTACTTCAGAACATAATAATTTGTCGGCTTCAGAAGCATTCGGCCACGTTGGCAAAACGAATTGAACAACATCAGAGTATGGTGCGGGTTTTGTTCGGTCCTGCTTTAGCCGCCATTTTTTGGGGCCGATAACAGTTGAGGGATGCTCTTGGATGGCGTGGTAAAGGTAGGTGAGGATTTCCCCGAAATCTCCTGACATTGTGGATCCCGGGTCAGGGAGCTTCGCAGCGAGAACTTGAGACTTTGGTTGGCCAGTTCGCAGGCTATTAAGCTCTAGGGCCTGATCTGTCACGTAACACCGACGCAATGGAACGCTGAGAAGTTCAGCCCAAGCCCCTGCTTGCTCAGCGGGAACACGTATTAGTACGTATGGCACGTTTTGCTCATGAGGAAACGATTGAAAAAGATCTGTGAGTTCAACGTTAAGCTCAATCATAAGATCATTCCCCCACCTTGATTTCAGAAATTAGGGCAGAACACTGATAAAGAAGACACCACCTTTCCATAGGTTGGCTAAAACCCGACCTGCCAGACGCTCTCCGCGTATACCTGAGTCGGCGAATTAAATCCTGCCATTTGCCCGTAGATCCTTAAATACAGGGGGTTGCGACAGCCTAGATACCCCTCTATGACTCTTCTACGTCCTCACCCACATCCTCCGCAATCAGTTTCAGCTGCTCCAAGGCGCTCTCCAAGTCTGCTATGATGTCCAGCAGGATTATCCCTGGTGCCGGGAGATTATCTGAGTCCTCAAGGCTATCGTCTTTCAGCCAGGAGATGTCGAGGCTGGTTTTGTCACGGGCAATGATTTCATCATAGTCATAAGCCCGCCAGCGGCCATCAGGGGCGCTCTCGCTCCACGTAGGGGCGCGTTCATGCCGGTTCGCGGGGTTGTAGCGCGCAACGAACTCATCCAGGTCTTTGCGCTGGAGAGGGTTGGTCTTTAGGGTGAAGTGCATGTTGGTGCGCAGATCGTAGATCCAGAGCTTCTTGGTCCACGGTGCCTCGCTTGCAGGTTTCTTGTCGAAGAAGAGGACGTTCGCCTTCACCCCCTGAGCGTAGAAGAGCCCGGTGGGGAGCCTAAGCAGCGTGTGTACGTCGCACTCGTGGAGGAGCTTGCGGCGGATGGTCTCTCCCGCACCACCCTCAAAGAGAACGTTATCTGGCACGACCACTGCCGCCCGCCCGTGCTGCTTCAGGAGTGTCTTGATGTGCTGGAGAAAGTTGAGCTGCTTGTTGGAGGTAGTGGCCCAGAAGTCCTGCCTCTCGACGGTTTCCTTTTCGGCATAGGGCTTTCCGTCCTCGCCAATGATGGTGGTGCTGCTCTTCTTGCCGAAGGGGGGATTTGTGAGGACGAGGGAAAAGCGTTCGCCAGGGTCGCTCGCGAGCGAGTCTCCAACATCGAGCGGCAACTTTTCTCCGCCGATGCCGTGGAGCATCAAGTTCATGGCGCACAGGCGCGCCGTCGCATGCACCAGTTCCCACCCGCGTAACGCCTTCTCGTTCAGGCTCTTCTTCTGATCCCGGTCAAGCCGGTGGTGTTTCGAGATGTAGTCGTGGGCGGCCAGCAGGAACCCGCCGGTGCCGCAGGCCGGGTCGCAGATGGTATCGTCTGGTCCAGGTGCAGTCACCTCAACCATGGTCTGAATGAGCGGGCGCGGGGTAAAGTACTGACCGGCACCGCTCTTGGTGTCCTGGGCATTCTTTTCCAACAGCCCTTCGTAAGCGTCACCCTTCACGTCGGCGTTCATTACAGACCAGTTCTCCCGGTCTATGAGGTCGACGATCAGGCGACGCAGCTTTGCTGGGTCCTGGAACTTGTTCTGAGCACGGCCGTAGATGAGGCCCAAAAGTCCCTTCTCCTGCCCGAGCTTTTCAAGGGTGTGGCGGTAGTGGTCAAACAGGTCATCGCCGTCCCGCTTCAGAAGGCTTGGCCAGTCGTAGCCGGCCGGGACAGGGCTTTTCTGGTCGAAGGGCTTTTTGGTGCGCTCGTCAGCCATCTTGAGAAAAAGGAGGAAGGTGAGCTGCTCGACATAGTCGCCGTAGCTCATCCCGTCGTCGCGAAGAACGTTACAGTAGTTCCAGAGTTTTTGAACAATTGCGGCTGAGGTCATATTCTACTATACCTTTATCTCTTAAAAATTCAGTGCTTGGCACTTTTGTCACATGGAAGAAATGTTTTTGAAAAGCCGTCCCTGAGTCACAACACCGCTAGGTGAAAATCACATATCCCCTGCGAACCCTTGTTTCAAGATGGTTTGTCTTAATTTGGCAGTGCGTTTGAGGTTGGCACTGATGGTGAAACCAGCTAAATCACCAATGGAGAGGAACCGCGCAACTTGAGAAGCAATTTGAAGTTGCTCATCTTCTGGTGGTAATGGAACTTCAACTGTGGCAAGTCTGCCCAGACTTAGATGCGCAATGTTAGTGGTGATGGTTCCTTCTTCAACAAAACGACCTGAATGCATGTGATGGCGGGTGAGTGTCAGCACAAAATCCACGTTAATCGCTTCGGCAGCCTTGAACCGGATTAGAGTATTGGTAAAGCATACACCGGGAAGTTCCCCTCGATAGATTGCTGGTCTTCCAAGTAATTCGGGGCTTTGCCCTTCATTAAGGAGCAGGTCGCCAGGCTCCAGTTTGTACTTCTCGAAATCACTCGGAGGGAAATCCATTACCATAACGTCAGAAAGATCGATGCGATCCTCAAAAACGTTCTGAACCCGTAGATACAGGCGCATGTTCGGTCCGGTGTGATATTTGGGTGCACGCTGCCGACCCAACTGGAGTTTACCGACTTGTTCGTACGTTGCCCATACCCATCCCACTGGCAAATCTGGCAGATTCGTAGTATCTGGACTGGCAGGTTCCTTGTATTTCGTCTTCCACGAATCATCTTTCGGCGTGAATCCTTTGGCTATCATTTTGGCCAGTTCTTCGCCTTCCCAATTGGTGCGGCGATTGGCCAGGATGCGCTTGAGGAGCTGGTCGGCCGTTTCGACGTCGGGATGCTCTTTCCGCCACTGCTCAGTGAGCTTCCCTTCCACGGCTGCCTTAAGGATGGATGACTTATGTCGCTTGAGGTTTGCCTGAATCCGTTTCAAAGCCGTCACGGTTTCGTCGAGTCGGGAGAACTGTTTTTCGATTTCGGCAACGACAACCTCTTGTTGTTCAAAGGGCGGAACTAAAATTTCATGATCCAGAATGTGACTTTTTGAGAGACCGGGAATGTCGCCGACAGCGTGTTGGATTACGTCCTGAACGCTGAAAATGATTGCCCAGTAAATGAACTTTTGGGAAACATCATCATTCGGCTTAAAAGCGTAAATATCGCGGCCAATAGCACAGGGTATGCCTGGGAAAGTTTTGCCAACGCCGGCCCCTTTTACCGTGATAAAGATACAGCCATCAGGGACAACTCGCTTTGGATCTGTCGTCCATTTAGAGACGTGAATTTTCGTTCCGTTCCATTGCTCAGGACCTGTAACGTATATAGTCCCGATTCCAGATTTGTTTACATTCGTAGCAGGGGGGGATTGCCCGCAGAAGAGCTTGCCCAACTCCCCCAGTTTCTTCATTTCCCAGTTTGCGGTGTTGATCTCAGTTGTAGAAGGCATCACGCAGCCAGTACCTCATTCAATTCCTCAAGCATTCCCCACAACTCCTCTCCGAAAAGCTGATAAACCTTCCCTATCCCGCCCTCCTGCGCAAACGGCACGTACCCGAAATCATCTCGCTCGATAGAAAGGTTAGCAACAACATGGTCCCGGATCATTTCCAGCCACCGATACTGCTCGCTGGTGAACTTCCTTCCGTGCTTCTCCTGTTGTGCGAGCCATGCCGCGAGCCGCTCGTGGACGTGCTCTGCGAAAGGCTCCAGCACCGCGTCTTGGTGGAGCGCGAAACGGACCAGGGAGACAATGTCGGTCCAGACCCTCCTGGCGCCGCGCCCTTTTACTTTGGCCTGCTCCAACGCCGCATAGGCATCCCAAAGTCGGTCGATCCGCCACAGATATGGCGGCTTCTCGATCATCTCTGCAAATGCCTTCACGTCTTTGTCTGTGAGCCGTTGCCGGAAGGGGCGGCTGTACAGGACCTGAAGGGCAGTAATCTCATCCTTATGGTCGCTTATGAACTGCTCGAAAGACAGCACCAGCCCCCGTGCCTTCTCCAGAGATTCTGCATTGAAGCCCGCTTCGATTACCTCGTCTGCACTGATCGTATCAATTACCTGGTCCGCTTTGGCGTACAGATCAAGAATCTTCTCTCTCAGTTTTGGCTCACTGAGCGACTTCGTCGCCTCCCGGATTAGCTTTACCGCTGATTGCTTCACCTGCTCCACTGTAGGATCGCCGACACCAAAATCAGCTTTTGCCTGTTCGATCTGGCGCTCCGGATCAATGGCGGAGATAAGCTCGGCTGCCAGTTGCTTCAACCCTTTGCCGCCGGCGAGTTCCGCAATCTCAGACTGGCCAGCCGAATCGAGCTTCTTCTCCAGGCGGGCGAACCTTCCGGCTATGGAGGAGATCACCTCACTCTCGGTATTGCCAAGCGCAACCGCCTGTAGGAGCTTTTTCAGGGAGACGGTTGGCTTTTTCTCCAAGGGTCGGGAATCGGTCTTGTCCTCCTCGCAGACTCCAACCGCATCAACGATGACAAAGTGGTCCTTAGCCACGGCGTCGGGTGTGACTGCCAGCAGATCGTCCTTGTTGATGATCCGAACGCCACGTCCCTTCATCTGCTCGAAGTAGGAGCGGGAGCGCACGGTGCGCATGAAGAGGACAATTTCCAGCGGCTTGATGTCGGTGCCCGTAGCGATCATGTCGACGGTCACGGCGATGCGCGGCATCGGGCTGGTGCGAAACGCTGCAATGAGGTCTTCCGGCTTCGCTCCGGTGGTACGGTAGGTAATCTTCTGGCAGAAGTCGTTTCCCTTGCCGAACTCTTCGCGGACAATTCTGACGATGTCCTCGGCGTGTGAGTCGTCCTTGGCAAAGATGAGGGTTTTGGGGACCCAGGTACGGCCGGGGAAGATTTCGGTCAGAACCTTGTCGCGAAAGGTCTGAACCACGGTGCGGATCTGGTCTATTGCCACCACGTCGCGGTCAAGCTGGTTCGGATTGTACGTGAGGTCTTCGTCAAGCCGTTCCCAGCGCACCTTACGTGTATCGCGCTCGCGGTGATCGACGAAGTGCCCTGCCTCCACCACCGAGCCCTGCTGGGTGATCTTGGTGCGGATGCGGTAGACGTCGTAGTTGACGTTCACCCCGTCGGCCACCGCCTGCTCATGGGGGTATTCCATCACAAGGTTCTGGTTGAAAAAGCCAAAAGTCTGCTTGTTCGGCGTGGCAGTGAGGCCGACCAGGAAGGAATCGAAGTACTCCAACACCTGCCGCCAGAGGTTATAGATGGAGCGGTGGCATTCGTCGGTGACTATGATGTCGAAGGTTTCTGGAGGGATTGCTGGGTTGTAAACCACAGGAGGCGGCTCTTTGAAAAGTTTCTCGTGGTCGAAGAGTGATTCCTCTTCCATATCCGAAGGAAGTTCCTCTCCGCGCAAGATGGAATAGAGCCGCTGAATGGTGCAGATACAGACCCGAGCCGTGGTGTCGATCCGATTCCCCTGGAGGTGGTTGACGATGTACTCCTCGGTGAACTTGAAGGGCGTGTAGGGAGAAGAGTACTGCTGGAACTCCTTCAGGGTCTGCCGACCCAGGTTGGCTCGATCAACCAGAAAGAGGATTCGCGGCGCCTTGGCGAACTTGAGTTGCCGGTAGATGAAGGATACGGCGGTAAAGGTCTTCCCCGATCCGGTTGCCATCTGTACAAGGGACCGAGGGCGGTTATCAGCGAGCGACTTCTCAAGGTTGGTGATTGCCGTCTTTTGTGCTGGCCAAAGCCCTTCTTCGTGGAGCTGCGGCATCTGGCGGAGGCGCCCGCGGAAATTCAACGGCATCCAAGGGGCACTTGGGTCAGAAATAATACCATTTACGGTCGTGTGGTCGTCGATCCAGGACGCAAGCGTTTCCGGCTGGTGGAAGCAGAAGACGGGCCGCGAACGAGGGGCGGGGTCGAGGTTGTTAGAGAAGCGTGTTTCCACGCCGGTGGATTGGTAGCAAAAGGGCAGGGGCCGAAACCAGGCGGGAAGTGTAGCGGGAAGCCCGTGTATGTACTTGTCCGATTGGATTTCCACCCCGGTAAGGGTGTACCCAGCCGGTTTAGCCTCAACAACTCCTGCCGCCTGGCCATCAACATAGAGGAGGTAATCAGCCGCACCATGCCCTGGCATAAGTGAAAACTCGCGGATAGCAACACCACGGCCAGCCTGCAGATTGACGTGCTTCATGTCCTGCACGAGCCAGCCGGCATCGGCCAACATTCGGTCAATCTCTACCCTGGCCTCCCGTTCCGGTGTCGGCGACATAATTTCCTTTCGGCACGTTTAAAACTATTTCATAAAGACGATGCACCCTTATAACAAAAAAATTCGAGAACTTCCATGCCAAAGGTACCGCTTTGCCACAATGTCCTGAGAGAACTACAACGGAGAAAGACAGAAGGCGCCCTAACTCGGTACGCAAGGATTGCTTTTAAGAATGCGGTCTACCTCCCACAAGTATCCTCGATTCTGCCTTGGCGCATCCATTGGCAACCAAGGGCCGCCAATATCTGCCGCTAGTGCAGAACCTTGGTTGATTATTTCAGGCCGTGGTCTGCATCTGGGCCAACAGGATCTCCGGGCGGACTTGCGCCGCTTACTCTTCCCCTTTCCTTGTCTCGCCTCGACCGCCTGTCGCAGGATTTCATCGGAGACGGTCGTCCCTCGACAGCTGCCGAGTTTCGCTCCCCAAGCCTTAGCCGTAGCCATGGCCTCATTAGTGAGCCGGCTGGCATCTCCCGTTCGTACTGCGTGATCGATGGGGATGACATCGCCAGCAATGGGAATCACCTCGGTCCATCTGCCAAAGGGCGGTGCACTTGCAATAGCAAAGGGGAGGCGTACAAGATCCTGGCGCGGGTCGTTTCCACCGAAGAATGGAGCCTGCCATTGGTCGTCTTGTGCCACATTTGGTGTTACCTCTATGTGGTCAACTGAATGTCGAGGTCCGACTCCTCCAAAAACACCCCACAAATCCATTTCAATCCATCAGAGCCGTTAACGGTATGCCCAGCGCTTCATTTTGCTCCTGAGAGTCAAGCTCGCACGATATGTGCTGTATTTCGTCGTGTACATGATCTTCCACTCGGCTATTTGTAAATGACTTTAGTATTTTTAGTAAAATCTTCCAATTGAAAACATGGCTATAACTGCAATTAAAAATTTTTTAATGGAATTGGTTTTTGTGCAGAGTTCTGTTACTAAGCAACTATGTATGTGTCTGTAAAACCAAGCCATCGATTTTTGTGCATAGTATTGATTATGACTTAATATTTTGTGCACGGGTGCCACTGCATAAAAGCATCTGATGTCTTAATTAATTTAATGAGTGAACAAGTAGGATTTGATGCCAATAAAAAGTAGGTTTATTCCGATCCAATTGTGCAAGAAATGAGGAAAAAAATTATATGGATCAAAATATGAAAATATGTCGTTTTTTTGTCGGCATTTGACCCGCTTTATAGGGTAGGGGGGAAAACTACGATTAACCAAAAGGAGACAACAATGAAAATGAAAGAGAAACGGAATTATTTTGAGTATGATTGGGAAGTAGGTCATTGGTTTGCGAGCCTGACCCTTTTCGAACGGTGCATGGTCCGTGATTTTATTGTAAAGCGGGCACCCAAACTCTTCGTTTTCGAGGACTTTGATGAAGAGGAGGGAGAATCGTGAAAGTCAAAACTGCACGAAAGGATTGCCCGCGCTGCAGGCGCTGCAACCGAGAGTTGACCGACCCCGTAACCGTCGAGCAGGGGATCGGCCCGATCTGCAAGCAAAAGGAACAGGCCGAAGCCAGGGGGGGAAAGTGCCCGAGCAGGAGGAAGGGGAAGAGTGAGGTTGTCACCGATCCCCGGCAACTCTGGTTTCCTTTCCTGTCAGCCAGAGTGAGCTGATGGGGCGGGTGACATTTGTGGGGGGGGGCGTACGTGTGCGCTTTCCCCCCTTTTTTTCTAAACAAAGGCCCTGCAAAAAAAATCTCCCAATCAGATTGTTCGTGGTGTTGGGCGTAACCATCTTGAGGCGCCTTGAAAGCCTGCGCAATCTGTAGTATGTTGACCATCTGATACTGGAGCAAAACTCTGGAGGGTTAAATGGCAGACATGCTTGACCAGGAAAGGAAATGTGCACTTTACGTCAGGGTTTCCACGGTAAATCAAGCGGAAGAGGGAGAGTCGCTTGATGAGCAGGTCCGGACGTTAGAAAACTACTGTAGGTACCGGAAGTGGGAGGAGTTAACTATTTACCGCGAAGAGGGCTTTTCAGGGAAAAATTTGAAAAGACCAGTGTTCCAGCGGATGATGGCAGATATCGGCAAGGGGAGTGTTAACACCGTCATTGTAAAGAAGGTGGACAGGCTGTCACGCTCGATAATCGATTTCGAGAACCTATACACAAAATTCCAAGAAAAGAATGTTGATCTGATTTCGATCCAGGAAAATTTCGACACCTCCTCGGCCATTGGGAGAAGTGTCATCCGGATTATTCTGGTTTTCGCTCAGCTGGAGCGGGAGCAAACATCTGAACGCACATCCGATGTAATGGCATACAGGGCAACGCAAGGGCTTTTCAACGGTGGTTATCCACCCCTTGGTTACGATATCGACTATGAAAACAATTGCCTGGTGCCGAATGAAAGTGAAGTCCCCAAAGTCAGGGAGCTATTCGAAACGTATGTCAGGGTTGGGTCGCTAAGCGAGACGGCCAAAGAGCTGAATAATAAGGGCTACAGGATGAAGTCTTGGACTACCAAAGGTGGCCGTAATAGGGTGGGTGAGCGATTCCAAAAGACTAACGTAAGCCGTATTTTGAATGACGTAGTATATATCGGCAAAGTTAAATACAAAGGTGTCATTTACGACGGCCAGCAGAAAGCTGTCATTAGCGATGAACTTTTCGATGCTACTCAGGCAATTTTACACGCGAATAATGTTACAAAAACAGGTTACCGGCAAAACGAAAATACTTTTTATCTTAAGGGACTAGTCAAGTGTGGGGCCTGCCGGTCGGCGATGGCCCCGAGTTTCGCATATTCCAAAGGACAGAAGTATTTTTATTATCGCTGTAACGTAGATAATGACCGGAGCAAGACCAAATGCCGCATTGGCAGCGTTCCTGGCCGAAAGCTTGAAGAGCTAGTTGTTGAAGAATTGAAATTTCTGGTGGCAGACCCAAGGGTCATTGATGGAGTGGTCGAGAACGCAACAAAGGAGCAGCGGGAAAGCGTGAAAGTGATGGACGCGAAGAGAAAATCACTTCAGGACGATCTTGGTCAGGTTGAAAAGAAGGAAAAGAGCTTCATCGGGGTGTTAGGTGAACGCGGCGTCCAGAGCCCCGGCTTTGACCTTATCATAAAAGAACTTGATGGTTTGGTTTTGCAGGGGCGGCAGTTGAAGGCTGAAATCGAGACAATAGATTTCGAGACCCAAAATCTTGAGAATAAGATTGTCAGCGCAGATATCATCCGCGAAAATTTTATGGTGTTTAGGGATGTTTATGACCACCTGACCCCCGAGGAGAAATATGACCTTCTTCATCTGCTCATAAAGAAAGTCGTATATTTTGAGGAGGTTGAGACGAAGGAGGACGGTAAGAAGGTGGGTAAAATAAAAATGGACCTATGGGAATTGCCGCCCATAGATCCATCTTCCTTGAGCTCAGCCAAAGATTTTGCTGAGCGTAGCGTTTGGCTCCCCATCGCGGACTCGAACCACGGACATGGTGATTAACAGTCACCCGCTCTACCAACTGAGCTAATGGGGAATAGGTTGTTCCCGCGAGTTGTTAACCTCACGGTCTCTCTGAGCTCATTACGCCGAATTGCTGCCGTTTCTGCCGGGCCGGCGCTCTGCCTCGCGAAGAGAATAGTTGTATAGCATAGCGGTTTTTGCCTGTCAACACTAAATCTACCGCCTTAATTCTGCCTCCGGGTGCGCACAAACCCCCTTTCGGGGAAAAAATGCCGCTACCACCCAACCTTGCAGCTGATTCCTTCACGATTTCATGTTGAAATAAACAACTTTGGTCTATACTATTCATTAATGACTCAATTTGACCGACTTGCGCGCCGCTGCGGGCGCACCGGCCAATCATGATAGACGCGCCAGGCAACTCTCCGGGCTTTCCGCGCGGCGGGGGGGGAATGAAAAACCAGAGCTCCGATCCAGCACAATGGACCAACTCGGCAGGGATCTTCGCCCTGTTGCTGCTGGCCATCTTTGCCACGGAACTGGCCGTCATGGAGCTTTTCTCAGGGATCTTCTCCCGGATGGGAACGGTCGCCGGCGGACTCCTGGATGCCTCCACGGTCGTGCTGCTCTGCGCTGCTCCCATCTGGTTCTTCGCCTTCCGGCTACTCCCACCGGACCTCGCCGCCAGGCGCTTGCTCCCCAGCCCCGGGACCCTGATGGCCAAGGCGCTCGCGGGCATCTTCCTCGCCGAGTTCCTGGTGATGCTCCTGGTGCCGCGGCTTTTCTCCGGGGCCGACCCCCTGACCCGCGACCTGGCGGACGCCGCCCTGACCACCCTTTTCTGTGCGGTTCCCCTTTGGCGCCTGCTTTTCCAGCCAGAGATGCGCAGGCGCTGCGTCCCTACCATGGGGACCCCCTTGCGCCTTTACGTCCTGCTGCTCTTCTCGGTATTCCTGTCCGACCTGCTGCAGGGACTCCTGCTCCCTTATCTCGACAACGACGTCCTGCTCATTCCCGGCCATGTCGTCGACGCCTTCCTGACCACCCTGTTCGGCGCGCCGCTCCTCTGGCTCCTGGTCGCCCGGCCGCTTAAGAGGGCCGCCCTGTCCGAGCAGACCCGGGTGAGCGCGGTGTACTCCCAGGTAATAGACGCCCTCGTCGTCATCGACGCGCGCGGGACCATCAAGTCCTTCAACCCGGCTGCCGAGAACATCTTCGGTTTCGCGGCCCATGAG
>Ga0316224_1004083_pt1 | contig 11332 bp, 9 predicted proteins | sample TBH18013metaG_FD_206254 | JGI IMG/M metagenome (GOLD analysis project Ga0316224, IMG submission 206254) | Freshwater microbial communities from Trout Bog Lake, Wisconsin, USA - TBH18013 | ecosystem: Environmental > Aquatic > Freshwater > Lake > Hypolimnion/Profundal zone | place: USA: Wisconsin...
CGTGTCCACTGCCGACAGCCACGCCTGAAATTCCTTCCGATCCATCGCGCAAAACCTCCCGCGTTTCCGCCAGTCTACACGAGATCAATACGAATTGCGAATAGAGCCTTTCGATTTCCCCCATGCGGACTTCGATCGAGCCGACCTGCTGCCGATAATCGATGTAAAGCTGAGACAATGTCGAGATCAGCGTGACCATGGAACTGAACAGGATGATAAGGGTCAGCAGGCGGACCCCGATCTTCTGGCGCAACACATCCCGCCGCGACTCCCGTCCCGGGGAACCTGCCGGATTGGCCTCGCCTTCGCCCTTGGCCGGGACGGTGCGGAAATGCCCGATGTCGGTATCTATCCCACTCATGACCTGTCCACCATCGGGAAGGGACGGCCAGCATAGCTCTTTCAGCCGGCATTTCCCATACGGACGCCCCATCCCCAGCAGTTCTCACGATGCGGGGGGATGAGGTGTCGGGGGGCTGATCGTCGGGGGTTGCGGAACCCCCGACGAGGCAACACTTGTAGGTTGGGAATGGCCGATTCAAGGAGTCCTAAACCATGACTCATTCATTGTCTCCGGCGGGCGTCGCCGTGATGCTGATCGGATTCCTGCCGCTGGCCGCAAGGCCGGGCCTCGCGGCGGACAAGGAGGCCGACGCGGGACAGGTGGTCAGTGCCATCGAGGGCGTCTTTGGCGTCACGCCAGGGCAGCGCCGCAATCATATCAAGGGAACCTGCGCGCTCGGCGAGTTCGTCGGCTCGCCTGAAATGGCGGCTTATTCGCGGTCCGCGCTTTTTTCGGGGAAACCCATCCAGGTGATTGCCCGCTTCTCCCTGGCCGGCGGCAACCCGAAAGCGCCCGACACGGCGAAAAGTCCCCGCGGTATGGCGCTGGAATTCAATCTTCCCGATGGTGGCCTGCAGCACATGACGATGTTGAACACGCCGATGTTCGGGGCAAAGACCCCAAGCACCTTTCTCGATCTGATGATCGCGAGTAAGCCCGACCCGGCGACGGGCAAGCCCGACCCGGAAAAGATCAAGGCGTTCAAGGCGACCCATCCGGACAATTTGGCGCAGGCTGAATTCCTGGCCAGCCACAACCCTCCGGCAAGCTATGGCACCAGCGCCCATTATGGCATTCATGCCTTCAAGTTCATCAACCGCGAGAACGCGACGTCCCTGGTGAAGTGGCGCTTTGCGCCACGGGACGGGGAGAGTGGACTTTCCGACGAAGAGATGAAGTCCTTGCCCCCGGATTTTCTGGAACAGCGCCTCATCGAGCGGACTCGTCAAGGCCCGGTCCGCTGGGACATGATCGTCTCGCTGGGCGAAGCCGGTGATCCCGAGGATAATCCGACGCTGGTGTGGCCGGATGGTCGCAGGCAGATCAAAGCCGGAACCCTCAGCATTTCTGCGGCGATGCCCCAGCAGGGGGCGAAATGCGAGGCCATCAACTTCGATCCCCTGGTGATGGCCGACGGGATTGAGCCAACCAATGATCCGGTCTTGATGTTCCGCTCTCCAGCCTACGCCGTTTCATTTGCAAAGCGGCTGGGAGGAATGTAGGGGCCGGCCGCCTACTGCCGCAGCCACCACGCCATCCATCGCGACAGTCTCGGCATCACCACATAGGACATGGTCACGACGACGATCACGGTCAGAATCGCGGTTTTTATCATGAAGGGCAAGGCGCCGAGCAGGGGCGACACGTACCAGAGGCAAAAAGCGACCACAGGGTAAATTCCCAGCCAGCTGACGACGGTCATGCGCCAGCGCGGCGGCGGCGACGCGGCCGGAATGAGTTTGGGCGAGAACCAGACCTCCAGCCCGGTCAGGATCCGATAGTCCGGGTCGCTTTCCACGACCGGGCGCAACCGCTGGTGCCAGATGGCGCTCTCCGCCGAATTGCGCCAGCGGTCGAGGTCGTCCTGAGAAGCGAAGCGCTGAATGACCTGGAAATCGTCTTCCGCCGTTTTCGGCGGAAGAATGGCGGCCGAGATGTGGCCGGGGAAATGACTGGAAGCCTCCAGCATGCCGCGGACCAGGGCCTCATACGCCGCCTCGCAGCCAGGCTTGGCCCGTCGATGGGTTACGCGCGACACCTCTGCCATTGCCACAAGCCCTTTGGAAACGAAACTGTTTCGTTTCCGGATGATGCCTGCCGTGATATGGTGATGTCAAGGAGTGGAGATGCCGTGACCGGGACCCGCCAGCACACCGCGAAGCCGAGCGCCCGGGCCGAGGCCGCCCGCGAGCGCCTGATCGATGCCGCGGCGGAAATTTTCCTGGAACACGGTTTCGGCATGGCTACGGTCGACGTCATCGCCCACCACGCGAAGGCCTCCAAGAAGACGTTGTATTCCCACTTCGCCGGCAAGGAGGAGATTTTCATCGCCGCGGTGGAGCGGCTATGCCAGCGCACCCTGGCGCCGCTGCACCAGTTGGACATCCAGGGCGACGATCCGGAGACCTTGCTGGTGGAGTTCGGCACCCGCCTGCTGGCCCAGGTTCTCGCCCCCGAGGCCATCGCCCTCCACCGGGTCGCCATCAGCGAGGCGACCCGCTTCCCGGATCTGGCCCGGCTGTTCTATCGAACCGGTCCGGCGACCATTCAGCGCATCCTGAGCGAACGCCTTGCGGTGCTGCGCGATAGCGGGCGGCTGCGGCTGGATGATCCCGGGCAGATCGCCAGCCTGTTCATCCAGATGGTCCTCGGCGAAGCACAACGCAAGACGGTCCTGGCGGTGGCGGGGGTGCCGACGGCCAATGAAGCCCGACGGCACGCCTCGGCCGTGGCCAGATTGCTGCTGCGCGCCCTGCCCAACGATTGCGGCGGATTAGAGCGGGATGATTTCAGGTCGAATCACCCCGCGACAGAGGCCGTTGAGGCCGAGGCCAAGCAAACCGGAGGTTTGCGCCCGGCGAGGGACAAACAAAATGCCCAGAGCCCGATGCGACCTAATCGCATCGGGCTCTAGAGCGGGATGATTTCAAGTCGACTCATCCCGCGACAGAGGCCGTTGAGGCCGAGGCCAAGCAAACCGGAGGTTTGCGCCCGGCGAGGGACATACAAAATGGCGAGAGCATGATGCGACCTGATCGCATCATGCTCTCGCCGGGCGTTACCCCCAGTCCGGGACCGGCGGGCAGCCGCAATCGGCCATCGGCCATGACCGGCGGCGGAGCGACATCCTCGGCCAGCCATTCGCAGGTGGCGAGGCCGTGGGCGGCGGGCCGGGGCAGGGCGGCGGCGAGATGGGCGGCGGCGGTCACGCCGATGGCGGAGTCCACCACCGAGGTCAGGACGATCTCCACTCCCCTGTCCCGCGCCGTGGCGGCGAGGTCGAGGATCCGTCCCATGCCGCCGATGCGGGCCGGCTTGAGCACCAGACGGCGGACCGCGCCCGTGGCGAGCACCGCCTCGGCGCCCAGCTCCGCCAGCGATTCGTCGATGGCCACGGCGAAGGCCACCGAATCCTGCAGCCGCGCCAGCCCGTCCAGGGTGGGGGCGGCCAGCGGCTCCTCGATCCCGTCCATGGGAAGATCGGACAGCCCCGCCAGAAAGCGGCGGGCATCGTCGCCATCCCAGGACCGGTTGGCATCCAGGCGCAGCCGCATCCGTCCCTCCAGGTGGTGGTTCAGCGCCCGCAACGCCCGGAGTTCGTCATGGACCGCCGCCAGTCCGACCTTGATCTTGCCGAGGCGGAATCCCCGTTCCAGGGCCGCCTCCGCCCGTCGGGCACAGCCGGCATCCAGCGGTCCCAGGGCGGCGTTGACCGCGATCTCGGTCGCCGTTCCCCCCAGCAGGCGGACCAGGGGGAGGCCTTGCCGGCGTGCCAGCAGGTCCATCACGGCGGTTTCCAGCGCCCAGCGGATTTCCGGGACGGCGATTCCGGCGATGCCGACGGCGGCGTCCGCGACCGTCCGGGCCGGCAGCAGGGCGGTGGCCTGTTTCAGGGCTTCGGACACCTGATCATGGCCGGCATCGCCGGAACTGGGCAACGGCGCGCAATCGCCCCAGCCCGTGGCGCCGTCGGACGCCGTCACCCCCACCAGAATGCCCCGCCTGACCGTCAGGGTGGCCGAGGCGGCGACCCAGGGGCGGACCAGCGGCAGGGCATAGGGCCGGAGGTGGACGGCGGTGATCACGGCCGGGGCGGGAACCGGCTGAAATCGGGGCGGCGCTTGTCGTTGAAGGCGTTGCGGCCTTCCTGGCCCTCTTCGGTCATGTAGAACAGGGCGGTGGCGTTGCCGGCCAGTTCCTGGATGCCGGACAGCCCGTCGGTGTCGGCGTTGAAGCCGGATTTGAGCACCCTGATGGCGGTCGGCGAATGCTGCAGCATTTCGCGGCACCACTGCACGGTTTCCGCCTCCAGCCGGTCCAGGGGCACCACGGCATTGACCAGCCCCATGTCCAGGGCCTGCCGGGCGTCGTATTGGCGGCACAGGAACCAGACCTCCTTGGCCTTCCTCAGCCCGATGGTCCGGGCCATCAGCCCGGAGCCGAAGCCGGCGTCGAAGCTGCCCACCTTGGGGCCGGTCTGGCCGAACCGGGCATTGTCGGCGGCGATGGCGAAGTCGCAGACCAATTGCAGCACATTGCCCCCTCCCATGGCCCAGCCCGCCACCATGGCGACCACCGGCTTGGGCAGGGTGCGGATCATGCGCTGGAAATCGAGGGCGTTGAGGTGATTGACCCCGGATTCATCCTTGTAGCCGCCCTCCTCGCCCCGGATCTTCTGATCGCCGCCGGAGCAGAACGCCTCGGTCCCGGTGCCGGTGAGGATGATCACCCCCACCTCGCGGTCGAGGCGGGCCAGTTGCAGCGCCGCCATGATCTGGTCCAGGGTCTCTGGCCGGAAGGCGTTGTGCACATGGGGGCGGTTGATGGCGATGCGGGCGATGCCCTCGGCCTTATGGACCAGGATGTCGGAATAGGCGGCTCCGGGAAACGGCTGCCACTGGATCACGGAAGAGGTCATGACTGGGGGGCTCCATGGGGATCAACGGAATGAAAGCGGGCACAGGTGGCCAGACTGGCGGCGCGGTCGACGGCGAGGTGAATGAGGGTGGCGCCGGGGCGCTCCAGCGCCGATAGAACGGCGGTCACCGCTTCGCCGATCCCCTCCGCCCGGACGTGGTGCAGGCCGAAGGCCTGGGCGGCTGCGGTCGGGGACAGGCTCTGCGGCGTCAGCCAGCCCTCCTCGTATTCGGGCAGGGCGGCCTGCGGCAGATGGTCGAAGATGCCGCCGCCGCCATTGTCCAGGACCACCATCACCAGCCGGTTGGCGCCGCCCAGGGCCAGGGCGTTGAGATCGTGGAGCAGGGCAAGGTCGCCGACCACCGCCACGGCGGCGCCCAGGGCGGCGGCCAGGCCGAAGGCGGTGGAGAGGTTGCCGTCGATGCCGCTGACCCCCCGATTGCCGAACAGCCGCAGCGGTGCCGGACTCCGGCCACAGAACCATTCCGCCGCCCGGACCGTCAGCGAATTGCCGAGGAACAGCGGGGTTCCCGGCGGCAGCGACCGCATCAGGCGGCGCAACAGGGTGCCCTCGAACGGATGGTCGTCGCCGCAGAGTTCGGCGGCGGCCCGGTCCGCCGCCCGGTCCAGCTCCAGGATCGTCTCCAGCCAGCCGGGGGCGGCCGGCCCGGCCGTCAGCATCCGGCACAGCGACGCGGCATCCGCCTGCACCACATGGCTGGCCGTGCCGCCGGGATCGGCCGGGCGGGGATGGTCGGCCACCACCACCTGCGGGTTTCCGCCGCCGCGTCCCAGCCAATCGGCCATGGCGCGCGAGACCGGTGAACCGGCGAAGCGCAGCACCCAGTCGGCCGGCGGCGCCGTCCGTGCCACCCGATCGGGATGGGCCAGGACCGTGGCCCCCCTTGATCCCATGGTTCGAACCCCCGACAGGATGTCCGCGAACAGCGGTACCCGCAGGCGCTCGGCCAGATCGACCACCGCCCGATGGAATTCGGCCCCCAGGTCGTCGGTGCCGCAGACGATGGCGCCCGCCCCGGCTGCCAGCAGCCGGTCGAGGGTGGCGACGGTCTCGGCGGCCGGCAGCCGGCGGGAGGGAAGTTCTTCCCGCCGCTTGGGGCGGGTGGCCGCCGGCATGGCGGCTTGCGCCGGCACCAGCGGCTCGCGCAGGGGGATGTTGATGTGGACCGGTCCCGGCAGGGGGCCGCGGCTGGCGGCGACGGCGCGGGCCGCCAGTGCCGCCAGCCAGCCGGTCTCGGTCTCGGCGGGGGGCAACTGGTGGAAGGCCCGCGCATGGCTGCCGAACAGGCCGATCTGGTCCATGGTCTGATTGGCGCCGCAATCGTGCAGTTCCGGCGGGCGGTCGGCGGATAGCAGGATCAGCGGCTGGCGGCCCATATTGGCTTCGGCCACGGCGGGAAACCAATTGGCGATGGCCGAGCCGGAGGTGGCGATCAGGGCCACCGGCCCGGCGTCCGCCTTGGCCAGGCCCAGGGCGAAGAACGCGGCCGAGCGTTCGTCCACCACCACATGGGTCGCCAGGCCGGGATGGCGGAGCGCCGCCAGGCTCAGCGGGGTGGACCGCGCCCCCGGCGAGAGCACCACCCGCCGCACCCCGGCCGCGGCCAGGCCGTCCAGCAGGGCCCAGGCCCAGCGGAAGGTGATCTCGGCATCTCCGCTCATAAAACGTCCAGCATGGTCGCCAGCTTCATCTCGGTTTCGGCGAACTCGGCCTCGGGCTGGGAGGCGGCCATGATGCCGGCCCCCGCCCACAGGATGACATTGCGCCCCTCGATGAAGGCCGAGCGCAGCACCATGGCGGCGTCCCCGTCCCCGGCATGATCGATCCAGCCGGCAACGCCGCTATAGAGCCCGTCGCGCCGTTCGCCGAGGTGATCCAGCCACCGGGCGGCGGCGGCGCGGGGCACGCCCAGGACGGCGGGGGTGGGGTGGAGGTCCTGGACCACGTCCAGCAATCCCACCCGGGGTTTCAGCGTGCCGCCGACCGGCGTCCACAGATGCTGGACGAAGCGCAGGGCCATGACCATGGGCTCGGCCGGGACCTGGACCGCGTCGCACAACGAGCGCAGTTGCGCGGCGATGGCGGTCACCACCAGATCGTGTTCGTGCCGCTCCTTGGCCGAGGCCAGCAGCCGGGCGGCGGCGGCCCGGCTTTCGGCCTCGCCGTCATGGCGTTTCGCCGATCCGGCCAGGGCATGGGCGGTCACTCGCGCGCCGCGTTTGCTGGCCAGGATTTCGGGGGAGGAGGCGATCACCGCTCCCCGCCCATGGGGCAGCACGAAGGTCCGGCAATCCGGATTGACCGCCGCCAGCCGGCGGGCCAGGGCGGAAACCGCCGGGGGCCGGCTCATCCGGAGGTGGAGGCGGCGGGCGAGGACCACCTTGTCGAACCGGCCCAGGGCGATGGCCTGGGTGGTCGCCCGGACCCGCTCGGCCCATTGTCCGGCATCGGGGCTGGCGGTCCGGGAAAGAATCTGGCCGCCGCCCTCCGGCACCGGCGGTGCCAGCATCGCGCGCAGCTGGGCCAGCCACCGTTCGATCACCGCGGCGGCGGACACCCCGCCGCTCCGGCGCGTGGTGAGGAACAGCGACAGGGTCTCGCCGTCCTGGCGGATGACGACCTCGGGAATCCACACCGCCGGGGAATCCGATGAATTGGGCGGTGGGACGGTGAAGAATCCCACCGGCGGCATCGCACCTGATCCCAGGACGGTCCAGTGCCCGAGGGCGTCCCGGAAGGTTCCGCTCGCCGTTTCGTCCAGCCGGATCGCCGCGCCGCTGCCATGCAGCGCCAGCTCCGGCGCCAGCCACTGGCATGGGGCGCCGGGGGCGGACAGCCGGCCGAAGCGCTCCGCCGCCACGGTGAAGGCGAGGCTGACCAGCCGGCCGGTCTCGGTGGCGGCCAATGCCGGGGCAACCGCATTGGCCCAGCCCTCCGCCGCATCGGGCAGGTCATGGTCGGCGTCGCGGCCGGACAGGAGGGCGGGGGAGGGGGTCATCAGGGTCATATAGCGGATCGCCGCCGTCGCCGCCAAGGCCTTATCCCTCGGCGGAAATGCCCAGGGCGTTGATGCGCTCGTAGAGCGAGGCCCTGGAGATGCCCAGCATGCGGGCGGCCTGGGCCTTGACGCCGCCGGCCCGCTGCAGCGCGGCGGTGATGGCCTTGCGCTCGGCCTGGGCCAGGGTCAGGGTCAGCGACGAATCGCCGTCGCCGGAGGTGGCGCCATCGCCGCCGGCCGCCGCGACGATGGGCAGGATGGCGCGCAGATGGCCGGCGGTCAGCACCGGGGCAGGGGTCATGGTCACCACCCGCTCCAGGACATTGGACAATTCGCGCACATTGCCGGGCCAATCATAGGCCGCCAGCGCCGCCACCGCCGAGGGATCCAGTTCCCGCTGGCCGGTTCCCGATTTCATGCCGAGGCGTTCCAGGATGGCTTCGGCGATGCTTTCGATGTCCTCGGTCCGGTCGCGGAGGGGGGGCAGGGTGATGGGAACCACGTTGAGGCGGTAATAAAGATCGGCGCGGAACTGGTTGGCCCGCACCAGGGCGGCCAGATCGCGGCTGGTGGCGGCGATGATGCGCACATCCACCTGGATCAGCCGGTTGCTGCCCAAGGGCTCGATCTCGCGTTCCTGCAGCACCCGCAACAGCTTGGCCTGCAGCGCCAGCGGCATGTCGCCGATCTCGTCCAGGAACAGGGTGCCGCCGTCGGCCAGCTTGAATTTGCCGTCGCGGCCCTTGCGGTCGGCACCGGTATAGGCGCCGGGGGCGGCGCCGAAAAACTCGGCCTCCAGCAGGGTATCGGGCACCGCCGCCACATTGATCGTCACCATGGGCTTGGCCGCCCGGACGCTGGCGCCGTGGATGGCATGGGCCAGCAGTTCCTTGCCGGTGCCGGTTTCGCCCAGCAGCAGCACGGTGGAATCCATCTGGCCGGCGCTGCGGGCCAGGCGCTTGATCTCGCGCACCGCCTCGCTGGTCCCGAGGAATTGCGAAAAGGTGTATTTGGCCCGCCGGGCGCCGGCCAGTTCGCGCTTGGCGTGGTTGAGTTCTTCCTGCAGGGTGGCGAACTTGGACACCAGGGGTTTCAGGTATTCGGCCCGGTCGAACAGCACGAAGCCGATGGCGCCCATCACCCGCCCGGTCTCGTCCTTGAGCGGCAGGCGGGTGACCACGAAGGAGCGCTCGCCGAATTGCATGAGGTCGAGCAGGATCGGCTTGCCCGACAGGGCCACCTGACGCATCAGGCTGTTGGGAATGGCCTCTTCCACCGGATGGCCGACGACCTCGTCGCCGACTCCCAGCAACTGCTTGTACTTGTCGTCGAGCCAGGCGATGCGCGCCTCGCCGTCCACCACCAGCGCGCCTTCGCACAGCGCGCCGAGGTGATCGAACAGGGTTTGGACCGCCTGCTGGCGCAGGGTGTCGGAATCGACGAGTTTGCGCACGTGGCATCCCTCCCGTGGCGGGGGCTTCTTCCCAGTGGGCGGCCCTATCTTCTTATCCCGGCGTGCCAATGAATTGGCTCGCCTCTTTGTCCCTCAGTCGCCGGGCGCTGGCGCTTGGCCTTGCCCCTCACCATCGAACTGAGCAGGCCAGTTCGATGGTGAGGCGGTATTCCAGCACGACAACAGTGTCGGAATTCGTCGGCGCCATCAACCGTCAAGATGTCCGGCAGGGCGGACACCTGTCCATGGGCGTGGACGCCTTGGCCGCTGGCGGTGGCTGTGGCAGCATGGGGCCGGCGCGGTTTGGCGCCGCTTTTTCACCGTCGCCCCGGCTGGTACGGGATTTGCGACGCTATCAGCCAAACTCGCGGACCAGTCCGCGCAACAATCGCGGCCCCAGGGCCGACCGGCCGGATCCAACCGGCCCCGTCATCGTCCGGGAGGAGTTCGATCATGAGTTTCCTGATCTGTCTGGCCGCGTTGGCCTTTTTGATGTTCGTCGCCTATCGCGGCTTTTCCGTCATCCTGTTCGCGCCGCTGGCGGCGCTGGGAGCGGTCCTGCTGACCAATCCGGTTGATGTCCTGCCGGTGTTCAGCGGCCTGTTCATGGACAAGATGGTGGGCTTCGTGAAGCTCTATTTCCCGGTCTTCATGCTGGGCGCCTTGTTCGGCAAGGTGATCGAGATGTCGGGCTTCGCCCGCTCCATTGTGTCGTGGGTGATCAGGCTGCTGGGGGCCGAGCGGGCCATGCTGTCCATCGTGCTGGTGGGGGCGCTGCTCACCTATGGCGGCGTGTCGCTGTTCGTGGTGGTGTTCGCGGTCTATCCCTTCGCCGCCGAGATGTTCCGCCAGGGCGACATCCCCAAGCGGCTGATCCCCGGCACCATCGCCCTGGGCGCCTTCACCTTCACCATGGACTCGCTGCCCGGCACGCCGCAGATCCAGAACATCATCCCGACCACCTTCTTCAAGACCGACGGCATGGCCGCCCCCATCCTCGGCACCATCGGCGGCATCTACATCCTGATCGTCGGCATCCTCTACCTGGAATGGCGGATGAAGAGCGCCCGCCGCGCCGCCGAGGGCTATGGCACCGGCCATACCAACGAGCCCGAGGTGGTCGTCACCGGCAAGCTGGTCAACCCGGCCCTGGCGATCCTGCCGCTGTTCGTGGTCGGCATCGGCAACCTGATCTTCACCAAGCAGCTGTTTCCGGCGATCTACGGCGCCACCAGCGAAGTGGCGCTGACGCCCGGCGCCAAGCCCATCGTCCAGCAGGTGGGGGCCTTCCTGGGCATCTGGTCGGTGGAGGCCGCGCTGGTGCTCGGCATCCTCACCGTCATCGTCTTTTCCTATTCGAGCATCGCCGCAAAATTCGCCGAGGCGAGCAAGAGCGCGATCAGCGGCTCGCTGCTGGCCTCCATGAACACCGCCTCGGAATACGGTTTCGGCGCGGTGATCGCGGCGTTGCCCGGCTTCCTGGTGATCAAGGATGCGCTCAAGGCCATTCCCAATCCGCTGGTCAACGAAGCCGTCACCGTTACCGCCCTGGCCGGCATCACCGGTTCGGCCTCGGGCGGCATGAGCATCGCCCTGGCGGCCATGGCGGATCAGTTTATCGCTGCCGCCAATGCCGCCGGCATCCCGCTGGAGGTGCTGCACCGGGTCGCCGCCATGGCCTCGGGCGGCATGGATACCCTGCCCCATAACGGCGCGGTGATCACCTTGCTGGCGGTGACCGGACTGACCCATATTCAGTCCTACAAGGATATCTTCGCCATCACCTGCATCAAGACCTCGGCGGTTTTCGTGGTGATCCTGACCTACTACCTGACCGGTCTGGTCTAATACCGTGTCTCGATGAGCGCGACTCATCGA
>Ga0316224_1004091_pt1 | contig 11322 bp, 15 predicted proteins | sample TBH18013metaG_FD_206254 | JGI IMG/M metagenome (GOLD analysis project Ga0316224, IMG submission 206254) | Freshwater microbial communities from Trout Bog Lake, Wisconsin, USA - TBH18013 | ecosystem: Environmental > Aquatic > Freshwater > Lake > Hypolimnion/Profundal zone | place: USA: Wisconsin...
GAAATTGGACAGGCTTTACTAACAGGCGTCGGTAAGGAGTTGGTGCCGATATGCGGGTCATGGCGGAATGACGACTTCTATTATTACGTTATTTCAAGGTGGTTTGAACGCGGATTTATTTTGTCATCAATAGCTATTTAGCCGTTATGGATCAAAAAATTTTCTCAGTTAGGTCTACAAGGGGACGGCCTCGCCTTATTTAATTATATTTATGAATAAAGAGGGCTAATTTGCACATCGACCGATATACAAAAGAGTTAATAAAATCATACTGCAGAACACTCCTAGCGGAGCATGGTCTGCTCACAGAAGAATTATTTAACAAAATCAATTCTGGAGATGAGGAAACCATGAGGCAAGTTTGCATCAGCCAGCAAGATAGAATACGCGATCAGGCGCAAACAATTTCTGACCCGATTATAAAGGAGATTACATTGAGTCAGATCAATAGCATTCAGGAGGTATTGGATGCGCTGCCAGAAATACTTAGCGCATAAGGTCAAACCCAAAATGGCTCTCAACTTTTCAACATTGCTAATGACTGCTTTGGGTCGGTTACGGCATTTCTGAGATTCTGGCATGGGAGAAGTGATGGTTCAGAGAGTGGCTCTATAAAGACTTACAGGCAATGTTCGCTATAAGCTTTCAGGGTAATCCTGCCTACTAAGGATAGCTATAATCTCGACCGTTCCATCCTCACTTAATCGGTAAAAGATATTGTCAATGCCACAAACACAGCGACGATAGCCCTTTCGAATTAAATCAACTGATTGATATAGGTAGGGTTCATTAGCGATTTGTGAAAATCGCTCGAATAATTTGTCGTAATATCTATCGGCTTGTGCTTCACCGAAGGTCAGTACGCCGTATCGATAGATACGTCTAAGGTCTTCCTTGGCATCTTCTGTGATTCTAAATCTTCCCATCGCGCCGCAGCTCTTCCTTGAATTCTGATCTCAGTTCCTCTGAAGACTGGGTGTTGAATTTGCTCTCTTCCGCCTTGATCAACCGAGCGCGGATAAGTTCTAGCTCATGTTGTTGGGCTCTTGCCCTCCTAATCAGATCGTTCACGATTTCACTTTTGCTGCTGTACTCTTCGTTCTCTACCAATGAGTTCAGCCAGTGATCGTTTGGTGCGGTAAATGTAATGCTTTGCCTTGCCATGGTGCTTACCTCTGCTAGCATCGTTGCTGTGGTGCATTATCGCATCACATGGGCACCTATTGTAGAGTTTGACTCAAAATTATTTTTCTACGATTTCATCAAATGCTACGAAGGTAGGGGGGATCTGGATGACCGCTTAGGGTCGACAGCTGCTTTCAATTGCTCCGAATCGCGATATGCCTAAGCCACGGTTCGATATGGGCAATATCAAAATCACCTTGGATGAATAGTGAAATCATATGCGAGTAAATCTCGCTTGATTCTCCCGTCAACCTCCAGCCGTTTATTCTTAAGAAAACATCGGCAGCTGCGAAGGCAATTCTTTTATTTCCGTCAATGAAGGGATGGTTGATGGCGAGGCTTTCCATTAGTGCAGCTGCTTCAAATATTGCATCCTGATAGTAGCCGGTCATGGGCCTGAATATGGCAGATTCAAGGGCGCCAGGGTCCCTGATTCCAGTCTCTCCCCCATACCTATTCATGAGAATGGTGTACATGCCGAGCACGTCAGCCACGGTCAGGTAATCTCGAGCCTTATCTTTCGTCATTTCGCGAGTTCGCGGTACAACTCATCAAACTCTTTCAAGGAATTAGCGAAACTGGCCATCACGTGTTGTCGTGGTCGCTGTTTACCGTGGCGGTCAATGTACTCTCGAAACGCCTCGTCAAGAATGGATTGGAATTGACGCCCCTGCATTTCGGCGATCGTCCTGAGCTCACTCAACACTTCAGGTGATGCCTGAGAAGAGAATTTTTCAAGTTGTGCTTTGGTCATATTGCTCAATCATGCTTGGTCTTGATTTATCATGATACATCCAGCTATATGGAATGCCAAATGTCCGCTTTGGGTCCCCTTTGGGTCGATTTTCCGCTTTTTTAAAGTGTCTCTGGCTAGCGAACCGCGACAACTTCTAGTTCCACTAAACACCCGGGATTGACCAATCCTACAACCTGCATCCGCATTCTAGCCACCAACTTTGGCTGTTCGGGCGTTCCGAAGAATTCAGCATGGGCCCGTGAAAATCCTTCGCAATCCATTCGACCATTCAGAGCTGCATCTCCAACAAGCAATGCTCGTATCTGAATCAGATGACTAAAATTGAGACCTAGTAGTCCTAATGTTCTGCCAAGTTCTTGGAAAGCTCCCACTGTCTGTGTGTAAGTATCACCAAACGCTTTAAGACGATTGGATGGGGCATCAGCATCCACTGCGGGTGGGGTATGTCCAGTGAGAAAAACCAATCCCCTGCCTGCAGGAACGATGACACCTAGCAAAAACGGAAGGCTACTACCCGATTGTAGATGCGCGTCACCATACTGTGGCCCTTGCTGGTGGCCTTTAGTCGGAAACGGATTACGCCTGCTAGGCAGAGTTTCTCTCTTTCCTTTTCATGGTCGTTGGCCATAGTTTTGAAATAGGCTTTAACTGGCGGAATTCGGGGGCTTCCACTATATCTATTCATTTCATTCATACGATTCACTCGACACTATCGATTAGTCAACGCTGGAAGTCTTAGATAGAGTTTCCACCCAAGGAGTCCAGCCGATTTGTTCGAGCAAAACGACTCCCAGACCATTTAGTTTGATAGGGAGAAAACCATGGATATTGATTCGTTGAATTTTATGGACAATGACCGTTTCATTCGGTTGAGAGAAGTGCTTTCATTGACGGGCCGATCTAAAAGCACCGTATACGCCGATCCAAGCTTCCCGAGGCCCGTGAAGCTGAGCATGCGAGAAAGTGCGTGGATAGAAAGTGAGGTAAAGAATTGGATGTATGCGCGCGTGGTGGCAACACGTGGTGAGGCCGCTAACGACGCACTATAGCCTTTAATATTGCCTATGCTCGGTGCCTGCCAATACAATCGTGGGTACCTTGGATAGGGCTCTATCTTAATCCTCTAAGCTTATCGCTTCTTGGTCTGGACCCGACGGTATTCGAATTAGGCCCTCTCTCGATGGAGCATCCAATTTAAGCTTGTCCAAATAATCCGCCCAGTCCTGCATCATCACTACGCGTTCTTTGATGAAGCGGGTTCTGTTGTATGCGGCTCCAAGAGCATCTGGAACCTTGTGAGCCAGTTGATGCTCGATGATTTCGGGTCGTATGTGTAGTTCTTCAGCTAAAAGCGTTCTAGCCATTGCGCGGAACCCATGTCCAGACATTTCATCTTTTTCAAAACCCATTCTTCTGAGTGCTGACAAAATTCCATTGTCACTCAGGGGCCGATTGAGGGATCTGGGAGAGGGGAAAATATACTTCCCATGTCCCGTGAGGGGTCTAATTTCCTTGAGTATCGAAATGGCCTGGGTGCTCAATGGCACAAGGTGATCGATTTTGGTCTTAGAAACAAAGAAACGCCATTCTGCGCGTTCAAAATTAATTTCTGTCCACTGCGCTTGCCGAAGTTCCCCCGGACGAACAAAGACGAGTGGAGCCAGTCTCAGTGCGCATTTAACGATGAAGGAACCTTCGTATTCATCGAGGGCATTCAGGAACGGTCCGACCTTTCCTGGATCAATGATGGCAGAAAAGTGTTGTACGCGTGGAGAGGGAAGGGCTCCCTTGAGGTCCGGGCACGGATCACGTTCAGCTCTTCCCGTAGTAATCGCATAGCGCATCACCTGACTAATACTGCTTTTTGCGCGGTGTGCGCTCTCTACTGCACCGCGCGCAACAATGCGCCGGAGTAGGCTGAGCACGACAGGGGCAGTGATCTGTTCAATGGGAAGGCTCCCTATCCAAGGAAATACGTCACGTTCTAACCGTGAGAATATTCGGCCAGAATGGTTGCCTGCGATTTCCTTTTCTCGGTGGGAAAACCATTCTCTTGCTATGGCTTCGAAAGAATTCTCGGCGGATACAGTCCGACAGGCCCTTTGAGATTGTCTTTCAAGACTTGGGTCAATACCTTCCTTGATCTTCCGTTTTGCGTCCTCGCAGCGGAGTCTTGCATCCTTCAAATTGATATCAGGATAAACCCCTAATGAGATTCTTTTTTCCTTTCCACCGAACCTATATTTGAATCTCCACCACTTCCCGCCGGTAGGAGAAATCTCCAAATAAAGGCCTCTCCCGTCGCTATAGCGAACGGTCTTGGTCTCTGGCTTTAAGTGCTTGATTTTAATATCTGTAAGCGGCATTTGGGGGCAACTCACTTTTAGGTGTTAACAGTTGCCCCCAATGTTGCCCCTAAAATGTGTCGGCTGTCAACGGACTGAGCGGACTTATTGGGACATAAAAAAAGACCGTAATCCTTGTTTATCAAGTATTTACGGTCTTGGTCGGTCTTCCTGGTTTTACGTATTGGTGGAGGTGGCGGGAATTGAACCCGCGTCCGCAAATCCTCTGCCTTCGGATCTACATGCTTATCCGGATCTATTGATTTAACTACCTGTTACCCGATCGGCAGGGAAAACATGTAGCGATTCCGTAAGTTTTAGCGACTTGGCTCCGGACTTGCCGCATCGCGAGCTTATGATTAAGTTACCCCCGATACCAAAGTCCAATAAGCAGGCGTTGGTCGGAGGCCAGCCGGATTAAGCGGCTAGAGCGTAGTTGTCGTCGTTTGCAACTATTTTAATTGCAGATGGTTTTACGAGGGGAACTGCACCTCGGCATGCACCTTGGGTTTCGCGATCCACGTCGAAACCATGTCACCCCCAAGTGATCACATCTCTTCAATTATGATTCTTTCCTCTGGTTCATGTTCACTATAGCGATGTTTAACTCGCTAAATGGGCAAAACGTTCAAGGGAAAACTGAAGAGATTAAAAAAACTTAAGATTGTGTGGTGCCGGAGGTCGGAATCGAACCGACACTTGGTTTCCCAAACCAGATTTTGAGTCTGGCGCGTCTACCAGTTTCGCCACTCCGGCGCACATCCTGTAATTATACTCTTGAGATGACTTAATTTCCATGCTCAAAGTCTTATTGGATAGAAGCTACTGCAAATGGTGCGATGAGTTGATACCATCCACAAATGCTAAAAAGTCTTTTTAATTATGATTTACCCGATTCTTTGATTGCACAGGAGCCTCCAGTCAAACGAGGTGAGTCAAGACTTTTATATATGAATGGTAAGGGTCAGTGCGAGGATAAAGTATTCCGAGACCTTCTTGATCTTCTTCAGCCTGGCGATCTGTTAGTTTTGAATGATACCCGCGTTATTCCCGCAAGACTTTATGGAGCAAAAGAGTCAGGTGGCAAGATTGAAATCTTAATTGAGCGAGTTTTGTCTCCTCATGAGGTATTAGCTCACATCAAGTCTAGTAAGTCGCCAAAACCTAATACGAACCTGAAGATAGATGGCGGTTATGAGGCGAGAGTGGTGGGTAGATTGGACAACCTCTTCCATCTGGTATTTCCGAATAAGACTCCAGTCCACTTTGTTTTACAGGATGTGGGCCATATTCCTCTACCACCTTACATCACTCGACCAGATGCTATTGAGGATTATGAGAGGTATCAGACTGTTTTTGCTAAGACAGAAGGTGCAGTCGCTGCTCCAACTGCAGGTCTTCATTTTGACGATAAGATGCTGACCAAAATAAATGACAAGGGTATTGATATCACTCATGTCACGCTTCATGTCGGCAGCGGAACGTTTCAGCCGGTACGTGTAGAGAATCTTGATGACCACAAAATGCACGCCGAGTACTGTGAGGTTTCTGAACAAACGGTGCGGTTAATCAAGGCCACAAAAGCGAATGGTGGTCGAGTCATTGCCATTGGCACCACTGTCGTCCGAAGTCTTGAAACAGCGTCTTTATCAGGTCAGATTTCTTCTTTTACAGGTGATACGGCAATTTTTATAAGACCTGGCTTCACCTTCAATTGTGTGGATGCCTTACTGACCAATTTCCATTTGCCAGAATCTACATTGCTGGCATTGGTTTGTGCTTTTTCAGGATACGATGAGATTATGAGCGCTTATCGTCATGCTATTTCATCGGGTTATCGCTTTTTCAGTTACGGTGATGCTATGTTCGTTCTAAGACAGCCTAAATAGAAACTCAATGCGTGATGATTCATTTGTTCTACATGAACGATTACAAGCTGATACACATCACATCGGACGTTTCGCGCTATGTGATTTGATATTAATGAATGAGAGTCGCTACCCTTGGTTCATTCTGGTGCCGAGAAGAAGCGGGGTGTCTGAAATATTTGAACTCTCGATAGAAGATCAGCAGCAACTGTTATTAGAATCTTCAGCGCTATCATCTCATCTATCGATTCACTATCATCCAGATAAACTCAACATCGCTGCAATTGGTAACATCGTTCCACAACTCCATATACATCATATTGTGCGGTATGAATCAGATCCGGCCTGGCCAAGACCGGTTTGGGGCCTCTTTACTCCTCAGAGATACACGCAAGAGAAGTTGAAAAGGTTCATTATGCTTGGCCGATTTAATGCCTTGTTAGGCCTAACACTAGAGTTCTTGTGAATTGTCGTGACGGATGTGGCGCATGTTGTGTTGCACTATCGATTTCAAGCCCTATACCTGGAATGCCTCACGGAAAGCCTGCAGGTGTTCGTTGTATACAGCTCACACTAGATAACAGATGTCAAATTTTCGGTCAGCCAGAAAGACCAAGCTGCTGCGGTGGGCTAAAGCCAAACATCGAAATGTGCGGTGAGACGCCGGAAGAAGCGATGCGATGGCTATTAAATTTGGAAGAAATTACCCGACCTGACTGAGAGATCGGGTCAAGATTTCATTTAGACCTGAAGGAGGAGTCGTGTTGGGTCTTCTAGAAGTTCTTTCACTGTAAAGAGAAAAGAAACCGCCTCTTTTCCATCGATGATTCTATGATCATATGAAAGTGCAAGGTAAATAATGGGCCGTATCACGATCTGGCCATCTTCGACCACAGGTCGTTCCTTGATTGCGTGCATCCCAAGTATGGCACTTTGTGGTGGATTTAAAATGGGTGTCGAGAGCATTGAACCGAAGATACCGCCATTAGTGATCGTGAAAGTACCTCCGGTTAACTCTTCAAAACTTAGTTTGCCATCACGTGCCCGTCCTGAGAATTCGTTTATCGCTTTCTCAATTTCAGCAAATCCGAGCTGATCAGCATCTCTGAGTACAGGTACTACGAGCCCTCGCTCAGTCGTGACTGCGATCCCGATATCGTAATAGTCGTGGTAAACAATATCCGATTCGTCCAAGGAGGCATTAATGATCGGAAAGCGTTTTAGTGCTTCAACAGAAGCTTTTACAAAGAAAGACATCAAGCCAAGTTTGACCTGGTGTTCTTTTTCAAAACGAGCACGATGCTGATTTCTAAGTTCAAAAATTTTGTGCAGACTTACTTCGCTGAACGTTGTGAGTGTAGCTGTCGTTTGCTGTGATTCAATCATTCTTTCAGCGATTCGAGCTCTAAGTCGTGTCATGGGCATTCTACGTTCACCCTTTCTTGACTGAGTGATAGTGGAGCTGCCTTCGTCTTTAGCGTTGCTAACTATAGAAGTGTCCTTAGTTGAGAGATAATTCAGAACATCCTCTTTTGTGATACGGCCTGTTACAGGAATATCGCTTACGCTCAGGTTATGTTCAGTTAACAAACGACGAACAGCCGGGCTAACCGCTTGGTTAATCGTTAGAGGTGTTGATGGTGAAGTCAGCAAGGCTTTATCTAAGCTTGGCGTTACCGTATTCCGTGCGACTGCATTAGATGCTGTATCCGTATCAATAACAGCCAAGAGATCGCCGCTGGAGACTACGTCCCCTTTACTCCGACGAATTTCCAAAAGCACACCCGTTTCAGGTACTGGCACCTCGAGAATGACTTTATCTGTTTCTAGATCTATGAGGCTCTTATCCTTCAAAACGGTATCACCCGCAGCAAAGTGCCAATTGAGCACTGTAGCATCGCTAACGGATTCGGGTAAGTTAGGTACCTGTACTTCGATTCTCATGAACTATTCCAATGGTTGGATGTGCATTCGTTGTTCCATACAGCGCATCGTCAACAACTTTTTTCTGTTGTTCAATATGACGTGTGAACTGTCCAACAGCCGGTGCGGCCGACATGGGGCGCCCGGCATAGCTTAATGTCCGATCATCTTTCAGAAGAGTCATGAATCGATGCTTGATCTGATGCCATGCTCCCTGGTTTTCAGGTTCTTCCTGACACCAGACGATTTCTTGCAAGTTGGGATAACGCGATATCTCTTTCGTGAACGATTCATCCGGGAAGGGATACAGCTGTTCAATCCGGATGATGGATACGTGTCCCAGTTGATCCTTACGTCTTGTTTCAAGAAGATCGTAATAAACTTTACCAGAGCATAGCACTACTCGCGTAATTGCTGTTGTATCTTCGGCGTCAATTTCTCCGATGACATTTTTAAACTCACCATCGATCAAGTCCTCAAGTGATGAAGTGGCTAGCTTATGGCGTAGCAGGCTCTTGGGTGACATGACAATCAGTGGTTTTCGGTAAGGTCTGAGTATTTGTCGTCGCAGCAAGTGGAAGATCTGGGCAGGTGTGGTGGGAACGCATACTTGGATGTTCTGCTCTGCGCACAGTTGTAAATAGCGTTCCAGGCGGGCTGAAGAATGTTCCGGCCCTTGCCCTTCATATCCGTGGGGCAGAAGGAGGGTTAGTCCACAAAGTCGTCCCCACTTGGTTTCCCCGGAAGCGATGAACTGGTCAATTACGACCTGAGCATTATTCGCAAAGTCACCAAATTGTGCCTCCCATAGAACCATTACTTCTGGAGCGGAACTTGAGTAGCCATATTCGAAGCCAAGGACGCCTTCTTCAGACAAAAGCGAGTCATAAATCTCGAATTTAGCTGCAGGTTTTGAGAGATTCTGTAAAGGTATATAGCTTGCACTCGTATCTTGGTCATAAACGATCGAATGGCGATGAAAGAAGGTGCCACGACCGACATCCTGGCCGCTAAACCGAATATGATAGCCATCATTCAATACAGTGGCATAAGCCAGATTTTCAGCAAAACCCCAATCGATAGGCTGAAGACCTTTAGCCATTGCGATACGGTTGTCGTAAATGGCCAGAGTACGAGGATGAAGTTTGAATCCCTTTGGCAGGGTTACTATGTCCCTAGCGAGAGTATCCAGGGTCGATCGATCAACCGCAGAATGATAGGGCGCCGTCCAATCGTTTTCTATATAGGCAGCCCAAGAGGGTTTTGGGTAAACCGTTTCACTATCAACCAAGGGTCTTGAAACAATATCGCCTCTTCCGAGGGCCGTCTGATAGTCAGACTCCATAGCCTGCTCTTCGTTGCGGCTGATGATGTTCTGGTCGACCAGAACATCAGCGTAAATCTGTCGAACACTCGGCCTTTGTCGAATATAGCGGTACATGGCCGGTTGGGTGACCGCAGGCTCATCCGCTTCATTATGACCATGACGCCGATAGCATATTAGATCAATGACGACATCTCGATTAAACTTCATCCGGTAGTCGACAGCGAGACGGGTGATGAAAAGCACGGCTTCTGGGTCGTCTCCATTCACATGAAAAACGGGCGCTTGAATCATGTTGGCGACATCAGTGCAATAAAGTGTAGATCTTGCATCGAAGGGGTTGCTGGTTGTAAATCCAATCTGATTGTTTACAACGACATGAATGGTGCCTCCAGTGGTGTAGGCCCGAGTCTCAGCCATATTCAAGGTTTCCATGACTACGCCCTGACCCGCGAAGGCAGCATCACCATGAATCAGAATTGCCATCACCTCGTCTTCAGGGCTTTCCGTGTGTCGGTCCTGTCTGGCACGAACCGAACCTTCAACAACAGGCCCTATGATCTCAAGATGAGATGGGTTGAAGGCTAGTGCTATATGAATGGGTCCGTGTTTTGTTTCTATATTAGAAGAAAAGCCCATGTGGTATTTGACGTCACCAGCACTGGCGAGTGGCGCATCATGACTGATACCCTCAAACTCTTGAAAAAGGGTGCTGGGTTTTTTTCCAAGGACATTAGTCAGGACATTAAGCCGGCCGCGATGGGCCATACCAATGATCAATTCACGGGTACCTTGTTCACAGGCCCGCTCAACCACTTCATCGAGCAGAGGTATTAGGCTTTCAGCACCTTCGAGGGAAAACCTCTTCTGTCCTACGTATTTTCTATGCAGGTATCGTTCGATACCCTCCGCTGCCGTTAAGGCACGTAGAGTGTTTTTTTGGCCTTCAGGATTCGGTAAACCGCGACTTCTTGTATTCTCTAGACGTGTCTGTATCCATTGACGTATTTCAGTATCAACGATGTGCATATATTCCGCACCAATGCTGCCGCAATAGGTCTGGGTCAACAATGACAGAATGTCGCGCAGCTTTAAACGACGTGAATTGCGAAGAATATCGACATAGAAGTACTGATCCAGATCTTCATCACCAAGTCCATGTGCTGCTGCATCAAGGTCTTGGATCAGTTCAGGTATTGAGTCACGTAGAGGATTATTGTTCGCAACCTGATGACCTCGTGTCCTGTAGTGATAGATGAGTTGATCAACACCGGCTTGTTTTCTAAGCGTAGTTTCAACATCACTTTCTAGGTTTGCCGATCGAGGTCTTGATTTCTTGGGCGACGCTTCTTGAGTATCAGTATCCTGTATCGACTTGAATTTTTCACGCCAACTGGAGTCAACTGACTGTGGGTCGTTGAGATATCGCTGATACAAGTCTTCTAAGAAGCCCAGATTATCTTCAGCGAAACCGGTGGTTCCTTCGAACAGTTTAAGAAGTTTATTCATGATACGGAGCTTGCCTACTGATCTATCCTGCCATCCCGAAGGATCGTTGCAAATTTCGACAAAGAGACTGACAGTAGGTTCTTTTGTGTGGTTGTATTTTGGTTTGATTATCCACGAATAGATCACAAATTGCAGGTTATTGTCGAAACGGATTGATAAGCCCTGGGTAACATTTTTTCGATTAATCAACTAAATAGTTGGCTCATTGATCCTGAGCGTGGGAAAATCAAGTCACCAAGAGAAGTTCAAATGACTAATAATCCACCAAAATTACAACTTAAAGACCGTTTCGGGCGTGTCGTGGATTACGTCCGTATTTCGGTGACGGATCGCTGCGACTATCGCTGTGTTTACTGTATGAGCGAACGAATGGAGTTTCTCCCTCGTTCAGATATTCTGTCCCTCGAAGAT
>Ga0316224_1004101_pt1 | contig 11301 bp, 13 predicted proteins | sample TBH18013metaG_FD_206254 | JGI IMG/M metagenome (GOLD analysis project Ga0316224, IMG submission 206254) | Freshwater microbial communities from Trout Bog Lake, Wisconsin, USA - TBH18013 | ecosystem: Environmental > Aquatic > Freshwater > Lake > Hypolimnion/Profundal zone | place: USA: Wisconsin...
ATGAGGCAGTTTGCGCTCAACGGTACGAGGCTATCCAAAAAAGATTTGACGATGGGTCAAAGCGTATGAAGCGTATTGAATACATTTTATACGCGGTAGCTGCGGCTACCTTTTTTGGGCCAGAAAATCTTGAAAAAATCTTAAAATCTTTGATAGGAATAGCAAATTGATCCATTTACTCTCGTTGCCCTCGCTTCAGGCGCTTTCAAGCTCTGTAAAGATGCTTGTGAGATGTACAAAGAAGGGCGGCAAATTGTTACTGACATTGCCCATGAAGTTGATGGAGTTGTCAAAGACGTTAAGGCAGTACAAAAGAAAGCCAAAGGTCTTCTTGGGTTCTTAACTAGCGTATTTGGTAAGAAAGAGGAAGAGCAACCACAAGTTGCTCAACCTGCTAAAAAAGTCAAGAAGAAGAAAGAGCCTCCACCAGAGTTTGACGAGAACCTCATTTACCAACAGGTCAGTGATGCTCTCATCAAGTTCTACAGAGCGTACAACGCCCTGAAAAACTATACAAAAGAACAAGAAGAGTTTGCTCTTCATGCAAATAACGAGGAAGGCCAAGAGGCGGCGATCAACATAACGATTGCCAATTTGCAGATGGAGAAGTTGAATACGGAGCTGAGTGATTACATGGTGTACCACGTTCCACTTGAATTAAAGGATTTGTACACAAGGGTCAATCAGCAAATTGGTCACATTGCCAATGTGCAAGCGCTAGCAAGACGAGAGGAAATGCTCAAGGAGCGTAGAGCAAAATGGCAACGGGAGCAAAAAGCGGATCTAATCAAAGGAAGAATGGTGGCTACAGCAATTACAGTGCTGATGCTAATGTGGATATGGCTAATGATTCTCAGCATGACACATTCGCCATCTTACTGATTATTGTACTTTTGGTTGTGCTTTTATTGTTAATTCCTTTAATCGCTTGGATGTATGTTGATGTGAGACAGATGGAACTAAGGGTTAACAAAGCTCTAACAAGGATTGAAGGTAAATGAAATACGCACTTTTATTAACTCTTTTACTAACCGGTTGTGAAGACAGATATAGATATTATTGTCAAGATCCTGCTCATTTTGGCGATGCTCAATGTCAAAAGCCTTTATGTGAGTTTAATCAAGATTGTCCAGACTATCTCGTAGCCCCTATTTTGGAGAAGAAAATTGAAGGAACTCCTGCTAGCATTCCTCAACAGCCCCAAGGAACGACTCAGTGCAGATGATATAGAAGTCCGAGTTCGGGCTTTTGTTATCATCATCGTGACTTTGATTTTGGCCTTCATTGTGATGGCCTTACTGTACTCAGTCACGTTTGTAACGCAGCCTATCAAGGCGATGGCTCCTATTGATCAAGCCTATACCAAGATGCTTAACGACATCGTTTTGCTGATCGTCGGCGGTGTGGGCGGTATTATGACCAAAGGATTGACTAACGAAGCTACAAATATGATGAACGCGGCAAAGGCCAATAAAGACGCGTATGTAGCGCCCCCTCCACCTCCCCCTGCTCCTGTTGTAATAACGGCTCCTCAACCTGCAGGATGGACGCCACCTTTTCCTCCTCAAACACCGCCTTATTTAGAGCCAGACCATGAGAGGGAAAGAATGGCGCAAGCTAGGCGAGAAGCCGTATGATTAGCTGGCTTTTTGGTGATATCATATACTGGCTCGCGTGTGCCGCGCTGGGGTTAGGCGCCGTAGCTTATGCGTTGAGTTATCTAGTCGGGTTTCTCCCTATGTTAAAGCCCCACGCCTTTGTTATGAAGGTCGTGGGTTTATTGTTGGTTTTATCAGGAGGTTACTATGTCGCAGATCATCATGGCTATGAAAGAAGGGTTGCTGAAGATAAAGCAGAAATTGAAAGACTTAATGGCGAAGCTCGGGCAAAAGAAGCCGAGTTAAACCAAAAGATAGCACAAACAGGTGCGGCTCTTAGAAAGGCAAAAGATGACATTAAAGCAAAGCAGTCTAGTATTGATGCTCGCATTGACTCTGGCGAGTTGCGCTTCCCCTCCACCTGTGGTGTACAAGCCGGTGCAAATGCCTCCACTCAGTCCGGAGATACATCCGATGGTGGACGATCTGACCGAGAGGCTCTTAAGAGTATTAACTCCATCGTCGCAGACGGAAAGCTCGCCATCAAACTCCTCAACGCCTGCATCGTTGAATACAACGACGCTAGAGAAAAAGTGAATGAGGGTGTAAAATGATAACTGTAGAAAAACTTCAAGCCTTAGACATCGGGCCACAATGGGTAGAACCGCTAAATGCCGCCATTCAAAAGTTCAGCATTTTTACCGTCAAAGAACAAGCTGCCTTTATCGGACAGCTTTCACACGAGTGCAACCACTTCCGTACTCTTCAAGAAAATCTTAACTATCGACCAGAAACCCTTCAAGCTCTCTTTCATACCCACTTTAAACCTGACGAATACGCACTCTTTGCGCATAAACCAGAAAAAATCGCAAATAGAGTCTACGCAAATAGGGGTGGAAACAGAAACGAAGCAAGTGGAGACGGATGGTTATACAGGGGTAGAGGTTGTATCCAACTCACATTCCACGACAACTACTGGCACTGCGGGCAAGCCTTGGGTCAGGATTTTGTAAAAAATCCAGACTTAGTATCGACTCCGATGTGGGCAGTGATGAGCGCAGGATGGTTTTGGACTACGCATGGTTGTAATAGGCTAGCTGAAGCAGGTAATGAAGAAGGCTTATGTAAAGTGGTAAATGGTGGGTTAAATGGTTTAGAGGAGCGTAAACATTTGACAAGCAAAGCTCTTACCATCTTATCAGCTTAAAAGAGTTATAATTTAGCAAAAATTTGAGGTTTATCTCATGACTACGCCGTCTTTTGTATTGACTTATGATAGTTTGACCTCTACGGTGCTTCAGTACCTTGAGCGTTCAGACGCAGCAGTCGTCAATTATATACCGACGGCGATAACTCTAGCTGAATTTGAAATCGCTCAAGTCATTAAGACTTTAGGCCAGTTAGAGGTAGTTGATTCGGTTATGAACACAGGAAACCCAATAATAGCCAAACCGGCTAGATGGCGTAAAACGGTATCAATGACGTTAGTAAGCGCCTCAGGTCAAAAACAACCTATCTTTTTACGTAAGCTAGAGTATTTAAACAATTACTGGCCTAACGTTTCTGCAACTGATCAGCCTCTATATTATGCTGATTATGACTACGATCACTGGTTTGTTGCGCCCACTCCAAACCAAGCCTACTCGTTTGAAGCTCTATGTTATACTCGTTTACAGCCTCTAGCTTCAGATAATCAAACAAACTGGTTGACTCAAAACGCGCCTAATGCTATGCTGTTCGGCACTTTAAAACAAACGGCAACGTTCTTAAAAGACGACTCTAGACTTCAAGTCTGGGAGCAGCTTTTCCAAGAAGCGATGAGTGCGTTGAAAACTGAAGATCAGCTTAGATTGGTTGATCGTCAAACCGTTGCACAGGACTCTTAATCATGACATCATACGTCAACCCTTTTACTGGACAAACGATATCGCCTTCGTCTATTAGTTATGAGTCTATCACAATTAGCTCAAATACTACTCTTCAGTGGCCTATCAATGGTAACACGAATACCCCCATCAGTAGTATTTTAGACGTTACAGCGACTACAACCGGTCTAGCTATTTTATTGCCCCCTGCTACTCAGGTGTCTACTGGACAATCAGCTCTCGTTAGAAACATAGGCTCAAACCCTTTTAATGTGTTTGATAATAACGGCGGTAGTATCGTAACGGTTCTATCAGGTGTATCTCAGTTTATATGGCTTACAGATAATACAACTGTACAAGGTATTTGGGCAGCCGTCACTTTTGGTGCTAGCACTACATCGGCAAACGCAGCTCAACTCGCCGGTTACGGGTTAGCTGCCTCAGGACTAACTCTAAATGAAAATAACCCAGTTACTTTCATTAACTCAACGCCTTTTACTATAAACTCAACGTATCAATCTTCATTTTTAGTCTGGAATACTGGAGCAGGGGTTATCAACTTACCCTCTAGCGCTTTAGTTGGTAACGGCTGGTCTTGCATGATTGCTAATGATGGGTCAGGGATTGTGACTATAACCCCATCAGGCACAGATACAATCAATAGTAATTCAACGCAACAGTTGCAGCTGACAGAATCTTTAGTGATAGTATCTAACGGTGCTAGTGGTTGGAATACGTACGGCTACGGGCGGTCAAACACTTTTGCATATACACAACTCGCTTTGACTGTTACTGGAGGTTCTTTAACTCTAACTTCACCTCAAGCAGCTAACACTATACAAACATATAGCGGTACTCTAACGTCAAATCAAACCGTTTATTTACCGTCTACGGTTCAATTATATTCAATCACAAATAACACTACTGGATCATATACTTTATCGTTTAGAACTGTAGCTTCAGGTGGAGCGATTTTACCGATTAACCCTAACCAGTCTGTTATCGCCATTTGTGATGGAACAAATGTATACAACGCAAACACGTATTCTGCTGGATCTTATACAAATACCTCTATTACATTAGCTCCTGGCTCAGCTGCTACACCTACATTTAACTACGTTGGCGACTTAACGACTGGGTTTTATCAGCCGACAAGCGGGCAAGTAGGAGTTACAATTTCAGGTTCAAATGTAGCTACATTTTCTTCCACTGGTTTAGTAGTACCTCTAGGTATTAATGGAGGCTCGTTTTGACCGCAAAAGTCATAGCCCTCGCTCCTGCTCCTGGAGTGCAAAGAGATGGAACTCAGTTCGACACCAATCGTTATGTAGACGGGGTCTGGGTTCGATTTCAACGCGGGCGTCCGCGTAAAATTGGAGGCTATAAAGGCATCTTTTTAGATGCTAGCGGTATATCAAGAGGTATGCAAATGACCTCTAATAACGGACTCAACTACATTGTTTCCGGTTACTCAAACGGTTTAGAGCAATGGCAAACTGACAACTCTGACGGTACGGGTTTTGGTCCTACGCAGTATAGTTTATCTAATTTTACATCCAGTGTAAATAATCTTTGGCAGTTTGATATTGGGTACGATTACACTGGAGGAGCAAATAATAATTTAATCGCTCATCCTGGGCAAAACTTAGCAAACATTGACTCAACTGTAAATACGCCAGTTTTGTACGGTCAGTTTCCCGGCACGTTTGGCAGCCCCTCGATGTCAAAAGTGGGCGTATTTACAGCATCAGCTACAGCTAATGGTACAACAACGCTGACTCTAGCAGCTAGTAATATTTGTATAGCAGCAGGGCAAACTGTAACCGGCACGTATATAGCAAGCGGTACGGTTGTAACTCTGGTGTCTGGGACTAGCGTTACATTGTCTATCGCTGCTACCGGCTCAGGTTCAACGACGGTTACTTTTGATAACAACATCGCGGTTTCAGGCGGTTGCGTTATGATCCACCCGTACTTATTTGTATACGGGAATAACGGATTAATACAAAATTGCTCAGCCGGTGATTTTAGTAACTGGGTATCAGCTGACGCAAACTCTAACAACGTAGCGACGGGTAAAATTGTAAAAGGCTTACCTATCCGCGGAGGCACTACCTCGCCTAGCGGGTTGTTCTGGGCTCTTGACGCTCTTATTCGCGTTAGCTACGCACCAACAACCGCAGGCGGGCAAACGTTTTACTGGTCTTATGACCTGATCAGTAGCCAAACTTCAATCATGTCGTCTAGCTCTGTTATTGAGTATGATGGTATTTACTATTGGGTAGGAGTTGACCGCTTTTTGATGTATAACGGCGTTGTACAAGAAATACCCAATGATACAAATCAAAACTATTTTTTTGACAATTTAAACTATACTCAACGTCAAAAAGTATGGTGCTCAAAAGTACCTCGTTTTGGAGAAATATGGTGGTTTTATCCTAAGGGAGATGCTACTGAGTGCACAGATGCAATCATATACAATGTTCGTGAAAAAACATGGTACGATGCGGGGCAAGCTGTAGGCGCTCAAAGATCTGCAGGCGCGTTTTCTGAGGTGTTTCCTAAACCGATCTGGGCGGGTAATGTACCGTCTGGTTATGAAGTTACAGCAGTGACTATCGTTAGTGGCGGTACTGGCTATGCAGTAAATAACCGTATAACGCTAAACGGTGGAGCGGGTACTCAAGCTACATTTTTAGTGACCAGCGTTTCTAGCGGAGTGATAACAGGTTTATCAATCATAAACGGTGGGTCTTACACTAATACGTTTTCAGGGGTGCTAACAACGACGGCTATCGCGCCGGCTACTGGATCGGGTTTAACTGTAAACGTAACTCTTAAACAGTTTTACACTCTTTGGCAGCATGAATCAGGCGTTGATCAAGTGTATTTGACTAATGTAGATGCTGTATATTCAGCTTTTGAAACTCCAAGTCTAGGTACTTTGAGCGGTTTAGTCGGCTCTGTACAACAGCCAGGAGACAATTTATGGACTCGTTTAGAGCGTATTGAGCCTGATTTTGTACAAAGCGGTGAAATGGACGTGATCGTAACTGGTAAGGGTTATGCTGATGACGTTGACCAGCCGTCTAGCCCTTATAATTTCACCCCAGGAACTTTAAAAATTGATATGCGTGAGCAACGTCGTGAGATGCGGCTTCGTTTTGAATCTAACACCTATAATGGCACATACCAGATGGGTAAAAACCTATTGTCCGTCACAACCGGCGACGTTCGCGGAACAGGTAACCCATAATGTCTATTGTATATGATTCACGTAATTTGACTTGGGATACGTGGTGCGCGCGTATGGCTGAGTTATTTGCGGCAAATCAACTTGGAACTGTTCCTGAAAATGAATGGACACTTTGGGCGAGCGCGTTGGCCGGAATCGGCTACTTTACTCAATCAGGTTGTCCTGATCCAAGAGGTTTTACTAACTGGAGAGATTGGGCAGAACAGATGACGGGCTCAATGAACTTAGCAGTTCCAAACAAGATTTAATCATGACAGCATCTACAACTCCATCACTATCCGATCTTTTAAGCCCGTACAGCAACCAAGCTCAAATTAAAACGGCTGGGTTGGATAATGTGATGCTGGCCGTCAACTCCTCCGGCAATATAAATGATATCGCTAGTCAAGGCTTTACACCTGTACCAGTTACACAGCCTTATAAGGATGCATCAGGTAATCTAGTTACCCCAGCTCCAAACACTTATGCAGTGACCTCCGGTGATGGCACTGGAGGCTCTTTAAATTATTTTTTCACAGTTGATCCCAAAACAGGTTCAACTTCTCCCATTTCAAGTGCAACACAAAATCTGACATATAATCCAGGATCACCAGGAGGGTTTTTTAACAATAATCCTTTTGTAAAAGACGCAGCTTTAGTCGCTGCTGCGATTTACGCTCCTGAATTATTAGACACAGTCGGAACTGACACTTTAGGTGCTGATGTTATTCCCGCATCTACTGCGACTGGCGCTACTTCTGCTGCAGCTGCAGATGAGGCGAGCGGATTGACGGGTTTAGGGTTAGGACAAGCCGGAACTGAAGCAGCATCAGGAGCTCTACCAGCAGCGGCAGGAGCTACAGCGGGCGGGTCTTTACCTGTTGATCTAGCAAATACAGCATTTGTACCTACCGCAGGAGCAACTGCAGGTGATCTAGCGATAGCGACTGATCCTGTCGCTGCTAACATAGCTGCTGGAATGACCCCAGAAGCTGCTTCTGCAGCTGCGGCTGCGGGTGTTGCCGCTAATGCAACTCAAGGTCTTACAGCTGCTCAAGCTGCTGCTTTAGCGGGAACTTCAGGACTTGCAGATGCGGCTGCCGCGGCAAAACTAGCATCATCGTTAACAAACTCTTCAGGCTCTATACCAGTAACCGCTTCAGGCGGGACTACAGGTGGTTCTAGCTCAGGTCCTTGGAATCAAACGCTTAATCCTGGAGTTTCAAAAATTGGAGCTTCAAAAACAACTGCTTGGGCTGATCCCTTATCGGGTTTGATGACTAGCATCGTTCCAACGTACTCACCTTCTCAGGGTGCGTTAGGTAACATCATGTCACACGAATACCAAGGAGAACTTTCTCCAACATCGGGATATGCTAAAGGCGGTAAAGTTAAAAACGACTTAGATAAGTTTGATCCTGATTTTGTAAAAGTGATCAAAGAAAGAGTGCCAGACCACCATCATCCAAACTATAATGGAAAAGCTCTATTTAGAACCGGCGGGTTAGGTAAGCATGTACAAGGTCCAGGAACTGGACAAAGCGATGATATCCCCGCTATGCTCGCTGATGGCGAGTATGTTTTTGATGCTGACACCGTGTCCGCTCTAGGCGATGGGTCTAATAAAGCAGGTGCTGAGGCTTTAGACAAGATGAGAGAAGCGATACGTAAACATAAACGTAGCGCTCCTATTGATAAAATACCCCCCAAAGCGAAAAGTCCGCTTGAATACTTAAAAGGTAAACACAAATGACTACGACGACTAATGCTTTTACGCCGACTCCCGCTACGCTAGCAAACGCAGGATCGTCTAGCGGTTCAGCAACGCAGGGGGGCGCTTTACCCAATATTACAACGACGCAAGCCCAATCTACAACGCTGCCTCAGTTTTATCAAGATTATTTAAACACTTTGACTACTCAAGGTGCATCAGCCCTTGGTAATATGTATTCGGCTCCAAACACAGCAAATCAAGAAGCTGCATTTTCTGGAGTACAAGCTGCTGGACAAACGTATCAACCAGGACTAACGCAAGCAGGACAAACAACGCAAGGCGCTTTAGGATTAAACGCTCCTGGTGTAGCGCAACCATATTTGACTCAAGGTACTAATGTAGCGGGTCAAATTGGACAGTTCATGGATCCTTACACGCAAAACGTTGTAAACTCCATACAAGCGCTAAATCAACAGAACATTGCTCAAAACTTATCGCCCGCGATCACTGGCGGTGCTGTAGGATCAGGGCAGTTTGGATCGCAGCGCGGAGCTCAAGCCCTAGCTCAAGGTATTTCATCGGCTGATACCGCAGCTTTAGCGCAAGAAGCCGCAGCTGAGCAAACAGGCTATGGACAAGCGCTTACAGCTGCTCAAAATCAAGCTGCTAATCAACTAGCTGCAGGACAGTCTTTAGGTGCACTAACAAACACGCAACAAGCAAATCAGCTAGCAGCCGCACAACAACAGGCAGCTGCCGCTCAACAACAACAGTCCGATGCTCTAGCAGCTATCAACGCAAACGCGACTATCGGCGCTCAACAACAAGCATTGACCCAAGCGGGTATCAACTATCCGCTTACGGCTTTACAACAATACGGTTCGTTATTACAAGGTCAAACTATACCAACCGCAACTTCTCAAACGTACACAGGACCCATACCTGGCGCTTATCAAACGTCTCCTCTGTCTACAGCACTTGGAGTTGCATCTACTGGAGCCGGTATCGTAAATGCGTTGACAAACGCAGCGAGTTCAACGGCTGGTCAACAAGTTATAAAAGCTCTAGGCGGTTAAGGATAAATTATGGCGCAAGAAATCACAACATCTCCATTGGATTCCGCGATAAATGTAGATCCTCCAACGTGGGGGAGTTACGTATCTGGAAATCCTCAAAGCAGCGCTTTAAACACTTCAGGACCAACGCTTGCTAATGCTGCGCCGGCTCAAGTCGCTGCTCCAGTTCAAGCTCCGGTACAAGCTCCCGCAGGCGCATTACCATCAACTTCGCCAGCTATGCCTGCTCAAGCAAGCCCGATGCAGCAGTACATGCAAGCCTTGAATCAATATCAGTCGGTTATTGACAGACAAGCCAATCAAGGTTCTCAAGTTCCTTGGTTCCAGATCGCTGGAGCGTTTTTAAACCCAGGACGTACCGGTAGTTTTGGAGAGTCACTTGGTAACGTAGGTAACGTTGTTGGTCGTTACCAAGAAGAACAGCAAAAGAATCAAATTCCATTAGCAAAAGCCCGTCTTGATTTGATTAAATCAAAGTATGAACTTGGTAAGCAATCGCAAGCGCAGGAAGACTTTACTAAATTGATCGGCGGTCAACCTTCTACAACTGCCGGAACAACCGCAGTCGCTAGTCCTAATAATCCTTCTCCTGCAGAGCCGAGCGCTCCTAGTAGCGTTACTTTAGTCGGTGCTGATGTCCATCCTAATGATACTAAAACTCCAAGATCGTTAACGATGCAGGACGCGCTCAATTATGCAGCTGCTCATCCAGAAGATAAAGAGCGTATTAGTCTTTTGACTGAAGCTGCTAAGCAAGGCTTGCCTAATTATTTGATAGCTCAAAATGGAGTTGTATTTAACCAAAAAACTGGAAAATACATCACTGACCAGTCTATACCCGGACAAGAGCAAAAACCTTATGTAACCCCATACGGTAAATTTAATATGACGGCGCAAGAGTATGAAAACTTTAGTAAAACGCCTGAAGCAGCTCAAGTTCAGATGTTGACAAAAATGTTTGGAACAAATGAACTTGGAGCGCCAAAAACGTTGGAAGATCATGAAGCTGAAGCCGCAATTCGAAAAGAAACGTCTACTGAACAGGCAAAAGCAGACGTTGCTGGAGCTCAAACTCTTTTAAATAATAGACGAGCTGCAGAGGCTATGCTCGCTGCTTATGGCCGTATTCAAAATGACTTGGATACGACTCCAGGACTAAAAGCTACACTTGGTAAATTTAAAGATGGCAGACTTTTGGACATTATGTCAGCATTTATGCAAAGTGATCATAGTGAAAAATCTATTGCAGAGATGCAAAAAGCTGTAACAAGAGCAGGCGGTGATAACGATGTAATCAATATGATAAATGATATTGACGCACAGCGCGGTATAGCTGAAGCAGAGTACATGAAGAGTATGCCTGGAAATGCTAGAATGACAGATTTTAGACTTCAATTTGTTAGTAATTTACATCCAAATCCGCAAAACGATATGTATGGAGCTTTTCAAGCAAAACTCAATGAATTCAAAAATAGGGCTAATTGGGACATTGATCAGCATGAGTTATTCACTAAAATGCAAAAAGATAATCCAAGACTTACATATAGTCAATTTATCTCACAACCTCAACGCAAAGATGCGTTTAACGAACATGTAAAAGCCTACGCAGAAGGAAGACCTACAAACGAGCCTGTACCTGTTGGAACAAGCCAAACAGCTCCAGCAGGATCCATACAACAGCGTTTAGAAGCTGAAAAAGCAAAACGTGACAAGCTGAAACAAACTCCTCAATAGAGATTAAAAATGTCCGATCAAGCATCGCAAGTAACTCCTTTTGATCCTTCTAAACTGAATAACACTCAGTTGTATGTAG
>Ga0316224_1004102_pt1 | contig 11299 bp, 7 predicted proteins | sample TBH18013metaG_FD_206254 | JGI IMG/M metagenome (GOLD analysis project Ga0316224, IMG submission 206254) | Freshwater microbial communities from Trout Bog Lake, Wisconsin, USA - TBH18013 | ecosystem: Environmental > Aquatic > Freshwater > Lake > Hypolimnion/Profundal zone | place: USA: Wisconsin...
TTGGATGGGTTGGCTAAATCCTATCTTCATTCCCAGAAGCTGCTTGGCCGCGATCCGAAAAGCCTGATCGCGATTCCCGGCGCGGACGATGTCGAGGGTTTGAATAACGTCTATGCGGCGTTGGGGAGGCCGGACTCGATCGATAAGTATCAGCTGACGGCGCCGAAATTGCCGGAAGGCTTGACCGTCGATGAAAAGCTGCAATCGGGGTTCCTGACCAAAGCCCATGAACTGGGACTGAACAACCGGCAAGTGGACGCTTTGTATCAGTGGTGGAATCAGGAAAACGGCAACGTTTATTCCCAATCAGTCGAAGCTAGGCAGCAAAAAGGACGGGAAGCCGAACAGTCGCTGCGGAAGGATTGGGGGCAGGCGTTCGACCAGAACTTGGCGTTGGGCGAAGCGGCTTTAAATCATTACGCCCTAACGCTGAATTTGGGTGAAGACCTTTCCAACCAGCTGAAAGCCGAGGGACTTAACAATTCGCCGGCGGTGATCAAGCTGCTGTCGCATTTAGGCGCTCAATTGAGCGAGGACGGCGTGTTGGGTAAAGGCGACGGAGGCGCGGGCGAAAAAGCCTTGTCGCCGGGAGAGGCCCAGCAAGAGATCGCCGGTTTGAAAAACGATAAGCTGTTCCAAGCCGACTACTTGAACAAGAAAGCACCCGGTCACGCGGCCGCAGTCAAGAGGATGGAACGGCTTTATCAGTTTGCCTATCCGGTAAGTTAAGTTTTTTTCCGCGATCAGCCGGGGAGCGAGAGATACGTCCGGCAAGTGGCGGCGGTTTGACGGTGTCCGCAACATCTAGGCACGGGTCCGGCATGGCGAATACCAATATCGCGGAGCCGGGGAGCTCAGTCGTTGAACGGGGTCGGAATTGTTCCGGTCCCTTTGTCAGCAACATTGGGGCAGTTGGTAGCTGTCCCTAGACGCAAAGGCCCATGCCATGAGTTTCACGGTCACGGACGCATTCGTCCAGCAATTCACAGGCAATGTTTCGTTCATTGCACAGCAAACCAAATCCCGGATTCGTCCGACGGTCGTCGAAGATGAAATCACCGGCGAAGCGTCCTATCTGGAACAGGTCGCTCCGACCGCCGCACGCAAGGTAATCGCAAGGCATTCCGATTCGCCGATCATGAATACCCAGCATTTAAGGCGCCGGGTCGCACCTTATGATTACGACTGGGGCGATCTGGTCGATCAGGAAGATAAAGTGCGGCTGCTGATCGATCCGACCAGCTCCTACGCCAACAACGCAGCATTCGCGCTTGAACGCGGTATCGACGATGAATTGATCGCCGCATTCTTCGGTACCGCCTATACCGGACATTCCGGGTCCACGGCGGTGACGTGGCCAAACGGCAACAGCGAAAGCACGCCGACCCAGTCGGCCGGAACCGTGGTCGCGGTCAACGATTGGACTTTCGGCAACGGTTCCGGCAATGCCGGTTTGACAGTATCCAAGCTGATTTACGCGTCTGTGGCGCTGGACGCCGCCGAAGGCGACGAAGAAGAAGAACGCTTCATCGTCGTCACGGCCAAGCAAAAGGGCAATCTGTTGGCCACCACCGAAGCGACCAGCAGCGACTACAACACGGTGCGCGCCCTGGTCGATGGCAAGATCGACACCTTCATGGGCTTCAAATTCATCCATTCGGAACGCCTGCTGCAGGATTCCAATAATTACTGGAGGATTCCCGCATATCGCAAATCGGCGATGGGATTGGGCATCGCCAAGGATATTTGGGGCAAAATCGACCAACGGGCCGACAAACGCTTCAGCTGGTACGTGTACGCGGCGATGAGCGTGGGGGGCGCCCGCTTGGAAGAGGCCAAGATGGTCGAAATCAAGTGCCAGTAACACAAGCCTGAATTGGTTTTTAGGTACAGAGAAGGAATAACAAAATGTCTCTTAGCTTTTCCACACAAATGGCCATGCTGACCGGCAATGCCGGGGGCGCGGTTCAGAACCTTCCGGCAGTCAGCGTCGCCGGTGCGCGAGAACGTATTTTTATCGCCAACGTCCCTTTGGGATCCCAGGCGTCGGGAAGCCAAATCGCGGTCGCCCGCATCCCCTTGGGGGCGGTAATTACTGGCATCCAGTTGATCACAGATACCAGCTTGGGAACGGCGACAGTCGCGTTGGGCGATATCGCCAGCGGCAACAGCGCAATCTATGCGGCGGCGCAAACATTGACCAGCACGCAAACGCCAACGCGTGTCGGCGTGGCCGCCACCCACGGTACGCCGATTGCCAAGGGTTACGACTGCGTCAGCGGGATGAGCGCGTCCTATGAAGACATCGTGTTGACCACCGGAGTGGCGGCGCTCCCTGCTTCGGGCAACCTGGTTATCATCTTCGAATACGCAATCGACTAGCCCTAGCCGGGCGCGGTCTTCCGTCCGCTTGGCCGCAGCCTGCCGAGCGGACGGGTTTTTCTAGTTTGAGAGTTTGAAATGGCAAATGGCGACAGCGTAGTTTCGATCTGCAATATCGCCCTGATCGCGTTGGGGACCAGCACCATCACGTCGCTTTCCGATAACGTCAAGGGCGCGATCCTTTGCAAGCTGCGCTATGACGATTGCCGTCGAGCCGTTTTGCGAAGTCAGCCGTGGAACTGCAACGCTGGTCTGGCACAATTGCCTGCGGACGCCACTCCTCCGCCGTTCGGTTATGAAAACCGCTTTTTACTGCCAATCGATTGCTTGCGGGTCAACAGCCTGCCCGACAGCGACGGCGAAAACTGGGAGGTGGAAGGCGGTTATCTGCTGACCAATGCCGATGCCCCTTTGAATGTAAAATATGGAACCGATCTAAAAGATCCGACCCGGTTCGATCCGCTGCTTGTGCAAGTGATTGCCTATTATCTGGCATTGGAGCTTTCGCCGTCGCTGGCGCAAAACCAAAGTGTGACCAATACAGTCGCAAGTAAGTTGAGAGACAAGCTTGAAATGGCTCGACTTGTTAGTTCACAGGAGAATAAATCCAAAGAATACGATGTGGACGTTTTGTTGAGGGCCAGACGATGAAACAGGATCTGGACCTAACCAACTTTACCGCCGGTGAATTGAGCCCCCGGATGATGGGACGTGTCGACGAATCCTGCTACTACAACGGAACGAAAACCTGTTTGAACATGGTGCCGCTTGCACAAGGCGGTGCAACACGCAGGCCGGGAACGCAAATGGTGGCGTTGGCTGGCGATCAGGTCAATCCTGTCCGACTGGTACCGTTCATCTTCAGCACTGTCCAACCCTATATTCTGGAATTCGGAGGCGGTTACGTCTGCTTTTATATGAACGATGGCGTGATCGCGGTGAGCGGCGCGCCGGTGCAAATTTCGGTGCCCTATCAGGCGACCGATCTAGCGGCGCTTAAATTCACTCAATCCGACGATACTCTTTACATTGTCCATCCAAATTATCCGCCTGCAAACATCCTGCGGTTCAGCCACACCAATTGGGTCTATCAGGTGATGACCTTTTTCGACGGTCCCTACCAAGACGTCAATGTAACCGGCACTATGTTAAAGGGGTCGGCCACAACCGGATCTATCACCGTCACGGCGACTGGCGCATCGATCAGCGGGGCGACCAACAACGGGGCAGGCTTAATCAGGATCAAGTCCACAAAACACGCCTTGACCAACAAGGATACGATCATCATCGCCGGTGTTGGAGGCACCACCGGGGCCAATGGCACTTGGGCGATCAACGTTGTCGACGGCAACAATTTCGATCTGATCGGTTCCAGTTTCGCAAATACCTACACGTCGGGAGGCACAGCGTGTTTGTCTGTATTCGCATCGACCGACGTGGGCCGCATGTTGCGGATGAAAGTATCTACCACTTGGACTTGGCTGCTGATCACGGCGTACACCAGCGCCCAGCAAGTAACCGCCCAGGTGCAAGCCGCAGTCATCGGAGGGGCCAACGGCACGCTTGACGGCACAGGAACCACCGTAAACTGGCGGTTGGGAAAATGGGGAGCTACCACCGGAGCTTATCCCTATACGGTGATGTTTTGGCAGAACAGGTTGACGTTTTCCGGGACCGACGCCGAACCGGGCGCGATCGAATCAAGCGTAACCGGTGATTTCACCAATTTCGCACCGACCAATTTCGACAGTACCGTCGCCACTACCAACGCCTTGTCGTGGATCATTTCGGATGATCAGGTCAACGCCACACGCTGGCTTTCGCCTGCGGGAAGTTCGCAGGCGGCGCAATTGGCGATCGGGACCACTGGCGGCGAAAACATCATGCAGCCGGGGAGCACGTCATCCGCGTTGTCGGCCACCAACGTCCAGGTCTACAGAGAAACCACGTATGGCTCCGCGCCCAACGTCAACCCGCTGCGAATCGGCAAATCGGTGCTGTTCACCAATCGTCCAGGTCGTAAGGTTCATGAATATACGTTCAGTTGGCAGGTCAACGGCTATCTGGGGCCCGATCTGACGGTGTTCGCAGAGCACATAACACGCCTCGGCATCGTGCAAATGGTCTATCAGCAATCGCCATATTCTGTGGTTTGGGCGATCCTGGCCAATGGCGGCCTGATCGGCATGACCTATATGAAGGAACAGGAAGTCAAAGGCTGGCACCGGCACCAGCTTGGGGGAAGTTATTACGGCGGGTCACCGAAAGTTGAATCGATCGCGGTGATTCCGTCGCCGGACGGCACCTATGACGAATTGTGGTTGTCGGTGCTGCGCACCAACGGAACGACGCCGATCAGGACCGTCGAGGCGATGACGCGGTATTTCGACGATCAGCCTGTCGAGCAATCGTTTTTCGTGGATTGCGGCTTGTCCAACACCTTGTCTTATCCGTCATGCGTCATCATTCCGTCGGCTGCATCCGGTACCGGAGTCGCTTTTACATTGAGCGCCGCCTTAACGTTGGAAGTTGGAGGCATGGTGCGGTTCAACGGCGGCGTGGCGATCATAAGAACCGTCACAGACAGCACTCATTTTACCGCCGATTGGCTGGTCGACGCAGTCAATTACGCGCCTGCTTTGTCCACCGCTTGGAGTTACGGACCGCCGCTTTCGACCGTTTCCGGTCTTTCCTATTTGAACGGTCAAAGCGTGCGTGTGCTTGGTGACGGCGCCGATCTTGGCATGAATAACGTAAGCGGCGGTTCGGTGAGCCTGCCTCAACAATCGACCCTGGTCACCGTCGGATATCCGTACCTGTCCGAACTGCTCAGTATGCCGATGGAACCGCAATCTGCTGCAGCTTCGCAGACGGCGGGCAAGGTCAAGAACATCACCACAATGTATTTGCGCCTAATGGAAAGCTTGGGTTGCAATTACGGCGTCCAGATTACCGACGATTTCACTGGACAGGTCACACCGAATCTTACGCCTTTGCCGACAAGGTCCGCATCCGATGTGATGGGAAGTCCGCCCCAGTTGTTTTCAGGTGTCGCCAGACTTAACCCGGTGGGTGGTTACGATCAGGAAGCGCAAATCATCGTCAACACCAGCGGATCGATGCCGCTGACGGTGTTGTCGATCGGCGTCAGTTACGAAGTGGGGGATTTGTCGTCATGATTCGATTCGTCCGACTTACACCTGAATTGCTCGACCAAGTGTTTTTATACAATCGCCGTTTGGACGCGGTCGAACTGTTCAATCCGGCCAGCTTCAAGGACAGGGTGTTGCGGCAAGAAATCGCCGTGGCCGCCATCGATGGCGGCTTCGTGATTGGGGCGGGCGGTTTGGTGATCCATTGGCCGGGCCGGGCCGAAGGCTGGTGGCTGATGACCAGCTTCGCCAATCGCCGTCATTTGGCCCGATGCACCCATTATTCAAGGCGTCAATTGGATCGTTTGATCACCAATCCGGTTTATCGACGGGTTGAGATGATCGTCAAGGCCTCGCATCCGTGGCGCGAGACGTTCGCCGAAGCCTTGGGGTTCGAGCGAGAAGCGCGGATGACCTCCTGGTGTCCGGACGGCCTGGATTGGGATTTGTATGCGAGGATTTCGGAATGACGGAAATGCTGGCTACGCCGTTGTTCGAGGGCGGGTTTTCGGTCGGGCAAGGTCTGGCCGGGGCCGGAATGGGATTGAGCGCAATCAGTTCGATAGCAGGTGGCAATCAGGCCGCCGCCGCCGATAGCGCCAATGCTCAGATTGAAAAGCAAAAGGCGCAGGCGGCGCTGGCTACGTCGGAAGCGCAGGCGACACAGGTTCAACAGCAGACCAACCAGAAGATGGGTGAAATCGCCGCCGATTACGGCGCCAGCGGCGTGGAAATGAAGGGATCGCCGTTGAACGTGATGATGTCCAACGCCATCCAGGGTCAGCTTTCCAAGCAATTGACCCTGTATCAGGGCTCCGTAAACGCCAATTACGACCAAAACCAAGCTCAATTGGATCAGAACAAGGCGGCGCAGGATCAAAGTTCGGGCTGGTTGAAAGGGGGAACAACCTTGCTGACCGGCTTCGGTGCTTTGGGATACAACAATTACAAGGCACCGACCGGGACCAGCGTTATGACCAAACTTAAGAATTTGTTCTGATCATGCAGATTCCGGTTTTCACCAATCAGCTCGCCGTTCCCACCGACCCGGTTGCACCGAGGCAAGACCCCGCCGCCATGAGTGAAGGGGCCAACAGCGCGGCGCAGGCGGCGCAGGCGTTCGGCAATCAGATGATCGCGGCCGACGCCAAGTATCAGGACGCCAAGCGGCAATCGGACGCGGCGGCGATCGCGGCGGATGCGGAACAGCGGCTGGCCAATATCCAGTTTAACGTATCGACCAATGTGCCGGTCGATCCGACAACCGGATTGCCCGATCACAAACTGGCGGTTCAGACCTTTCAGGACAATGCAGAGGTCGCCCGCGACCAGATCATGCGGAACATCATCGATCCGCAGGTGCAGGCCTATGTAGCCCAGCATTTCGATCAAGCTGCCATCGACCGCGGCATTCAGACTCAGCAAACCGCGTGGGGGGTGGAATCGTCGGCCAGACGAGGGGCATTGGATACCAATTTGGCGTCCAGCGCTCAACAGATGTCAACCGCGCCAACCGATTTGTCGAAGGCGAGGATTTCTGGCGAAGCGATCGCCTGGATCAAAGGCGCTGTGGCGGCCGGGTGGTTGAATCCGCAAGAGGGGGCCAACCGGCAATTGCGCTTTGGCAGCGACGTGGCTGAAACCCAGGTTCAACAGGACATGAACAGCGACCCGGCCGCCGCGTTCGCCAAGTTGCAGGATCCCAACACCTATCCCGGACTTCTTCCCGATCGCCGTGCGGTGCTGGTCAATACGGCGCAGGCGCGGGCGGAAAGCGTGGACCGTCATAATCTGCTGACCGAACAGCGGGCGGAAATCCAGGCCGAACGGCAATTGCGCCAAACCCAAGCCAGCAATTTCGGTAAGATGTTCGGCGCGGCGATGGCTGGAAATCCGATCGATCCCAATCAGTTGGCCGATATGGTGACTAAGCAGCAATTGTCTCCGGAAGCAGCCAATGCGGTTCTGTCGGCCCGGCAAGGACAGGACGATCCCAATGCGGCGCTTCATTTGTGGAACGCGGTTGGAACAGGCGAGGCGACCGCCAACGATATTTACGCCGCGCTTTCAAATAAGACGATTAGCAAACCGACCGGGGTATCGATGATCCAGTCGATCAACAGCAACGCTGTCGGCGGCGACAACGCCAACGAGCGCACTTGGTTCGGCGTGCTGAAAACGGCGACGGGCGGCGATATGATTGAAAAAGGCCTTGTCGATTTGAACAACGCCGGAGAAGTGGCAACGGCCCGCAATTATGCGCAGGCTTTGGTGGAATGGAACAATCGGGTGGTGATCGATCATCAAGACCCGAAGACTGTGGCTTACGACATGGTGCCCCGTTATCAGCCTCCCGATTATCCGCCGGTGACATGGGGTAGGCCGCGTTTTGGCGCCGTCGATTCGCTTAATGACGTGGCTTCGGTTTGGAACGCCACCAAACAGGCCTTTCAGTCCGGAAAAATGCCGGAAGCGGATTATCAGCAACAGGCGGCGTTGTTGACCAAGTATCGGGGGTTCTATGCCGACCAGGCAGCCCGGCAAGCGGCGGTCAAGGCGGCAAAAGGATTGCCCGCGAAACAGGCCAATGTTGAACCGCCTAGCGTTGATCTTGGAGGGATACCATGAGCGATATCAGCGATCTTGACGCTTTGCTGGCGTCCAAAGATACGGCTGGCCAAGCCCCTCCGGTTCCAGCCTATGCGGGTGCGTCGTCTGATTTACAGGATAGCCATGTGACCCAAGATTTCGTGGCGGCGCGAGCCAAAGGCGCGGCTGGAGATCCGGTCGCGGAATTGGACAATGCGTTTGGACCGGGAACGAATCCGGCCCCGGATGCTGCTGGCGCTCCTGCGCCGTCAGCGGATTCCGATCTGCCAATCGGTCAGCGGATCATGGTTTCGATCAAGAACTATCTGGCCATGGAAAAAGACAGGGCGGCCCGCACGGTTGGGCAAGCCAATGATGACGCAAAAGGCGTGCTGCAGGGTCTGTACCAGCATGTGATGGATTTCGAGAACAATGACAGGGGCTTGGACCAACGGGCTGGCGATCTGGCCAAGGGTGCCGGTTCGGCGATCGATTACTCCTTGGCCGGGCCGCTGTTGCGGGCGGCGTTCAAGAATTACCTGACCGACCCGCTGAAACCGCATATGCCCGATTGGTACGACAGCGACCGCTTCGCAGGAGATTTGACGGGGTTGACGCAAATGGCGTTGACGATGAAAGGGCCGGGTGGCACGCCTGAAAAACCTGTTGGAGGCGAACCGGGTTCGCCTCCTTCGACCGCGCAGATCGGAGCTGATAGATCGGCGGTTTCTTCCGATCAAGTCAGAACGTCTTTGCTGCCGTTGACCGATCGAACGTCGTTGGCAACGCAAAGCTTCGATCATCTGGCATCGGTCGCCAAGGGGGACGTTTTGCCGTCTTCGTCGCTGCCCGGCTATGTGAACGATGTCACCTTGGCGAAGGAGCCTTTGGAAGACCTTCCGCGTTTTTCCTTCGACATGGGCACGATGTCCAAGGATTTGCTGGATCAAGCGGCTGTGTTCAGGCCTAGTTTTTCCGCCGATCAGGATTTGCCAGTGTCATTGCCTAATCAGGTGGTCGACAAAACCTATCGCAACAATCCGAATGAAGCGGGTCATCTGATTTCCGGGCTACCCGATTTCTTCGACGGATCCGCCGAAGTTTTGCCGGATCATCAAGATCCCGACCGCATCATGTTGGCCAAGCCCTATCAGACCTTGACTGGGAGCGCCAAGAACAAGATCGCCGTCATGGAAATGGCGCAAACCAACGATGGCGTAGAAATCACTTCGCTGCATATCATGCCGGACCGCACCTTGAACAAGGCGCGAGGGCTTGCGGAAGATATGAAGGGAAGCGGTACCGGAGGGACTGCGGGTTCCTCATTCGGCGGGGTCCAGGACGGACCCCCGGCGGCAGCAGAATTTCCGACCGTCGATACCGCTCCAGACACAAATATACCACCAAAGGCGGTTGGCGACAATATTGGCGAGGATGCGAATGCAGGGCCGCAAGCTAGAATGTCCGTCGATCCGAACAATCCCTACGGCTTTCCAGAAAACGAACCTCCCAGTTCCGCGCCGTTCCGGCTTGACGGACAGAATGCCGATCTTCCCCAAATCACTCCCGAAGTGGAAGCCAAGGCAAAGTCATGGGCGGAAGGCAACATGGGTGACAATCCCATTCAGGCGTCGCTTGGCAACCTGACCAAGGACGGAGCGCTTAACGCTGCGGTCAGTCGGGCGGCGTCGATGATTCCCCGGGATACGATCGCCAGCACGGAAGACGCCATCGCCCAAGCGGCCTATACCATTCAGATCGCGCCCGAGGACGTGCCCCATTACATCTCCAACCTGGTCGGTCGGATGCCGACCAAGGAAGAAATCGCGGCGTCCGCCATGCTGGTGGGGTCGGCGGCCAAGGAAGCGTGGACTGCGGCGCGGGCATGGATGTCAGACGGCACGGCGGAAAACTGGGACGCCGCCACCCGGGCGTTCGTGCTGCAGACCAAGCTTATTTCAGACTGGGAAGATTTGGGCAGCCAGTACGGCTTGGGTTTGAAGATCCGGCAAATGGCGATGCCCGGCAACGACGCCTTTTCGATGGCGATCAAACAGGCGGTCGCCGATGCCGGTCCCAACAACTTCGAACAGGCGATCAGAGGCTTGGGCGCCCTGGACGATCCGGTCAAGGCCGCGCCCTATGTGGCGCAGTTGAAAAACGCCAATTTCCGTGATGGGTTGCTGTTCGTCCGCTACAACATGCTGTTGTCCAATCCGTCGACCATCGTCAAGAAGATGGCCAGCGACGCAACGGTCGCTTTGATGAATGTGGCAAGCCGATTCGCAGCCGAAAAGTTGGGGTCGAGCGTCGGCGGGGTGGCTCCCGGCGAAACCATGGCGCTGGCGCAAGGCTATATGGGAGCGTTCGGAGATGCGTTCCGGGCGGCGGGGGCGGCGTTGAAAGCGGGACGGTCGCAGTTCCTGGACGATTACCAGAGCATGGACGGGATCGCCAAATCGCGGTTGTCGATGCTGGCCAACGGCGCGGAACCGTTGCCGGTCGATGCGCCATCGATGGCGGCGATGAACTATTTGAAATCGGCGTTGCCGACCTCGTGGATCGGCTCGGCTGACGATTTCGCCAAGGTGCTGAACTTCCGGGCGGAATTGCGGGCTCTGGCGTGGCGGGACGGTTCGGCGAAATTGATGGACGATGCGGGCAATGTCGATGCCGGTGGTTTGACCGATCACGTCAACGGCATCCTGGAAAATCCGCCACGAGCGATGTACGAGCAAGCCAAGGCGGCGGCGCTGGCCAACACTTTCCAGGAACCGTTGACCGGCCTGGCGGCCAAGATGGCCGATATGGTCGATGACGCCAACGTACCGCTGCCGGGAGGATACGATTTTCCGGTCGGGCGCACGATCATGGCGTTCGTCAAGGTGCCCGCCAATATCGTCAAGTTCTCGTACCGCAATTCGCCGTTGCCGCTGGCGTTTCCTAGCGACGGATTCAAGGCCGAACTGGCGGCGGGAGGGGCAAGGAAGGATATCGCACTGGCGAGGGTTGGACTTGGCACCAGCGCGATCATGGCGACGCTTGGCCCGGCCATGGCGGGAATGGTCACGGGAGGCGGTCCACGCGATCCGGAGATGCGCCGCGCCTGGCTGGCGGCGGGAAATCAACCCTATTCGATCCGCATCGGCGATAGCAGCTATCAATACAACCGCATT
>Ga0316224_1004105_pt1 | contig 11295 bp, 9 predicted proteins | sample TBH18013metaG_FD_206254 | JGI IMG/M metagenome (GOLD analysis project Ga0316224, IMG submission 206254) | Freshwater microbial communities from Trout Bog Lake, Wisconsin, USA - TBH18013 | ecosystem: Environmental > Aquatic > Freshwater > Lake > Hypolimnion/Profundal zone | place: USA: Wisconsin...
CTGGAAAATCAAATGCCTGCCGCTTTCTCTTGCATTTGCCGCGCTAAGCATCGAGACTGCGGCATCATTCTGCCCTGGGAAACAAAACGACCCGTCTGGCACTTGATGCGCTCCGCGAGGACGCGGAGCGCTACGCTCATAATTGGAGGCATCAAATGCCGAACGGTACTGTAAAGTGGTTCAATAGCACCAAGGGTTATGGCTTCATCGCCCCCGATAACGGTGGTTCCGACGTCTTCGTTCACATCTCCGCCGTCGAGCGGGCCGGCATGAGCGGCCTGAACGAAGGCCAGAAGGTGTCGTTCGAGGAAGAGCGCGACCCCAAGAAGGGCAAGACCTCCGCGGTCAATCTGAAGGCCATCTAAGCCTTTCGGTGCCAAGGTTTCGGGACCGGCGACCTCACGGTTGCCGGTCCCGCTTCGTGTCTGCTCCCCCGTATTGCCGGAATTATCGAGATGAATCCCAGTGACATCGCCCGCGTCGAGGCCTATCTCCGCGCCACCTTCGCCAATGACCGGATCAAGATCGCCCCGCCCGCCAAGCGCAACGCCCCGGTCGAGATCATGATCGGCGACGAGTTCATCGGCGTCCTGCACCGCGACGAGGATGAGGGCGAGGTTTCCTACTCCGTCAACATGACGATCCTGGAAGAAGACCTGCCCCCCGTCGCCAAGGCGCTCCCCATGACCAAGGCGCCATCGCGCAAATAGACACGGAAGCGCCCGCTCCGGTCTCCCGAAGCGGGCGCTTGGACGTCCAAGCCTGCTACTTGGACCTCACATAGGCGGCGACGGCCTCGGCCTCCTCCTCCGTCATCTTCTTGACGTTCTCGTGCATCAGCTCGTTTTCGCGCAAGGTGTCGCGGTACTGGCGAATCTGGCGGACAATGTAGTCCGGGTGCTGACTCGCCAGGCGCGGAATGGTGTCGTTGCCTTCGGCATCGGGACCATGGCACGCTACGCAGGCGGGAACGTCGTTGGCGGGCACCCCCTCGTCGTAGATGGTCTTGCCCTTGGCCGCCAGGGCCGCATCGTCGGCAGGCGTCGGCTTGGGTCCCGGCTTCGCCGCGTAATACCGGGCCAGATCCTTGATCTGGCTATCCCGCAGCGGTCCGGCGACGCCCCACATATAGGCCTGGGCATGGGGGTCGCCACGGCTGCGGTCCCGGAAGTTCATCAGCTGCTGTTCGATATAGCCGGCCTGCTGGCCCGCCAGATTGGGGAACAGCGCCGAGTTGCTGATCCCCTGGTTTCCATGGCATTTCGAGCAGACCTCGGCGGCGATCCGGGCCGAGTCGTCGGCGGCGTATGCACTGCTGGTGGCGAGGGCCGCCAGCGCAACGGCGGTTACAAAGACTGTCTTCACGGCGGTCGCTCCTCTTATACCGTCGAGCCACTGACGTGACTCGCCTCATTGTCCCTCAAACGCCGGGCGCTGGCGCTTGGCTGTCGCGCCATGTGGCGCGGCGGGCTTCGCCCTTGCCGTCTCGCCCTCGAACTGAAAGGTCTGTTCGAGGGCGAGACGGTATTAGAAGTTGGTCCACAGCCCAACGTACAGGGTGTTGTTGTCGGACGCCTTGCGACCGCTGACATTGGCGGAGGTGATGCTGCCGTCATAGGCACCGCTGCTGCCGTTGAACTTCTGGTAGACGGTGCCCTGGACGAACAGCTTGGTGTTGAGGAAGGGCAGATAGTCCAGTTCCAGCGTTTCCGACGTGGTATTGGGGCTGTTGGCGCCGCTGGGGGATGACCCGCTGGCGGGGTATTTTAGGGCGTCGGTCGAGCCTTCGATCTGGGTGAAGATGAGGCTGCCGCCGAACTTGCGCTGATAGAAATAGGAGCCGGTGACCTTGTACTGGGTGAGATCGTCGGTGGGGTGGCTGGCGGCCCCGGTATTGTACGAACTTTTCAGGTTCTGGTTTTCGCGAATCACCGACGCCGAGGCCGAGAAGATATGATCCTCGCCGATGTACTGATACTGGCCGTCGAGGGCGAGATCGGTATAGTTGTCGCTGCCCGCGATGCCGTTGCCGCCACCGTTGCCGCCACGGGTGTAGTCCGCATTCATGCCGAAGGTGCCGAGTTCGATGTTGTTCTTGCCCCACTGGGTCTCGTAGGCCAGCCGCCAGTAGGGGGCGGTGCCCGTGACGTGAGCGCCGGCCAGGGTGTTGAGCGGGGCGGAATTGGTTCCAGTCATCGCCGCCCGGTAGACCGAGCCTTCCACGTAGATGGAATCCTTGTAGAAAGCGTAGGCCCCGAGCCCCCCTACATTGGCGCCGAGATTCTGGATCAGCGGCGAGGCCGCCGAGGCCACGACTACGCTGCTCGGCGGCGCCGCCGTCGGATAGCCCCAGGCCGGGGTGCTGTTCCACACATCCTGGACGGTGGGGTTGTTGTTGAGGGTCAGACCATAGACCAGGTCGTTCTCCTCGGTATGGTCGGCATAGCGGATGTCGGAATTGTCGATACTGAAATGGTCTTTGGTCTGCTGATAGGTAATCTGGAAGAAGGCGCCGAAATTGTCGGCGATCTTGCCGGCGTAGAACAGCGACAATTGCTGCGGGAACTCGACTGTTCCGTTATCCGACTTGGAGCCAGTGGGATTGCCGGCGTCGGTGAGCGCCTTCTGCGACCAGGTGGAGGTCACCTGGGCCATGATCGACAACGGCGGCAAATCGGCCAGCGACAGGGTGCCCTGCTTCTTCTCGTTGATGTCCGAGATCTGCTGCTTGGTGGTCAGGGTATAGCCGTTGAGCTTGAAACGGCGGCCGAACGGGGTCAGCTCGGGAAAGACGGTATGGCAGGCCTCGCAGGCCATGCCGGTCTGACGGGCGAAACTGGGAACCGCCTCGGCCGGTGCGGATGTCAGCAGCACGACCGCGGCGGCGCCGATCCAGGCCAACGCGGCCAGAAAACGATGGGATAATTTCAGGTACATCGCGCCCTCCTCCACGGCCGGCATTGTGCCGGGCCTCCTGGTCGTCAGATTCCGGTCCATATTCGTCGAGCCCCCCCCCAATACCCCTGTCATCACCGCGCCCTTGGATCGGGACACGAGGCGGCAAAGACTAGGATCATCTCTCCGGCGACATTATGGCGGCGTATTGTTTCGTCTGTATTTCTGCTAATGTTTCATTTGTTACAATTATTTCAATGTGAAATATTTTATTAGTTAAAAAAATCATTAATTCAGGCGCCACCAAAAGATTGAGATTTCTTCATCTTGCCCCTATACTGATCGAGCTAACTCCAAAGAGTGGTGGCGACATGGCTGAGAGCATCAAGGCCCCGGAAAGCGCGAAGGCCATCATCATCGTCGATGACGAGCCCCAGGTGCGCGGCATGCTGGAGAGCTATCTCGGCCGCGAGGGCTTCGTCACCAGCGGCGCCGCCAGCGGCGAGGTGATGCGGGGCATGTTGGCGCGCGCCCCCGCCGATCTGGTGATTCTCGACGTGATGCTGCCGGGCGAGGACGGGTTCGAGATCGCCCGGTCCCTGCGCCGCAGCCACCCCAATATCGGCATCATCATGTTGACGTCGAAGGGGGAGGAGATCGACCGGGTGGTCGGCCTCGAACTGGGGGCTGACGACTATATTCCAAAGCCGTTCAGTGTGCGCGAGGTGCTGGCCCGGGTCAAAAGCGTGCTGCGCCGGGCGCCGCGGCAGGCGGTATCGGCCACGGCGACCGCCGGCCTGACCGTCCGCTTCAACGGCTGGGTGCTTCACACCGAACGCCGCCGCCTGACATCGCCGGAAGGCGAGGAGATCAGCCTGACGCCGGGGGAATTCGCCCTATTGCATGCCTTGATCGAGCATGCCGGACGACTGGTCAGCCGGGACAGGCTGATCGACCTGACCCACGGCTATACCTCGGAGCCGCTCGACCGCGCCATCGATGTCCAGGTGGCGCGCTTGCGCCACAAGATCGAAGTCAATCCCAGATCCCCGGAAATCATCAAGACGGTGCGCGGCGGCGGCTATATGTTCGCCGCCGCGGTTTCGGCGGCATGACCCGGACCGCCGGCCGCCCCTCCGAACTGGCGGATGGCCTCGGCCAGGGCTTGGCTGTCATAGGGCTTGCGCAGGAACGGGAAGCCGATCTCCCCCCGTCCGGGTTCGACCCCGCCATCGGGATAGCCCGAAGTCAGCAGAATGCGCAGATGCGGCCAACGTTCGGCGATTTCGTGGGCCAATTGGACCCCGTTCATGCCGCCGGGCATCATGATGTCGCTGAACACCAGATCGATGCCGGGGGCCGTGCCGGAATGATGGGTGAGCAGGGCCAAGGCTTGCGCCGCATCCACCGCCTCGAACACCGTGCATCCCAGGGCGAGCAGGGCATTGACCGCGAGGCGGCGGACTTCCAGTTTGTCCTCGACCACCAGCACCACCGCCGGCATCGCGCCCTCCCCCGCCGGAGTGCCGTCCAGAGCGGCGGCCGATGGGGCGGGCGCCTCCCGGCGTGGGAAATACAGGGTCACGCAGGTGCCCTGTTCCGGCTGGCTGACGATTTCGAGACCGCCGCCGCTTTGGCCGACAAAGCCCTTGACCATGCTGAGGCCAAGCCCGGTTCCCTTGCCGGCGCCCTTGGTGGTGAAGAAGGGGTTGCAGGCGCGTTCGATGACCTCGGCCTCCATGCCGCCGCCGGTGTCGCTCACCGAGACCACCACGAACCCGCCCGCCGCCAGGGCCGGAAGCGGCGGGTCGGCGAAGTCGCGGGACTCGACCTTGACCTCCAGCGTGCCGCCGCGCGGCATGGCGTCGCGGGCATTGAGGCAAAGATTGAGGACCGCGTTCTCCAACCGGTTGATGTCGATCAGCGCCAGGGCCGGGGCGGACGCCGGCGTGATGGTGGTGCAGATCTCCTTGCCCAGGGTGCGGCGCAGCAGTTCCGCCATATTGGCCACCACCAGATTGACATCGGTCAATTCCGCCACCGGCGCCCGCCGCCGCGACAGGGCCAGCAGCCGGTCGGTCAGATGGCCGCCGCGCCGGGCCGCCCACCGCGCCTCGCGGGCATAGGCCTGGATATCGGAGGCCGGATCGGCGATCTCCTCGATGATTTCCAGATTGCCCAGGATGATGGTCAGCAGATTGTTGATGTCATGGGTGACGCCGCTGGCCAGTTGGCCGAGGGCTTCCATCCGATGGGCGTGATGCAGTTCCACCTCGGCGGCGCGATGGGCCGAAACATCCATGATGACCCCGCCGATCTGGGAGCGGTCGGGTTCGGAGCCCAGCGGGAACTTGTCGGCCAGCCAGACTTGCTGGCCGTCGCAGCGGCGGAAGACGTATTCCTGCGACACCGGCTGCTGGTCGACCAGGACCGCCTGGTCATGCTCCTCCCACTCGGCCGCCAGGTCTTCCGGCAGCAGCTCCCAGAACGTCTTGCCCAGGGCGGCCTCGCCGTCGGTGTCGAGCCATTGGGCCAGACGGCGGTTGAGATAGGTCAGGCGTCCGTCCTGGTCGACGATATAGGCCCCGGTCGGGGTATTGCCCATGAAGTGCAGGAAACGGGATTCGCTTTGCCGCAGGGTGATTTCCACCGCCTTGCGATCGCGGATTTCCTGCTCCAGTTCGGTGGTGCGCCGCTGGACCCGCAGTTCAAGCTGATCGCGGGCGGCGGCGAGGGACCGCTCGGCCCGGCGGCGGCGGGCGATCTGCCGACCAACCGCCAGACAGAAGATGGTCACGGCCAGTGCGGTCGCCAGGCTCAGACCGAGGGCGATGAGCAGGTCTTGCGCGGTTTCGGCGTTGATGGTGTCCAGACGGTCGGCGACGCCAATCCACAACGGCTGGCCGGTGAGGCGATGCATGGCGAAAATGGTCTCGCCGGTAACCAGATCCTCGTCATGGCCGACCCCGAGGGCGATGGCATCGAGTCTGGAAAATTCCACCGCCGGAAGCGGGCGCGCCGCCGCCTTGGCACCGACCGGCCACCAGGCCACGACGCCCCGGTCGGCCGTCATGGCGAAGATGGCGGAATCGTCCATCCCGAATTCGGCCATCAGGCCGTCCATGTCGACGATGATCAGCACCATTCCCGCGAAATCGCCCCTGGCATCGCTGAGGCGGCGGCCAAGACCGATCACGCCGTTAACCCCGGGAACATCGCTGAAATCGGCGCCGAACAGGGATTGGCGCTTGCCGTCGCGCAGTTCGACGAAGGAGCGGCAGCGGGAACAGTTGATCCCGCCGGACACGGTTTCGGGCAGGGAGCCGGTACGATAATGGCCGGCCGCGTCGAACACCATCATCTGACGGATCATGCCGGCATGGCCGAACTGCGGCGCCAGGGCGGGAATGTCGGCCAGCATCCGGTTCAGCAAGGTCTCGTTCTCGGAGGCGATATCGGATCCGATATGCCCGACCAGCGCGCTGATGGCATCCAGGCGCTGGGCGAGAATACGGGCGCGGCCGGCCCCCGCCAGCCGGGCGGCCTCGATCGCCTTATCCCGGTCCTCGACGGTATCGGCGACGAAGAAAGCGCTGAGCGCCAGCACCAGAATGAAGCCGAACCCGGCCAGAACCCCCATATCGGGGTCCTTCAGCCTCGACCACCATCCTTGAACCCCGTCCGCCATCACCGCCTCTCCGTTGGGACCGTCAGCCGGACAATAACCCTGGACGGCCCAAGGTTCCATCCCTGGTTGGCGCAGGGGTTATCCACATCGTTCGTACAGTTGGGGGATTTAAGCATGATCAAGTTCGGTACCATCGCCATGGCCTTGATGGCGCTTGCCCTGGGCGGCTGCGCCACATCGCGGCCACCTGCCAGCGACCCGCGGGCGGCCGAGTTCAAGTCCTCCATTGCCGCCCCGCCCGGTCTGGCCCGCGTCTATATCCTGCCCACCTTCTCCAAGGGGCTGTTCACCGACCTGGAGGGCCATGCCCGTCTGGCGATCTTCCGAGAGGGCGCCGAACTGGGCGCCAAACTGGGCGTCACCAGCAAAACCAGCTTCGTCGCCTTCGACATCGGCACCGGAACCTACGATATCCTGGCCTATGGCGACGACCCCATGACCCGGGTGACCCGCCCGATTCAGTTGGAGGCGGGCAAGGTCTATTTTCTGCGCCCGGCCTTCTTCCGCTCGGTCAAGGAAATGGGCGGGCCGGGGCTGGCCAACGCCAATGGCGGCATGGCCGTCGACACCGTGGACTCCACCGTGGCCGGGCCGGAGATCCGGCAATTGGCGATGGCGGCGCTCGACCCTGAAGGCGAGGTCTTCCTGCAAAAGACCCGTCAGGCAATCCCCGCCCCGGCGCCGTCGTTCATGCCGGTGATGCCGCCGATGGCGGCGCCCATGCCGGCCTCCCCCCCGCCGCTGGCCCCGCCCGCTCCCGCCGCCATGACGGCGGCACCCCCGGCGGACAGTGGCGATTCCTTCGCGGTCGTCGAACGCAAGCTCAAGGAGATCAAGCAGTTGCGCCACGAGGGGCTGATCACCCAGCCCGAATACGATGCCAAGCGCAAAGCGATCCTCAACGCCTATTAGGATCGCGCCGTGTTTTCAGACTTTGTCTCGACTCCATCCATAGGGATGCCATCCATGCCTCAGACTCTCAGCTCCGGTTCTTCTCTCCTCGGCAAGACTCGCGCCATCCGCTGGGTTCCGGCCCTTGCCTTTCTCTGCTCCTTCAGCATGGTCGGCATCGCCGCCGCCGAGCAGATTCCCGGCGGGTTCTGCAAGGTTGCGGAGTTCCGCGTGAACAACGCCCAGAAAGAAATGCTGCATGAAAAACTCTGGGAATACACCGAGGCGAAAGTGTCCCCCAACCCGGTCCTGGGCTGGGTTGAAGTCGCCTGCGCCGATAGCGGCTCCTCGCGGAGCCCGCTGCAGGATTTCGGCAAGCGCATATGGTTCAACATCGCTCCGGCCGAAGGAGGCCCGGCCGACGTTCCCAAGTTCACGTTCAGCGAATCCCCCCTGACCAGCAAGGTGGGCGATGTCGGCATCGGCGTCCACGGCACCGCCCTTTACGGTGAAATCGCCCCCCGCCACGACTGCGCCTTCACCGTGGCGATATGGTCGGAGAAATGCGCCGGGCACTGAGTCCTTAGAGCATGATGCGATCAGGCCGCATCATGCTCTAACCATTTTGTATGTTCCTCGCCGGGCGCAAACCTCCGGTTTGCTTGGCCTCGGCCTTGTCGCGGGATGAGTCGACTTGAAAGCATCCCGCTCTAGATGTGAGCGGGTCGGGAGCGCATCCGGCGGCGATTTCGGCCAGGGTCCGCTCCAGGCCGGCGCCCTCGGGATCGGCCAGGGCGGCGGCCCGCGCATTGGCGATGGCATCGAGGGCGAACCCCGCCGGCCACTGTCCGGCCAAGGCGGGGGCGATCACCGCCTGGTGGATGCGGCGGTAATTGGCTTCGCCGCGCCGCCAGGTCTCGCCATAGCCCTTGATCAGGCGGGCGCATTCCGCCACTTCCCAGGCCAGCAGCGGCGACACCGCCAGGGCGCGGCTGACGCTGTCCAGCCAGTGCTCGATCCCCTTTTGCTCTTCCTGGAAGCGGTGACCATAGCGCCGCCAGCCCTTCAGCCGCGCCAGCAGCCACAATCCGCCGAAGCCGAGGATGCCGCTGCTGGTGAGCTCACGCCCGAGATAGGCGGTATCGATCCAGCCCTTGCGCCGGGCCAGGGCCAGGATCGGCCGCGCCAGGATGCCGGGCAGCAGCGAACACATCTCCTCGATTCCCGGTTTCAGGAAATCCCGCACCACCACCGGCTGATCCGGCGCCGCCCCGATTTCGGCGCGGATGCGGGCCAGGCGGGCGGGGTCGGTCTTCAGTTGCGCCACCCGGATGACATCCTCGAACGACATGCGCACCGCCAGATGCCGCGCCACCGTGCGGGTCAGCGAGCCGTCGCCGCCGCCGTCGCGCTCGGCCGCCGCGATGGGGGCGAGGCGTTCGAGATAAAGCGTGGCATAGCGCTGGTCCTGATAGCGGGTCAGGCGCTTGACCCCTTCGACCCCGGAATCGCGGGCCGCTTCCGGCAATTCACCATGGGCGCGGGCAGTCAAAGCCAGCGTCGCCGGACAGTCCGCCAGGAGCCGCTTGGCCGCGGGCGGAGGGGGAGCGGGCAGATCGCCCCGCGCCGCCGCCAGGCCTTGGCGGAAGCCTCGCAGATTGCTGTCCACCGCCTTGCCGGCGGCACGGATTCCGGCCTCGAACACCTCCGGCGGGATCGGCAGCACGCCGCTGCCGGCGATGGCGCCCAGCAGCACCGCATTGACGACGCAGCCGGCGGCCTGGGCCGCCTGTTCCATGTCGAACAGCAGCCGCGTCCTGGTGCCGGCTTCGATCACCCGCAGCAATTGCCCGTCATCGGCACGGCCGTCGCCCATGGCCGATTTCTCCGCCACCGCATAGACCCGGTGGGTGGAGGCGATCAGGCGGGTCCGCCCCTGGCTGGAATAGCCGCGGGCGACGGTGCGGGCCGCCTCCATCAACTCGGTGGCCACCACCAGATCGACCTCGCCCACCGAAGGCGCCAGCCCCAGCACCGGCACCGCCCCGTTCAATTGGGCGATGGGGGCGGGATAGATTTCCAGGTAATAGGTGGTGGCGCCGGTGCGCTGGGCGACGCCGGGCACCGAGGTGCTCTGCACCGCCAGGCCCTCGGCGATGGCGGCCTGCACCAGCCAATCGGTGAGAACGCCGCCGCCCTCGCCGCCCATGGCGGCAATGACGATACAGATGGGATGGGGGGGAATAAGACGGGGAGCGCTCATGATGCCACCTCCGGCTGCAGCCAGCCGATGGCCCGACGCCGCCAGCGGTCCAGCCAGCGGTCCAGCCGGCTGGGATTCTGGATGATCTCGGCCCGCCAGAACGACGGACACAGCACGGCGGCATGGGCGACCTCGCCGCACAGGCCGCAGCCGACGCAAGACGGGGTCACCGCCGCCACCGGGTCGTCCCGCAGCGGATCGGGATTGGGTTTGATGGTCAGCGACGGACAGCCCGACAGCCGGATGCAGGAATGGTCGCCGGAACAGACCTCGTCATCGACACCATAGCGCACCCGTACCACCCGCTGTCCGGCCTTGAGCCGGGCGGCGTCCTCCTCCTTGACCCGGCGGCCGCGGGCCAATTGGCATTCGCCGTCGGCGATGATGACCTTCAGCCCCTTCTCGGCGGTGGTCATGGCCTCGGCCAGCACCTTCTTCATGGTGCCGACCGAATAGGACCGCACCGTCCTCAGCCAGGAGACCCCCATCACCCGCAGGGTCGCCTCGATGCTGAACGGCTTTGCCGCCCGGCGGCCCTCGGCCACCGAGGACGGCATGAACTGCTGGCCGGTGGCGGAGGTATAGCCGTTCTGCAGGATCACCAGCACGCCGTCGCCGCGGTTGAACATGGTGCCGGCGACACCGGTGATGGCGCCGTTATGCCAGAAGCCGCCATCGCCCATGATGCTGACCGGGCGGCGGCCCAGATTGGAGCTGATGGCGGCGGCCGAAGCCAGCGACATGCCGAATCCCAGGATGGAATGGCCCATATTGAAGGGCGGCAGGGTGCCGAAGGAGTGGCAGCCGATATCGGCGCTGATATGGGTGGGGCCGACCTCCTTCTGGGCCAGCTTGAGGGCGGCGAACACCGGCCGTTCGGGACAGCCGGTGCAAAAGCCGGGCTGGCGGCCGGGAAGCTCCTGCTCCAGCAGGGCGGCGGCGGTCCGGCGGTGGTGGGCGATGGCCTCGGCGACGGCGCGGGCGTGGGCGGCATCCGATCCGGCCGGCTGGACCTGTTCCAGGAAGGCGGCCAGGCCCTCGACCAGAACGTCGGAGGTGTACTCGCCGGCCTGGGGCAGGCAGCCCTTGCCATGCAGGCCGGTGCCGAGACCGGCCTTGCGCAGGATCTGGCCCAGCGCCTGCTCGATATAGTCGGGAGTGCCCTCCTCCACCATCAGCACGGCCCGTTTGCCGGCGCAGAAGGCGGTCAGTTCCTCGGGCACCAGCGGATAGGTGACGTTGAGGCAATAGATCGGCACCCGGCTGGTGCCCAGGGCATCGGCCAGATCCAGCCGGGCCAGGGCGCGCAGCAGGCTGTTGTACAGCCCCCCCTGAACCACGATGCCGATCTCGGCAAGCTCGCCGGGGAACACCTCGTTGAGGCCATGCTCGGCGATGAAGCGCTGCGCCGCCGGCAGGCGCTCTTCCACCTTGGCGATCTCGTGGGCGAAGGTGCTGGGCGGATGCGACAGCTTGGCGTAGTCGAAGGCGGCGGGAACCCCCAGGGGGGCGTTGCGGGAAATGACGGGCTTGCGGTTGTCGCCGGCTTCGAACGATC